>OGRC01001885.1_pt1 | contig 12698 bp, 11 predicted proteins | sample 1553431 | NCBI WGS metagenome assembly OGRC01 (sample SAMEA2580064, study PRJEB22360) | human gut metagenome | biome: human gut; feature: human-associated habitat; material: faeces | place: Denmark | collected 2008/2010
CGGATTTGAGTCGGCAGGTACTTATAAGTACGTTATTGCCGAGAAAAATGATAAGCAAAAAAATATCATTTATGATACGACAGAATATGGCGTGACGATCGAGGTGACAGATGACGGAGAGGGAAGTCTCAATGCCGTGGTTCATTACGATCAGGGCGTTCCGCCGACATTTATGAACAAATATGTCAAACCGGAGGAACCAAAACCGGAAGAACCGAAACAGGAGACACCGAAACCGTCTGAACCGGAACAGATTAACATCGTTCAGACAGGAGACAAGACTCCTCTTACAGGAACAGCGGTGATATTGGCGGCAGCGCTTGCAGCAATGATTGGCGCGGCAGGATTTGCTGGTAAGAAACGCAGGAAATAGTTTTATGATGCTGTGATGATACGGAAAGGTATCGTCACAGCATTTTTTTGCAATGGCATATTACACGAAAATGATTTTGGAAAATACAGACTATTTCTTTTGGGAAAAGCATGGTATGATAAAGTAGGAAAAAATTCGGGATATTTGACAGGGGTATAAAAATGGAATCACTGTATAAAAAACTTGTGTCATATGGAAATTCGGACTACTATCCTTTTCATATGCCGGGACATAAGAGAAATGCGGCATTGATCGGGGCAAATCTTCCGTATGAGATAGATATTACGGAGATTGACGGATTTGATGATCTTCATCATGCGGAAGGAATTTTAAAAGATCTGCAGGAATATGCGGCAGACGTATATCATGCGGAAGAAACGCATTATCTTGTCAACGGAAGTACGGTCGGACTGCTGAGCGCAGTTATGGGAAATACAAGAGCCGGAGATTGGATATTAATGGCAAGAAACTGTCACAAATCAGTATATCATGCAGTTGAGATGAATGGTCTTCATCCGATCTATATTTATCCGGAAAAGCTGAATATCGGCGATAAGTGTTCTTTTGGTCAGGAGCTAAACGGAGAGGCATCGCCGGAAGAGATCGAAAGACTTCTTGAAGAATATCCGAAGATAAAGGCAGTAGTCATTACTTCGCCTACTTATGACGGCGTTGTTTCTGATGTGAGGCGGATTGCCGGGATTGTTCATAAAAAAGGGATTCCGCTGATCGTAGACGAAGCGCATGGGGCACATTTTGGATTTCATCCGTATTTTCCAATGAACAGCAGCGAGCTGGGAGCAGATCTGGTTATTCATAGTTTACATAAGACGCTTCCGTCTTTGACCCAGACGGCGCTTCTGCATATGAACGGAACTTTGGCAGACAGAGAGAATGTCAGAGAATATCTTCATATGCTGCAGTCAAGCAGTCCTTCTTATGTACTTATGGCAGGGATTGATGAGTGTATTCGTTTTGTCGGAGATAGAGAAAGTCCTGTTTTTGCTCAGTATGCGAAACGCCTGCAGTCGGTTCGGGAAAGGCTGAAGAGCCTTTCTGAACTGCAGCTGGTGGAATCAGAGAGGTATGATAGATCCAAGATTGTGATCGTTGTCAAAAATAAAGAAATAAATAAATTTACTGGAAAACAATTATATAATGAATTGAAAGATAAATATTTACTGCAACCTGAAATGGCAGCGGGATCATATGTCGTTTTGATGACATCTTTGGCCGATGCAGAGGAAGGATTAGAGCGGCTGGTGCTGGCGTTGAAAGAGATTGACAGAAAACTTGCAAAAATTGGAAAAAGTGAAAGAAATAATTCTTTACTACAAGATATAGATGTGCATGGAGATATTTGTAAGAACATCTTGTGGAAAGAGGAAAAGCAGAGAAATACTTATGTGTATAATCCAGGTGATGCAAAGCGGCTGCGCCGTGAGGAAGGGTGTGAATCTGTCGGATGGGAAAAGTGCAGCAGAAGGATATCGGGAGAGTACGCATATCTGTATCCGCCGGGGATTCCTTTGATCGTTCCGGGAGAGAGAATCTCGGAGAAAACGGCAGAACGGATAAAAGAATACGAAGAAATGGGATTTCAAATTGAAGGCACGAAGAAGAAAGGAAAGATTGAGGTATTGATAAATGGGTAAAATTTATTATGTAATGGGAAAGAGTTCTTCGGGAAAAGATACCGTTTATAAAAAATTAAAAGAACAATATCCCGATCTGCGTTCAGTCGTGCCGTATACGACCCGTCCGATCCGTGAGGGAGAGCAAAATGGTGTGGAATATTATTTTGTGGATGAGGAGAAATTGCATGAGATGGAAGAGAAGTCTCAGGTGATTGAAGCGCGGTCTTATCATACCCGCTGCGGAGTGTGGACTTATTTTACTGCGGATGACGGACAGATCGATCTGGATGGATCGGATTACCTTTTGATCGGAACGCTTGTGTCGTATCAGGCGCTGAGAAAGTATTTCGGGGAGAAGGCGCTTGTGCCGGTCTATCTTGAAGTGGAGGATGGTCTGAGGCTTGCCCGGGCGCTTGAGCGGGAACGCAGACAGGATCAGCCGAAATATGCGGAGATGTGCAGGAGATTTCTTGCGGATGAGAAAGATTTTTCAGAAGAGAATCTTGTGGAAAGTGGAATTACACGGCGCTTTTATAATGAAAGTTTGCCGGAGTGTCTTGATGAGATCGGGGCATATATTAAAGAAATGCGATAGATTTAATTAGTTTTTGATAGATTTCACTGTTTTGTAATACCTTTTAATTTAAAGTTGTAGTACAATAGGAGTATGTTTTAAAGGGAGATGATCCCGATAGGGCATATAATAAAAATTAATTTTATAAGTGCAGGTGATATGGATGAGTGGTTTTAAAGACGTAGTAGGACATAAGAATATTATTAAGTACATTCAGAATGCGGTGACTGCGGATGCGGTTTCTCACGCGTATATACTGAATGGCGAGAGAGGTTCGGGAAAGAAGCTGCTTGCGAATTTGTTTGCCATGAGCCTGCAGTGTGAGAACCGGGATGAAGACGGCGATGCCTGCGGCAAATGCCGTTCGTGCAGGCAGGCGGTGAGCGGCAATCAGCCGGATATTATCAGGGTGATGCATGAGAAGCCGAATACGATCAGCGTGGATGATATCCGCGTGCAGATCAATGATGATATTGTGATCCGTCCGTACAGCAGTAAATATAAAGTATATATTATTGCAGATGCGGATATGATGAGCGTGCAGGCGCAGAACGCGCTTTTGAAGACGATTGAAGAGCCGCCGGAGTATGCGGTTATCATGCTTTTGACAGAGAATGCCGAGACGCTTCTTCCGACGATCCGCTCAAGATGTGTTATGATGAAACTTCGGAACATTAAGGATCAGCTTGTAAAGAAGTATCTTATGGAGCAGTTGGAAGTTCCGGATTATAAGGCGGACGTCTGCGTAGCATTTGCCCAGGGAAATATGGGAAAGGCGATCATGCTGGCAAATTCGGAATATTTCAATGAGATCAAAGAGGAAGTCGTCCATTTGCTCAGAAATATAGATGAGATGACCGTTCCGGATCTGATGGAAGCGGTAAAGCGCTGTATGATTTATAAGATGGAGATCAGCGATTATCTTGACATGATCGCTATCTGGTACCGGGACGTCCTGATTTATAAGGCAACGAGAAGTGTGGATCGGGTTGTATTTTCCGATCAGATGAAATATATTCGGGAGCGGGCGAAAAAAAGCTCATATGAAGGAATTGAGAATATTCTTGATTCGCTTGAAAAGGCAAAGGCGCGAATGAAAGCGAATGTAAATTTTGAGCTGACGATGGAGCTGCTCCTGTTGACAATAAAGGAGAATTGACAAAATGATAAAAGTAATCGGAGTCAGATTTCGTACGGCAGGGAAGATTTATTTTTTCTCTCCCGGACAGTTTGACATAAAACAAGGCGACAATGTAATTGTCGAGACTGCCAGAGGCGTGGAGTTCGGACGCGTTGTGAGCGGCGTGAAAGAAGTGGCTGAAGAGGAAGTGATCCAGCCGCTGAAGTCAGTGATCAGGATCGCGACAGAACAGGATCAGAAAGTAGTCGAGAAAAATAAAAAGAAAGAAAAAGAAGCGTTTAAAATCTGTCTTGAAAAGATTCGCAAGCATGAGCTGGAAATGAAGCTGATCGATGTCGAGTACACTTTTGATGGTAATAAGATATTATTTTATTTCACAGCAGATGGGAGAATTGACTTTAGAGAGCTTGTAAAGGATCTCGCGGCTGTCTTTCGGACCCGAATCGAACTTCGTCAGATCGGCGTTCGAGATGAGACGAAGATCCGCGGCGGTATCGGAATCTGCGGGCGTCCGCTTTGCTGCAGCACGTATTTAACGGAGTTTTCCGCGGTGTCGATCAAGATGGCAAAAGAGCAGAATCTTTCTCTGAATCCGACGAAGATCTCAGGGGTGTGTGGAAGACTGATGTGTTGTCTGACGAATGAGGAAGAGACTTATGAGATGCTTAACAGCCAGCTTCCGTCGGTGGGAGATTCGGTTACAACAAAGGATGGTCTTACAGGAGTCGTTCATTCACTGAGTGTTCTTCGCAGACAGGTGAAAGTTATCGTGAACCTTGAAAATGATGAGAAAGAGATCAGGGAATATTTAGCAGATGAACTGAAGTTTAAGCCTAGAAGAAAGAAACAGAAGGTTACGAAAGAAGAGCTGAAACAGCTTGCGGAACTGGAAAAAGAATAAGGAGTACGAGGACCGGATGTCGGATGAATATAAGGCGGCTGCCGCCAAAGAGCGGACGGAAGAGAAGGATGCGGTTCTGTCAGATCGAGACGGAGAAGGACATGGAAAGTCGAGAGAGCCGAGAACGGCGGAACTGTTGGAGGGAGAACGGCTGGATGATTTGCAGCTTAATGGTCTTGAACTGATCCAGAATCCCGAGAAGTTCTGTTTTGGTGTAGATGCGGTTTTTCTTTCGGATTTTGTGAAAGTAAAGCCGGGAGAACGGGTACTTGATCTGGGAACGGGAAACGGGATTATACCGATTCTTTTGTCTGCAAAGACGAAGGGCAGCCATTTTACAGGATTGGAAATACAGCCGGAGATGGCGAAGATGGCGCGAAGAAGTGTGTCATACAATGGACTGGAAGAAAAAGTGGACATCGTGACCGGTGATATCAAGGAGGCGGCAGAAATATTTAAGCCGGCCTTTTTTGATGTGATCACGACAAATCCGCCGTATATGATCGCAGAACATGGTCTGCGTAATCCCGAAGATGCGAAAGCGATTGCAAGGCATGAAGTGCTTTGTACGCTTGATGATATTTTGCGGGAAAGCATGAGACTTCTGCAGGATAAAGGCAGATTTTATATGATACACCGGCCGTTTAGATTGACGGAAATCATGATTAAAATGAATCATTATAAGATAGAGCCGAAGCGGATTCAGTTTATTTATCCACATATTAATAAAGAGCCGACGATGGTTTTGATCGAAGGTGTGCGCGGGGCAAAACAGCGCGTAACAGTAGAACCTCCGATTGTGATCTATGAATAGACGGTCAAATAAACAGAGCGGCGGAATCAAAGAACATGAGAATCGGATAAAACAAGAAAAACAAGAAAAGAAAAAGAGAGTCAGCTAAGATCATAAAAGCAAGGAAAGGAAAAACGGGAGGGAAAGATGGCAGGAACGCTCTATTTGTGCGCGACACCGATCGGGAATCTGGAAGATATGACATTTCGGGCGGTTCGTGTGCTTCGCGAGGCGGATCTCATTGCAGCAGAAGATACGCGTAACAGTGTGAAGCTTCTTAATCATTTTGAGATTCAGACTCCGATGACAAGCTATCATGAATATAATAAGTTTGAGAAAGGGAGAAAGCTTGTGGAGAAGCTTTCTGAAGGAAAGAATATTGCCTTGATTACAGATGCGGGCACGCCTGGGATTTCCGATCCAGGAGAAGAACTTGTGCGTATGTGTCATGAAGCGGGAATTACGGTGACGGCAGTGCCTGGAGCAGCGGCATGCGTAACGGCGCTTACGATCTCCGGTCTTCCGACAAGAAGATTTGCATTCGAAGCATTCCTTCCTTCAGAGAAAAAGGAGAGGGAAGCAGTGTTAAGTTCGCTGGAGAAGGAACAGAGAACGATTGTACTGTATGAAGCTCCGCACAGGCTTGTTAAAACATTAAAATTACTGGCAGAACGATTGGGGGATCGTCAGGTCAGTGTTTGCAGAGAATTGACAAAACGCCATGAAACGGTGTACAGATCAACCCTTTCCGGGGCGGCGTCCTATTATGAGGAACATACGCCGAAGGGAGAGTGTGTTCTTGTCGTTGAAGGCTTGAGCCGGGAAACGATTGAACAGGAAGAGCAGGAGCGATGGACGCAACTTTCGATTGAAGAGCATATGGAATATTATTTGTCGCAGGGGATTGACAGAAAAGATGCGATGAAGAAAACGGCGAAAGATCGAGGTATGCAGAAAAGAGAAATTTACAACTATCTTGAGAAGATAAAAATGGCTAATGAAACTTAAAAGTTTCACATCTAAAATAACCGATATCGGAGGTTATCCGATATCGGTTATTTTTCCGTCTTTCATAAAAACAATTTTTTTCCCTAATGTTCGTGCTTCCAAAGGATCGTTTGTCACATACAAAACCGTGATCTTAAGTTCTTCGTTGATTTCCAAAATATCACAGAGCATCTCTTTCCTGCGTTCGGGATCTTGCCGCGCGAAGTCTTCGTCTACAAGGAGTACTTTCGGGTGGCAGACGATCGCGCGTCCGAGAGCCACTTTTTGCTTGTCTCTTTCGGAAAGGGACTTGATCTTTTGGTTAAGAACTCCTGAAATTCCGAGAAGTCTGGCGGCATCATTCACACGGTTGTCGATAATATTGCGGGGAAGATCTCTTAGCCGCAGACCGAGAGCCATATTGTCATAGGCGTTGAAATGCTTGTAAAGCGTGTAATTTTGAAAAGCCATCGCAAGCCGCCTGTCTCGCGGCAGGATATCGTTCAATAATTCGTCGCCGAGATAAATCTTTCCCGAAGTGATGTCTTCCAGTCCGCCGATCATGCGTAAAATAGTGGATTTGCCACAACCGCTCGGACCGTGAAACGTGATAAATTCACCGTCATCAACATGAAGACTGACGTCGTTTACGGAAACAAAACCGTTTGAGTAAGTTTTTGATAAGTGTTCTAATGTCACACTTGCCATAAAAACACCTCCGTATTTACATGATAATATTATATTAGCACAAAGGAGTTTTATCTACAATCCCAAACCCTCGTTCAGCTCCTGACTGGAGCACAAGTGCGGCGGTCAGGCAAGCAGAACACTTGCTGCAAGTCCTGCGAATGTCGCGATGAGAGCGCCTGCAAGCGTGTAACGGGACTTTTTGATTCCGGCAGTCATGAAATAAACGCTCATCGTATAGAAGATCGTCTCTGTGCAGGCAAGCGAGATCGAGGCGATAAGTCCAATATGAGAGTCAGGTCCGAATTGCTTGAAAAGATCCAGCAGAAGTCCGGTCGCGGCAGAAGAAGAGAACATTTTTACAACAGTAAGAGGAACAAGTTCTCCGGGAAATCCGATCAGATCCGTAAAGTTTCCGATCAGTGCCGCGATAAAATCGAGAAATCCCGATGCGCGGAGTATTCCGACTGCGGCCATCAGTCCAATCAGTGTGGGCATAATACGGATGACAGTAAAAAATCCGCTTTTAGCTCCTTTGATAAATGTTTCATAAACATTGACTTTTTCAAAAAGACCGTAGACAACGATACTTAAAATAAGGAACGGAACTATATAATTGGAAATATAGACGAGCAGATGCATAAAAAGACCTTCCTTTACAGAATGCACGGATTATTTGATTCTATGTACGCTGTGCAGATACATTCCTCAAAAAGCGATGTATATTAGGAAAAAAGGAAACATAGGATGCAGTAAAAGACGGTTCGGGGGTCGGGATGTCGGTAAGGAAAATGGTTGCTTTGCTCCTTGCTGCGGCAGTTGCTTTCTCTGTTGTCGGAGGGGCAAGTGGATGCGGTGCAAAAAATGCATCGGAAGGTCAAAGCGAGGATACGAAATTCGAGGAATATACGAAGGAATTATTTTGTAAAGAAGTGTCCGCGAATACAATTAGCCTTCACTATACGCTCAAAGCTCCGGAAGAGTATGGAATCGAAGTGTCTGGCGCCACATTCGGTCAATTTGAAAGAGAGCCGGAAACAGTCAAGGCTGCGGCAGAAAATATGAGGCAGGCTCTGTTGAAATTCGAATACGATCAATTAAATACTCAAAATAAGATTACATATGATATTTTAAATTATCGGTTAAAGATGATGAAAAAAAGCGCAGATTATACAATGTACGAAGAACCTCTTGGCCTTGTGAGCGGGGCGCAGACACAGCTCCCGGTTGTTTTATCGGAATATCGGTTTTATGACAGGGAAGATGTGGACGTTTATTTGGCGCTTGTACGTCAGACAGAAACGTATTTTGAGGAGATTATAGAGTTTGAGAAACAGAAGGCGGAAGCGGGGTTGTTTATGTCGGATCAGGCAGTAGAAACTGTAATCAATCAGTGTCGGGCATTCCTTGAAACAGGAAACGGAAACTACTTATATTCTACATTTGCAGACCGCGTGATGGAATTGAAAGAGTTGACAGAGAAAGAAAAAAGTGACTATATACAAGAAAATGCACTTGCCGTATCCGATTATGTTTTTCCGGCATACGAGCGTCTGACAGAGGAACTTGAAGGACTGAAAGGGGAAGGAAAAAACGAGGAAGGGCTAGTGCATTTTCCAGAAGGAAAGGCGTATTATGAACTGCTCGTGCGTCAGTCGACAGGATCAGGACGGTCGGTGGAAGAACTGAAAGATATGACACGACGGCAGATCAATGAAGATCTTACGGTAATGGAGCAGGTGCTTGGGATGACAACGAAGGAAGCGAAAGAAGCAGCCGCTCTTATGTCGAACAAAAAGGCAGAGCAGATTTTGGAACAGTTGAAAGAAGGCTGTGAAACGGCGTTTCCGAAACCTCCTAAAACAGACTTACAAGTAAAATATGTACCGGAATCGATGGAAGAACATCTAAGTCCTGCGTTCTATATGATTCCTGCCATTGATAATTCCGGGCAAAATGTAATCTATATTAACAGGGCGCGCATGGGAAATGATATGACGCTTTTTACGACGCTTGCCCATGAAGGATATCCCGGCCATCTCTATCAGACGATCTATTATGAAAGCACTGATCCGGATCCGATCCGCAGCCTGCTTGATTTCGGAGGTTATGTAGAAGGGTGGGCAACCTATGCGGAGATGGGAAGCTATTACCTGATGGGACTGTCGAAAGAACAGGCAGTTTTGCTGCAGAAAAATGCCTCTATCATATTGGCTCTTTATGCACTTGCAGATATAGGGATCCATTATGATGGTTGGAGTATTGACGATGCGCTTCGGTTTTTTAAAAATTACGGCATCACAGATGCAGAGACTGTGGGGGAGATATACGAGTTAATCTTAGGATCGCCCGCCAATTATCTGAAATATTATATCGGGTATGTAGAGTTTCTGGAATTGAAGAAAAAATGGGTTGATGAGAAAGGAAAAGATTTCTTACAAAAGGAATTTCATTCGGCTGTGCTCAATGTAGGCCCTGCACCGTTCGAAATTGTTGAAGATTATATGTGGAAAATGTAAATGTAAAAAATCAAATTCCTTTCAGCAGCTTGTCGATCATTTTGGAAGCTTCGCTTCGGGTCAGTGTGTCGGCATTCGGAAAAATGCTTCCGGTTCTTTTCGTGAGACGTTCAAGAAGAGCAAGCTGTTTCGGGGTGGCAGGCTGAGGTTTTTTGATCTTATATGTAAGCTGTTCTGGTTTAAATGTTTTCGGATTCTCTGCTTCGAAGTAATGAGAAAGAGTTTGATATAATTTGGCAGTTGCAAGCGCGTCGAAATAGGCGCGGTGCGCTGCCTTGTTTTCGATGCTGTAGTGATCGCACAAAGCGCCCAGACTTCGGGATTCCAGTTCGGGGTGGACTTTTTTGGCAATCTTTAAAGTGTCGATTCCAAGTTTCTCAAAAGAAAGTCCTTCGCGGGCGGCAGTACATTTTGTGAAACTGTAGTCAAAGATGATATTGTGTCCTATAAGAATATCGTCTTCGCAAAAGTCTACAAAATCTGAGATGACGGAACGCGCAGTTCTGGCAGAGCGAACCATATCGTTCGAGATGCCGGTTAAGTCTGTGATTGCGGGAGAAATAAGCTCTGTCGGTTTGATAAATTCCATAAAACGTTCGCTGACTTTTCCGTTACGGACTTTTAAAGCTCCGATTTCTATAATTTCGTTTGTCATAGGATTTAATCCGGTTGTCTCAAGGTCGAAAGCGATGTAAGATTTCAACATGGTAATCGTGCTCCTTTTCGGATGTGGAAAGTTGTTGGGAATAAACTTTACTATAATTAAAATTACTATAATTATATAGGAATCAGAGCGGAAAATCCAGCAGGAAAAGAGGATATTCGGATTTATAAAAGACAGTTGCCGGAAGCGCCCGAAGGCACATTCCGGGATTGTAAGCGGTCGCCAAGGTCTTGTGCAAGCCGGAATTTGGCTCATCGCCATTGCAAAAATACAGGGAGTCCGAGGCAGAATACTTGCCGTGGACTCCCTGTACTGTTTATAAGATCCTGTTAAGGAGGAAATCTCGAAGCTATGTTTTCGGGATTTTTTATGATTAAAGTTTATCGCCACGTTTTACATATCCCGGTTTGTCAGGAGCTGCGATGACACGTTTTCCGCGGATGAGGCGGGCGTGTTTGTCTACAACAAGATTCTCTACATGAACTCCTTTTCCGATGACAACGTCTGCAGATATGATACAGTTTCTTACAATCGCGCCGGGTTTGATGACGCAGCTTCTTCCGATGATCGAGTTCTCAACAGTACCTTCGATCAGACAGCCGTTGGAAATAACAGAAGAAGTTACTTTGCTGCCCTCAAAATATTGTGTCGGGCAGGAATCGTTCGTATGTGTGTAGATCGGCCAGTCTTTATCAAAAAGGCTGTTCGCATTAGTCGGATTTACAAGCGACATATTTGCCTGATAATATGCGTTGAAATCATTGATCACTGCGAAAAATCCACGATGAGATACCGCGCGGATATCAAGGTTCTGAGATTCTTCATCGATAATGTCAGAAAATGTATACATGGATGACATCTTGCTGGCTTTGCGTACGAGTTCGATGAAAAGATCTTTTTTCATAACATATGTATCCATTGAAATGTTGCGGTTCTTTGCATTGCCGTGATTCTGCTCAATAGAAAGGACACCTTTCTGTTTGTTGATATTCAGAACATAACAGTTCAGGAACGCATCTTTTGCATTGTCTACCGAGTGATACATCATAGAAATATCAGCGCCGGATTCGATATGTGCGTCAAGGAACTCACTGTAATCCGCCTTGTAAACCATGTAGCTTGGTGCGATCACAACATATTCCTGTTTCATCTCTTCAAGACAGTCCATATTCTCCATATATGCAGTGATATCTGTGCTGTAAATATCGCCGATCTGACCATGCTCTGTGTACATGATATTCAGACTGCCGCGCTTGGAGTTGATGTTATAGTGACGTCCTGTTCCGAGATGCTCTGTGAGGGAACGCGGTTTTCTGCGTACAAACACTTCGATGTTGTCGATTCCGCTGTTGCTCATATTAGAGATTGGGAAATCGATGATACGGTATCGGCCGAGGAAAGAGAACGCACCTACAGGACGGAAGTCCTGAAGACCGTCTACTTTAATATGATTTCCGGCAAAATTTATAATTCCAAAAGCTTTGTTCATATTATTCATCCCCCTTTACACGTTTGGCAACAAGCTCGATATTTTTGCTGTCTGCACTTCCGACAACAGCATTCTTGCCGATCTTAATACCGTCGGCAACGAGCGCGCGGGTAACGACTGCGCCTTCAGCAACTTCTGCGCCCGGCATAAGAACGCTGTCGATCACCTGTGCTCCTTCCGCTACTTTTGCGCCTGTAAACAGGACGGAATTTTTCACTTTTCCGTTGACAACACAGCCCTGCGTGATAAATGCGCGGTCAACAACGGCATCAGCGCCGATGTACTGCGGAAGAGCTGTAACGTCTTCTGTATAGATCTTCCATGCCGGATCGTTCAGATCAAGGGCATTGTTTTTGTCGAGAAGATCCATGTTTGCTTCCCAAAGAGAATCAATCGTTCCTACATCTTTCCAATAGCCTTTGTACTTGTAAGCGCAAAGTTTTTTCTCATCGTTAAGAAGTGTCGGGATGATATCTTTTCCGAAATCGTGGCTTGAATCTGCGTTCTTCATATCGGCAAGAAGTGTCTTGCGGAGCAGTTTCCAGTTGAAGATGTAAATACCCATAGAAGCAAGATTGCTCTTCGGGTGTTCCGGTTTTTCTTCGAATTCTACGATACGTCCTGTTTCGTCTGTGTTCATAATACCGAAACGGCTGGCTTCCTTGAGCGGAACTTCGATTACCGCAATCGTTGCGTCGGCTTTACTCTCTTTGTGGAATGCGAGCATCTTTGCATAGTTCATCTTGTAAATATGGTCGCCGGAGAGAATAAGAAGGTATTCCGGAGAATAAGTGTCGATAAAGTCGATATTCTGTGAGATCGCGTCAGCAGTTCCACGGTAAACATCAAGATTAGCATCTGATTTTTCACGGGGCGGGAGTACATAGACGCCGCTGTCTTTCGCGTCCAATCCCCAACGTCTTCCGGCAGCTA
>OGRC01001896.1_pt1 | contig 12643 bp, 9 predicted proteins | sample 1553431 | NCBI WGS metagenome assembly OGRC01 (sample SAMEA2580064, study PRJEB22360) | human gut metagenome | biome: human gut; feature: human-associated habitat; material: faeces | place: Denmark | collected 2008/2010
AGGACTTGCCTGTAGAACAGCAATGTCCCACGCATCATCATCACCCGGGAAACGACTCATGTTGCAGCAGTGAATGTATGACTCGTTTCTACTCTCCCACTCCATCCATACATACGGATAGCGGACCGGATTACGTATTCATCGCTACCTTATTCACGGATGTAATCATCGAGCATTTATTACGACCGCAAGAGAAACGGATTAAAAACTATTACGTTTACCGAGACTCTCTGCATGGTACGGATACTCATCGTACCACTTCTCTTCGTGCCCCTCCCTACTCTGTTTTTGCGTAAAAGCGTAAATGCAAATTAGTTGCATCTGCGCTACCTTATCTTTGTAGCGTAAAAAGAAAACAGTAAAATTTAGTAGGAAAATATCATTATGAAAAAACTTATTTTCGTGGGAATCCTGGGCTTATTCGTGCTGGGATCCTGTAATAATAGTACCGTCACACACACACACGATGAACACGATCATGCCGCGGAAGGACATAATCACGAGGCAGAAGGACCCGATCATTCCCATGAAGGCGAATGTAGCGGAGAACACAATCATGAAGCAGCCGATGAATACAACGAAGCTGCCGAAGCCCACAGTGATGAAATCATTCTTCCGAAAGCGAAAGCTGAAGCAGCCGGTGTAAAGGTGAGCGTTATTGAACCTGCACCTTTCCAGCAAGTGATTAAAACCAGCGGACAGGTGCTGGCTGCTCAAGGGGATGAATCGGTTGCCGTAGCTACAGTAGCCGGCGTGGTATCTTTCCGTGGAAAAGTAACAGAAGGTATGAGCGTCGGCAGCGGCACTCCGCTAGTCACTATTTCTTCAAAGAATATCGCCGATGGTGATCCGGTGCAACGTGCCCGCATTGCCTACGAGGTATCCAAGAAGGAATACGAACGTATGAAGGAGCTTGTTAAAAACAAAATCGTATCCGACAAGGATTTTGCACAAGCGGAGCAAAGTTACGAAAACGCCCGTCTTAGTTACGAAGCTCTTTCCAAGAATCATTCGGCTATCGGCCAAAGCATTACGGCTCCTATTGCCGGATATGTGAAAAGTATTCTCGTGAAAGAAGGTGACTATGTGACAATCGGACAACCGCTGGTAAGCGTGACGCAGAACCGTCGTCTTTTCCTCCGTGCCGAAGTGTCGGAAAAGTATTACCCGTATCTCCGCACCATCAGTTCCGCCAATTTCCAGACTCCTTATAATAATCAGGTGTACGAGTTGAAAGCATTGAACGGTAAACTTCTCTCTTTCGGAAAAGCTGCCGGAGACAATTCTTTTTATGTGCCTGTCACTTTTGAGTTCGACAACAAAGGGGAAGTGATTCCCGGCTCATTTGTGGAGGTATTCCTGCTTTCTTCAGCAATGGAAAACGTGATTTCTCTTCCGCGCACCGCGCTGACAGAGGAACAAGGCATATTCTTCATATATCTGCAACTGGACGAAGAGGGTTATAAAAAACAGGAAGTAACGATAGGAGCCGACAACGGCAAAAGCGTTCAAATCCTAACTGGTGTAAAGGCTGGCGACCGTGTAGTGACCGAGGGTGCTTATCAGGTTCGACTGGCAAGCGCAAGCAATGCAATCCCGGCACACAGCCACGAACACTAAAGAGACTAGGCGTCGCAACCGTTTTTTTTTGTGCGGCGCATCTATCAAGTTATTTATAACTCTCAATTAATGAAATATCATGCTTAATAAAATTATACATTACTCCCTACACAACCGGCTGGTGGTAGTTTGTGCGGCCATCCTCCTGCTTATTGCGGGAACGTATACCGCCATGCATACGGAAGTAGACGTATTCCCCGACCTAAATGCACCTACGGTAGTAATCATGACCGAAGCGAACGGTATGGCTGCGGAAGAAGTTGAACAACTCGTTACTTTTCCTGTTGAAACTGCCGTAAACGGAGCTACGGGTGTGCGCCGTGTCCGCTCTTCCTCTACTAACGGATTTTCCGTTGTTTGGGTAGAATTTGATTGGGGAACGGATATTTATCTCGCTCGTCAGATTGTTAGTGAGAAATTAGCGGTGGTCAGCGAATCGCTGCCGGTCAATGTCGGCAAACCGACTCTTGGACCACAGTCTTCTATCTTAGGCGAAATGCTCATCGTCGGTCTGACTGCCGACTCCACTTCCATGCTCGATCTTCGCACGATTGCGGACTGGACCATCCGTCCACGCCTGCTGTCTACCGGAGGAGTGGCACAAGTGGCTGTGCTCGGAGGAGATATCAAAGAATATCAGATTCAGCTAGATCCCGAACGGATGCGTCATTACGGCATCTCGATGGGAGAAGTGATGGCTGTAACACAGGATATGAACCTAAATGCCAATGGAGGTGTGCTCTATGAATTCGGAAATGAATATATTGTACGTGGTGTACTCTCCACTTCGAAAACAGAGCAACTTGGCAAAGCGGTAGTAAAGACAGTGAATAACTTCCCTGTCACGCTGGAAGATATTGCAAACGTAACCATCGGCCCGAAGGCTCCGAAACTGGGTACTGCTTCAGAACGCGGCAAATCTGCCGTCCTGATGACTGTTACCAAGCAACCGGCTACCAGCACACTGGAACTGACGGACAAACTGGAAGCATCTCTGAAAGACCTCCAGAAAAATCTGCCGCCGGACGTAAAAGTTTCAACGGACATATTCCGTCAAAGCCGCTTTATCGAAAGCTCCATCGGCAATGTGAAAAAATCACTCTTTGAAGGAGGTATTTTCGTTGTCATCGTGCTTTTCCTGTTCCTGGCAAATGTACGTACTACGCTGATCTCATTGGTGACACTGCCTCTTTCCCTGCTCGTTTCGATCCTGACTTTACACTACATGGGGCTGACAATCAACACCATGAGTCTTGGAGGTATGGCGATAGCTATCGGTTCATTGGTAGACGACGCCATTGTCGATGTGGAAAACGTATATAAACGACTGCGGGAGAACCGCCTGAAAGCGGAAGCAGAAAGACTAAGTACGCTCGAAGTGGTATTCAATGCGTCGAAAGAGGTGCGCATGCCTATCCTTAATTCAACGTTGATTATCGTAGTCAGTTTTGTTCCGTTATTTTTCTTGAGCGGCATGGAAGGCAGAATGTTGGTTCCACTAGGTGTTGCTTTTATCGTGGCCCTGTTTGCGTCTACGATAGTTGCCCTGACACTAACTCCGGTACTCTGCTCTTATCTATTAGGAAGCAATAAGACGAACAAGGAACTGAAAGAAGCTCCTGTTGCCCGCTGGATGAAAGGGATTTATGAAAAAGCACTGACTTGGGTACTGGCACATAAACGTGTGACTCTCGGAAGTACAATCGGACTTTTTGTAGTTGCCCTCGGAGTGTTTTTCACACTTGGACGCAGCTTCCTTCCTTCGTTCAATGAAGGATCGTTTACTATCAATATCAGTTCTCTGCCAGGTATTTCGCTGGAAGAAAGCAACAAAATGGGACATCGTGCCGAAGAGTTATTGATGACAATTCCCGAAATACAAACGGTAGCCCGGAAAACGGGACGTGCCGAATTGGATGAACATGCGTTAGGAGTCAATGTTTCTGAAATAGAAGCTCCGTTCGAATTGAAAGACCGCTCGCGCAGTGAACTGGTAGCTGATGTACGTGAAAAATTAGGTACGATCACCGGAGCAAACATAGAAATCGGACAACCGATCAGCCACCGTATCGACGCAATGCTATCGGGTACGAAAGCGAATATTGCTATCAAATTATTCGGTGATGACCTGAATAAAATGTTTTCACTCGGTAATCAAATCAAAGGAGCGATCAGTGACATTCCCGGTGTTGCCGACCTGAACGTGGAACAACAGATTGAACGTCCGCAGCTGAAAATACAGCCTAAACGGGAAATGCTGGCTAAGTTCGGTATTACCCTGCCGGAATTTTCGGAATATGTGAATGTAGCTTTGGCTGGAAAAGTGATCTCACAAGTGTATGAACAGGGCAAGAGTTTTGACCTGATCGTAAAAGTGAAGGATGATGCCCGGGATGAAATAGAGAAAATCCGTAACCTGATGGTAGACACGAACGACGGCCGCAAAGTTCCTTTGAGCTATGTAGCGGAAGTGGTATCGGCCATGGGTCCGAATACGATCAACCGCGAGAATGTGAAACGTAAAATTGTCATTTCCGCCAATGTGGCCGATCGTGACTTGCGCAGTGTTGTGAATGATATTCAGAAACGTATCGACACATCGGTACAATTACCCGAAGGTTATCATATCGAGTATGGTGGACAGTTTGAAAGCGAGCAGGCTGCCAGCCGGACATTAGCGTTGACTTCATTTATCAGTATCGTGGTTATCTTCCTGTTGCTGTACAATGAGTTCCGCAGTGTGAAAGAATCCGGGGTTATCTTGCTGAATCTTCCGCTGGCACTGATCGGTGGTGTATTTGCTTTGGTGATTACAACAGGAGAAGTCAGTATTCCGGCTATCATCGGTTTCATTTCCTTGTTCGGTATTGCAACGCGTAACGGTATGTTGCTCATCAGTCACTACAATCATTTGCAAAAGGAAGAAGGTTTGAATGTATATGATAGTGTGATTCAAGGTTCTCTCGACCGCCTGAATCCGATTTTAATGACGGCATTGTCTTCTGCACTGGCACTGATTCCATTGGCACTTGCCGGCGACTTGCCCGGTAACGAAATTCAAAGTCCGATGGCAAAAGTGATTTTAGGAGGGTTATTAACGTCTACTTTTTTGAACGGTTTTATCGTTCCGATTGTTTATCTGATGATGCATCGGAAAAAGGCCCAGAAAAGCCTGTAGAGAGGGATATTTTTCCTCGGTGAGAAAACCATCGTTCCCCGGTGAGGAAACAAGTGTTTCTCGGTGAGGAACGGGTCGTTCCTCGGTGTCAAACAAATAGATGCCTTATCATAAAGTATCTATCAACAATAGATTGTAATAAATAAAGAAATTAGAAATGAAACAAATCATGACCATAAGCGCTGCACTTCTTTTCTTAACCATAGGTGAAGTGCAAGCCCAAAACGGAATTGAACAGGTATTGAAGAATATCGAAACGAACAATAAGGAGTTGCAGGCAAACGAGCAACTGATTACTTCGCAGAAGCTGGAAGCTAAAACGGATAATAACCTGCCTGATCCTACTCTTTCTTACGCACATCTATGGGGAGCGAAAGATAAAAGCGAAACAATCGGTGAGCTGGTTGTTTCACAAAGCTTTGATTTCCCTAGTTTATACGCCACACGTAACAAGTTAAACCGTCTGAAAGCCGGAACTCTTGACAGTCAGTCGGATGTTTTTCGTCAGGAGAAACTGTTACAGGCAAAAGAACTTTGCCTGGACATTATCATGCTTCGTCAGCAAAAGCATATTTTGGAGGAACGTCTCCGCAATGCGGAAGAACTTGCTAAAATGTACGCCAAACGTCTCCAAACAGGGGATGCAAATGCTCTCGAAACCAATAAAATCAACTTGGAACTGTTGAATGTCAAAACGGAAGCGTCTCTGAACGAAACGGCACTTCGCAATAAGCAGCAGGAACTGAATACGCTGAATGGTAATATTCCGGTGGTTTTCGAAGAAAATCAATATCCGGCTATACCGTTCCCAAGCGATTACCAAATGTTGAAATCAGAAGTCATGGCTACAGACCGTACCTTAATGGCACTAGGCAACGAGGCTCTCGTTGCCCGTAAACAGATTGCTGTCAATAAATCCCAGTGGCTGCCGAAGCTGGAACTCGGCTACCGTCGGAATACAGAGACTGGTGTGCCTTTCAACGGTGTAGTGGTGGGCTTTTCCTTCCCGCTTTTCGAAAATCGGAATAAGGTGAAAATTGCTAAAGCGCAGGCACTCAACATCGACTTGCAAAAGGATAATGCTACACTGCAAGTGGAATCTGAATTGGCACAACTTTACCGGGAAGCGAAAACGCTGCATGCTTCAATGGAAGAATATAGCAAGACTTTCCAGTCTCAACAAGATTTGGCATTGCTGAAACAAGCTTTGACAGGTGGACAAATTAGTATGATCGAGTACTTCGTTGAAGTATCGGTGATCTATCAAAGTCATCAAAATTATCTGCAATTGGAAAATCAGTACCAAAAGGCAATGGCACGGATTTACAAAAGCAAGCTATAAATAGTACATAAAACCCTTTAGGTATGGGTTACGCTGAACATACTAATTTCTATTTTTAAGTTATATAAGTATGTTTATATAATAAATTAGGCACGGATTACACAGAATTCACGGTCTTTAGTATTGTCATAACTATAAAGCAACAGTGTTAATCCGTGTAATTCGTGCCTAAATATATCTCCTCTCTTTTTCTTCAAATTCCGACTGGATATTTCAAAACAATACATTACATTTGCAACGAACATAAAATCTGAATTATGAGACCTAAACATTTCTATTTATTCATGTTATGCTGCATCCTTACGCTACTAAGTGGCTGTAAAGATGATGACGACAATCCACTGCGTTTTTACAACAGTGAATACGAAGTACCTATGGGTGGCAGACGTTACCTCGGCCTGGAAAGCGGAAATGGTGACTACTCACTTGCAGTGAAAGACACACGCATCGCAAGTGCCGGAACTGAAACTGGCTGGAGTGGAGTACCTGCCGGACGTATGATTTATGTAACCGGTATCCTCACCGGAACGACTTATCTGACAGTAACAGACAACGCCACACAAGAAACCTGCACTTTACCAATCAAGGTGGTCGATAATTACGAAAATATGGAGTTGCTACGCAGCTACTTGTCTAACTTACCCAACGGAGATGCGAATCTTCTACCCGGTATTTCCGACATTTTTCTGATTAACAACCACGCACGGGATGCTTATTTTTTCAAACAAGGAGAACAGACCGCCTTTTCATCCGGACTTGAATTAATAACCCAAGGAAGTTACAAACTGGAAAAAGAAGAAGGAGACGATAAGAAAATGACACTAACCCTCACTTTTTCGGAAGATATGGCAACACCTGTTTCCGATCATAAATTCATAATATGGGGAAACTCGTACTTATTTCATCGGTTGGATAAAAGCCTAAATCTGAACTGGAACACTCCGCCTATTGGAGAAACGCGGACATCACCTGCACCTCCTCCTTCCTACACGCTGGAAGAAATAGCTGAAGGCACAGAAATCGGAAAAGGCAGACAGCTTAGCTTTAGTCTTTCCCAACAGGAAATACCTGCGGGAATACTGCCTTAATCAGTAACGTATTCTGATAAGATGCGTATATTTTCCGGTAAGTATCCACTACGGATGCGCCATTCTTGCGGATAAAGATTATTGGCACGATTGCCGATGTTCTTCACAAATCCGAGAGGAATATGCCGATAAGTAAGCAAAACATATCCACGAGGGGCTGTTACCGGTAAGGTAATGGCCTCTTTTCGTAAATATGTGATGGCCTGTTCATAACTTATTTCTTCCGTAGCGAATGCTTCCCGGCATAAAAGTGAGGTACACATTGCCAACGCATGGTTAGGGATCAAATCCTTTCCTTTCACCTCGCCTATCTCAATCCCTGCCGACACAATTTTCAGGCTTTGTTTCATCGTCGCCAATTCATTAGTATAGTACTGTGAGAAAGCTCGGATATTTGTTCCTTCCGCCAATAAAATATACTTGTCCGAATTTTCATCATTCAACCAACTTTTAGCCATATTCAGATATTCTTTCGATACAGGAGAAGATGCTGCTGTTCCTTTCTTATCCTTCTTCTTGAAAGCTTTCTCTTTGGCGGAAGAAGATACTGGGATCTCTTCTTCCGTCTCCGGCTTACGAAAAGCCACCAGAAAAAAGCCTTCACCTTTCGTCTTATGAGGGAAAAAATGATAGACGGGAATAGAAGATTTAGAATGATCCCCTTTATCTGACAAAAGATCTCCTGTTATATTCCAATTCTCCTGCACCTGCACAGTTAATGGTTCGCCCCCATACTCTTGTTGAATCCAACGTGCATTCTCTTCATCCTCTTTTGTATTAAATGTACACGTACTATATATAAGAATACCTCCGGGCTTCAACGCATCCCAGATATCTGCAATAATCCGTCGCTGGCGCTGCCAACAGATTTCCACATTCTCGGGGCTCCACTCTTCCACAGCTACCGGGTCTTTACGGAACATACCTTCACCGGAACAGGGAACATCTGTAAGAATCACATCAAAGAAAGAGAGTAAAGCCGAAAAATCTGCCGGATCATTATTGGTCACTACCACATCCGGATGTCCCCACTTCGTCAGGTTTTCAGCAAGAATCTGCGAACGATTCCGGATTACCTCATTGGCTACCAACAGGCTCCCTTCGGGAAGTACACTACGGGCATGAGTCGATTTTCCACCGGGAGCCGCACAAAGATCCAACATCTTCACCGGTCCCGTGATATATTGCCGGAGTACCTGCTCCACAAACATGGAAGAAGCTTCCTGAACATAATAACAGCCTGCATGGAATAAGGGATCGAACGTGAAAGTGAGACGCTCCTCCAAATAGAATCCTTCGGAAGACCAAGGTACTTTATCCGATAAAGAATGATTGATTTTCAATTGATTCAACCGGATGCTAACCGGTGGTTCCTGTTGGAGGGCAACAGCCAGTTTGTCGTATTCTTCATCGCCCAATAGAGCGCGGGTGTAGTCTATAAAAGAAGCAGGTAATTCCATCTTTCGTTTATTAATTTCCGCAAATATCAAAAATATTTCGTCTCTTTGCAACTTTCTATGATATTAACTACGTCTAACAAACAAAGAAATAAATAAAAAAACTATTGATATGAAAAATTTTCTATTAGCATTGATGGTTGTACTGACCACTTGCACACTGGCTGTTGCCCAGACCACCGTTGTTCGTGATTCCATCGGGAAAGTAAAAGTAACTGTGACCAAAGACAATAAAGCAAATACGAACAATACTGCTGTCACAGTGATTGGTGTAGACACAGCAGATGCTGATTCTGCAGACGTAAATGCAAACTCAAGTAATGTTAGCACCACTCATGGCAAAGCCAGCTTCACATTCGATTCGGATGACAGCGATTTCCCCTTCCACAATGTTAGTGCCGGCGGAGGTATTCTGGTAGCAATCATTGCAATCATTGCTGTATTCGGATTTCCGGTATTCATTCTATTTGTAATCTTCTTCTTCCGTTATAAAAACCGGAAAGCACGTTATCGCCTTGCCGAACAGGCACTTGCTGCCGGCCAACCGCTTCCGGCAGAGTTTATCCGCGAAAACAAAACAGTCGATTCGCGTTCACAAGGCATCAAGAACACCTTTACGGGTATCGGTCTTTTCATCTTCCTCTGGGCAATCACCGGCGAATTCGGAATTGGAGCTATCGGCTTACTCGTTACATTCATGGGTATCGGACAATGGATTATCGGTAGCAAACAACAGACTCAAGACACAAATGCTACCCGGATGCATACGGGTAATAAGGATGAAAAAAAGAACCCGAATAACGTTAGAACCGATAGTTTCGAAATCATCCCTTCCGAATCCGAAGAGAAAGACAAAGGAGTAAACGAAGAAAAGAACGACGAGAATAAATGAGCCAACTCAATGATATATCGTTAGTCGCACAGGTCGTGGTGTTCAAGAACACCAGGGCCTTTGACCAGTTGGTGAAGGAGTATCAGTCGCCCATCCGACGATTCTTCCTGAACCTGACTTGCGGCGACAGCGAATTGAGTGACGACCTTGCGCAAGATACATTTATTAAAGCGTATACGAACATTGCCTCTTTCCGGAACTTGTCAAGTTTCTCTACGTGGCTGTATCGTATTGCTTATAATGTTTTTTATGATTATATTCGCAGCCGGAAAGAGACAGCCGACTTGGATACAAGAGAAATAGACGCCATCAACAGCACCGAACAGGAGAATATCGGGCAAAAAATGGATGTCTACCAGTCGCTCAAAATGCTTAAAGAAGTGGAAAGAACCTGCATCACGTTGTTCTACATGGAGGACATTAGTATCGACAAAATTGCAGGGATTGTAGGAGTACCGTCAGGGACAGTGAAAAGCCATCTGTCACGCGGGAAAGAAAAATTAGCAACGTATTTAAAACAAAACGGTTATGACAGAAATAGACAATGATAAGCTCTTGCGCGATTTCTTCGCAGAAAACAAGCAGGAAATAGCAGATAACGGATTCAGTCGCCGTGTCATGCACCACTTACCCGATCGTAGTAATCGCCTGGCTCGTATCTGGAGCGCTTTCGTGATGACTGTGGCGGCCGCACTTTTTGTATGGTTAGGTGGATTGGAAGCAACTTGGGGAACCATAAGAGAAGTATTTATCGGTATGATTAATCATGGCACTTCAAGCCTTGATCCGAAGTCAATTATTATCGCAGCTGTTGTACTATTATTCATGGCTACACGAAAGGTTGCTTCGATGGCATAATTAACTCCTGGAAAGAAGTTATTTCGTTAAAGAATGATAAATTTGCCCTTGTTAGCAAAGGAGCCCAAACTTAGATATCGTATCTTTGTTCTTCTGTAAACTAAAAGAATGAGAAGAGTTTTGAAATTACGTATATTTATTTTATTTCTGTTCCTGCCTATATTGAGTGTTCAGGCAGGTATCATCGACAGTCTGATGATACATCCCAGGGACTCAATCGGATTAACCAGCGATTCCCTTGTGCTACGCTATTTACAAGAATCGGGAATCCCTATATCTGATAATAATAAGGTAAAACTGCTAAAAAGCGGACGGGAGAAGTTTATCGATTTGTTTGAAGCCATCCGGGAAGCTAAACACCACGTCCATCTGGAATATTTCAACTTCCGAAATGACTCCATCGCCAATGCTTTATTTGCTCTGCTGGCCGAAAAAGTGAAAGAAGGGGTCGAAGTACGAGCTATGTTCGATGCATTCGGAAACTGGTCGAACAATAAACCGCTTAAAAAGAGACATCTCAAAAAAATACGTGAACAAGGAATCGAAATCGTAAAGTTTGACCCGTTCACCTTCCCTTATATCAATCACGCCGCTCACCGGGATCATCGTAAAATAGCTGTTATCGATGGAAAAGTAGCATATACAGGCGGAATGAATATCGCGGATTATTATATCAACGGACTACCCAAAATCGGAACCTGGCGTGATATGCACATGCGTATCGAAGGGGATGCAGTCAACGATTTGCAGGAGATTTTCCTGACGATCTGGAACAAAGAGACTAAACAGAACGTAGGAGGAGAAGCTTATTTCCCCCAACATGAGGGACAGACAGACAGCACGAATATCGTTGTAGCAATTGTAGACCGTACCCCGAAAAAGAATAGCCGTATGTTGAGTCATGCCTATGCCATGAGCATTTACTCGGCACAAAAGAATGTTCATATTGTTAATCCTTATTTTGTACCGACCTCTTCCATCAAAAAGGCATTGAACCGTACAATCGACCGGGGAGTAGATGTAACAATCATGGTTTCCTCCGCTTCCGATATTCCGTTTACTCCGGATGCTGCACTTTACAAGTTACATAAACTAATGAAAAGAGGAGCTACTGTCTATATGTACAACGGAGGATTCCACCATTCAAAAATAATGATGGTAGACGATTTGTTCTGTACAGTCGGTACTGCTAACCTGAACAGCCGCAGTCTACGATATGACTACGAAACCAACGCTTTCATTTTTGATAAAAAAACAACCGGTGAATTGAATAATATGTTTCGAAATGATATCGAGCATTGCACCCAACTGACACCGGAATTTTGGAAAAAGCGTTCTCCATGGAAGAAGTTCGTCGGCTGGTTTGCTAATTTATTCACTCCATTTTTGTAATTTTGTACGGAAAATCATTTTCACCACAGATTATGCAACTTATTCATTATGAAACAATATCTGGATTTACTCAATCGTGTACTTACCGAAGGCACGAAAAAAGATGATCGTACCGGAACCGGAACAATCAGTATCTTCGGTCATCAAATGCGTTTTAACCTTGATGAAGGCTTCCCGTGCCTGACAACCAAAAAACTGCATCTGAAATCAATCATATACGAATTGCTTTGGTTTCTGCAGGGAGATACAAATGTGAAATACCTTCAGGAACATGGAGTACGTATTTGGAACGAATGGGCGGATGAAAATGGTGACCTGGGGCATATCTATGGCTACCAATGGCGTTCATGGCCTGACTATAACGGTGGATTTATCGACCAGATCAGTGAAGTGGTGGAAACAATCAAACATAATCCGGATTCACGCCGTATCATTGTAAGTGCTTGGAATGTAGCAGATTTGAATAATATGAATTTGCCTCCCTGCCATGCTTTTTTTCAGTTTTATGTAGCAGACGGACGATTGAGTCTGCAACTGTATCAACGCAGTGCTGATATTTTTCTTGGTGTTCCTTTTAATATTGCTTCATACGCATTATTGCTGCAAATGATGGCACAAGTGACGGGATTGAAAGCCGGAGATTTTGTCCACACCTTTGGTGATGCGCATATCTACCTGAACCATCTGGAACAAGTGAAGCTCCAATTATCACGCGAACCTCGCCCATTGCCACAAATGAGAATCAATCCGGACGTGAAAAGCATCTTCGATTTTAAATTTGAGGACTTCGAGTTAGTAAACTATGATCCGCATCCG
>OGRC01001900.1_pt1 | contig 12621 bp, 14 predicted proteins | sample 1553431 | NCBI WGS metagenome assembly OGRC01 (sample SAMEA2580064, study PRJEB22360) | human gut metagenome | biome: human gut; feature: human-associated habitat; material: faeces | place: Denmark | collected 2008/2010
CAGAGCGTCAACCATCCGAACTGGATCATGCTCTGCAATATCCTCGTCAATTCTTGGAGGAAAAAGCACTGTTTGGTTGGGATTGTAAGGACGAAAATGTATCTTTGTCATAGTATAAAATGTTATGCTTAAAGATACAAAATCTTTAGGTAATAACAAAGCCCCTGCTTGTGAAAGTCGGGGCTTTGTGCATAAAAAAAGAAGGTGCGCATTTTGACACACCTTCATTCTTATAACAAAAAGATACATAAAAAGACGGGATTCACCAATCCTGCCTTTTTCAATACAAACTGCTTTACTTATCAAGATGCCTTACAACATCCCAGTTTAATGAATCTAAAAATAAAAACACATTCAGTTATTTGTGATAGCAAAGCTATAACAAATATTTTAAAGAAAAATCTTATGCATAAAAAATGCACAGAATAAACTATATATAGACCAACATACAACACATTTAAAACAATATTGTAATACAGGGTCATTGACACAAACATTCTGAAAGAACAAAAGAAAGACGCATGACTGATAGCCAATCCGAAAGAGTATGTTATTGAGGTTGTCAAAAAAAACTAAAAGAAATTTAGTTAAAGTCCTATTACTGAAAACAACGTAACAGATTATTCCTTAAATTTGCTTATATATAAACTTTAAATATAATGACACATGAAAACGATTGCAATTCTAATTACTTTACTTTTAATAATTAATATAAACATTTATCAAGGTAATTCAACTGAAGTTTTAGCAAGTAACGAAAGCGGTATCTTTCAATATTAGGATCTAGAGAAGAAAAAATGTCTTAGCAATGGACATAAAAGTATATCGTTTCATTAACTCTCATGCAATGACTCAGATTATTTTTTTATCAAAAACCTTTTGTAATGATTTTATAAAATACATTTTTAATAATATTAATTCTAATCATGAAAAGTATTTCCATTTTACGCCTAACCGCAATCCTTTTGTGCAGCATGCACCTATTGGGATCCGCCTCACTTCAAGCCCAAATGAACAAATGGGTAAACTATAGCCCGGATTTGACCACCGTACTGAAAAATCCTGCCATGGGATGGATGATGTACGAAGAAGGCTGATCTTTTCAGGGAACACGCCACAATAAAAGCAACATCTATACTCCCGAAGTTTTTTGGAAACAGATGGAAGAATGCAAAGCAGCTGATTATTCCAATATTCTGTACATCAGAATGCTGTGGAAAGATTTGGAACCCGAGGAGGGCAAATATGCATGGATTTACAATGAACGGTATAAATGGTATATACAAAAAGCCAAAGACAAAGGGCTTAAACTGGCCTTCAGGGTGTTCTTTCATGGTGTAGACGGAGTACCGTCCTATGTGTACGAAGCCGGAGCCACAGAAAGCCCAATAGACGATGAAGGCAAAACCCAGCCTTATTATGATAATCCAGTATTCCTTGAAAAGCTGGACAAGTTCATAGAGGCTTTTGCAAAGGAATATGACAATCCGGATGAGGTAGATTATATTGATGCATATGGATTGGGAAGATGGGGAGAAGGACATGGACTGGTACTCGAAAAGCAAGATAATCTGGAAAGCGTTATCCGACAGATAACCGAATCGTATGCAAGACACTTCAAAAAAGTGCTTACGGTAATGAATCTTTCGCAGAGCGACTACAGGTTTTCCAAGCCGCTAGTATATGACAAGCTGGGGTTTCTTCCTCGCAGGGATGGTATAGGCAGTTTTTGGTTTTCTAATGAAGAACGTGCGATGGTGCATGACGAACTTTTCCCAAAAAGAGCTCTTATTGGTGAGGGATGCTGGTGGTTTAACGCACAAGATGGTGATAACTCAAAATACAAGCATTTCCAAGGAGACAAACGTTTTGCCATGAACGATTTCAAAGAAGCTTTTACCGTTTCTGTGACTGATGCTTTGGACAGCCATTGTAACACGCTGGATTTGCGTATGCCTTTACAGTGCAAATTCTGGATAGAAGAGCTGCCGGACCAAGTTCAGCGTTTTATAACTTTAGGCGGTTATCGTCTTTATCCGGACTATATAAAGGTGGAGCAAGACCACAAAACGTTGACTTTGTTTCATTCATGGAAAAACTATGGTGTGGGTGTATTGCCTAATAATCATCCCAATTGGAATTATAAATATCAGGTTAGTTTTGTTTTGATGAATGAAAAAAAGGAAATTGTATTTCTTTATACAGAACCGGAAGCAGAACCTTCCGAATGGTTGAAGGGAATATCATACAATTATTTGAGTCGGTTTAATATTCCGGCAGAATTGCAGGGAAAGTATACCTTATGTGTCGGCTTGACTGACAAGACAAAAAATAACGAAGCGGCTATTGATCTGGCTGTGTCTGGGAATTTAAAAATAGGGAAATGGATATTTGTGGTTGAACTGGAGTTGTAATGTGTGTACTTGGCATTTTTGCACCAATTAATAAAGAAGCTTCTGACTGATTATCAAAAAATAAGGACTTTCTCTATATCTGTACCCAGTAAATCCAATATGTTTAGGGATATTCTTTCAATAGTACAAAATTATACAACCTATTCAAGTTAAATTATTGCTAATCAGTTAGTTTTTGTATCTTTGGATATCCCTCAAAAAAGAAAATTAAGAATATAAATTAGTGGAAAATAAAAGTGCAATTCTGATTATTGATGGATTGCACTTTTTATTACTTTTCTAAAGACATTGTTTCTTCACATATAATTTGAGATTATGAAAATAACGTTTTCATATTTCTCCTGTCTTTTCATTATCGGATGTACACATCAATCCAACCAAGGAAAATCGTTATAGAAAGCAGCAATGCAGATGCAATTCGTGTAAGTGCCGATACTTTAGCGTATGAATATACTGCATGGGCCTTTATAAACAAATCTGTTCCCATATTTCTCATTAGCCATATACTGCTCAATCAATTTACATAATGATGTTCAAACCACCTGTATTCATCTTCCTCAAATAGTGCTAAAAAAGAGAATTCTGATAGCCAACTACCTGACTATCAGAATTCTCTTTGGAGCGGCAAACGGGATTCGAACCCGCAACCCTCAGCTTGGGAAATTTAAAATTAAAAATATAACAAATTGATTATAACACATTTAAAAACCAATTGTTTTTTATTGTGACGTTTTTGTGATTATACTACATTATTTTCTTTGATTTGTGAAGATAAATATTGCTTCTCTCTTTCGCAAATAAGAACACAAAAAAAGCACAGCAGCCGTTCAATCCACGCCCTACTCTCTATCCCATTTTCCCGAAAAGACAATAACAAAAACGAAATACAAAAAGAAAACTATATTAATTAGTTATAAGAAGCCAATGTTGAAACAAAAACCAATCTTCTTAAAAAATTGCCATTAATGCAATATTTTTTACTTGCAGAATGAATGAAGAGAATTAATAGAACGGCAAGACTGGCGAGTTTGTATTTTTATTGACAGGAAACGAATGTTATGGAATGGGATCGGAAAAACAAGTATAAAACAGATAGCTTTTATAGATTTCTACTGCCTGAGATATTTTTCCGGGGATTTTTGAGATTTTATTTGATTTTGTTTTACATTTCTACGTTTAGAATACTTCTGGTTAGCCCTTGTCAGATCCTTGATAATCGTTTCATCAAACACCTCGGAATATATCTCTGTTGTCTTGACCGATGTATGCCCCAAGAGTTTTTGGACGGTGGTTATCGGAACTCCCTGATGTACTAATAGGGTTGCACAAGTGTGACGGCTGGTATGGTAGGTAAATTTCTTGCTGATACGCGCCATCCTTCCCAATTTCTGCAATGTCCGATTAGTGTCCGAATTGCAACCTAATGCAGCCAGTTGTTCGATGCTGTCGTACTTCCGCATTATGCCCAGTGCCTTTCCGTTAAACAGCAGATATAGCGGGATATTGAGTTTTACGCCTGTTTTGATGCTATTCATAACTAGCCATTCCTTTCCATCAACTGTTACGAGATTTTTATAAGTCAATTGCTTGAAATCAGAGAATCTCAATCCGCAATAGCAGCAGAAGAGAAATGCGTCCAGTATATGCCGGCTGTTGTTCTTCCTGTCCGGCAGTTCAAGATTCTCCAGCTTCTCCAAGTCTGCGGGCATCAAGAAGTTATGTTCCTTCTTCTCTTTCTTGATCTTGAACTTACGGAAAGGGTATGCCTCCTGTAATATATAACCTTCGTTTATTGCTTCGTTAACCAAGGTACGCAGTATTCTCATGTGTTTTCCTACCGTGTTTACCTTCAATCCTTTGTTGCGCAGAAATGCGTCAAACTCCTTTAGAAACGTATAGTTTATATCGGTAAACTCTATCACGCTCCGAAATTCCTTCAAAGTGGCTACCGTGCCCAGCATGTTATCCTTGGTTCCCGGTTTTCTATCAGAATTCTCTATCGTTTGTATTGCAAATTTTAAAAAAGACACAACTGGTTTAATTCCCTTTTTTACAGCCTCCTTTAACGTGGAAAGGTTTGATTCAAGTCCTCTTTTCCAATAGCTAAGTTCTATAGCCTGCAACTCCAGTATTTTCTCATATAGCATTGCGTTAAGCTCATTCGATTGCGGATGGTTAATTACTTGGGCACCATCCTTACTCCAACACTCCGGTTTTAGGTAGATATTTGTTTTAAAATATGATTTTCGCTGGTTAAGATAGGCTTCAATCTGTACTAATGCGGTTCCCTGTCGATTTAGTCTGTTTTGTCGGTTATAAACCAAACGGTATCTGATCTTCTCTAACATACTCAACTTTTTGTTTTAAAGTTAAAAAAATCTTCTGTATTTACAAAATAAACCACAAAAAATGCTTCTGGGAGGACTGATTGGTGTTGCTACGAGTGAAAAAGATGGATTGATGCCATCAATTCAAAGAATGACCACTTCATATCAAAAAGACCGGCAGAAGTATTGTAAAATTGCCGAATTTGAAAATGATAAAACAGGAATATCAATGCTTATTTCAGTATTTAAGAACCATGAAAATTCATCTCCGTCTGTTGTTTTATTAACAGGATATAGCGATGGTCTATCCGTTAATTCGATAAAAAGAGGAACCTATTTAACTAATGTTTATTATCAAAAAAAAGAGAACAAAACCATTGTTTATGTAAAATCATCAGCATACGTGTATATCAGTACATTGTGCATTGGCATGAATGGGTCGCTCAAACTAAGCCATGAAAACAATCTAGATTTACCATCCGACGCAATCGAAATTCCTATATCTTGACAAGAATTTAGCAATATTTGAGAGCTGGGAGAACTGATACCTGTGGCGAACACGGGAACTAAAGGTTTAACGTCTGCTGTTATGGCTAAAATGATTGGATTTTATATGGCTGTTTCAATTATTAAAAATAAGTATATAAAAATATCTAGCGTAAAGCCGTATAATCCTGTTTTTATCGAAGTTGTGTACGTTGGCAATGTAAATGGGTATCTGAAAACAGATATATACATAACTAGTGCAGCCGATGGAATTGTATATGTTTTTACCTCTAAAAAGGATGCGTATGGTGATCTTGATGGTGGACTTAATCTTTATAGAAAAGGGAATGACCTTTATTTGTTGATTGGCGATGGAATAACAGGAATGAAAGATGGTGGACTTTATATAAGAGGAACTGAAATCTCAACAGATGTGATTGATAGTGTTGATGGACTAACATTTGTCAAAAATATATGCAAATGATTGCTTCTGGGGGGACTCATGAATAATTTGAAGCTGTTCCCATTCATGTTTATAGGAAAGATAAGTGGTGAAACAGATTTCGATACATATAGAAAATCAGGAACTTATCATCTCGATGGTGCAAAAGGTAGCTTGCCTTTTTCTTATGGTGGACTTATTGTTTTTAATTGCGGAATTTTAATAGTTCAAATAGGATGCAATTTAAAAGTAAATGATTACTACATAAGGAATAATTGGAATAATGAGATGTGGACACCTTGGGCAAAAATTGGAACGACTGACCGGAATTAGATGAAATTTATTACCTTTGCACCGCACATGGCGTTGTGCATATCAGGATCGGGTGGCACCGGTTTGTACCGGACCACCCGTTTTTTAATCATGTCAGAAGTAGTTATCTGAGATCTTATATGTAATAAAACACAAAAGTTCCATAGTTAATGGCTGTTAGATTCTTTATTAAAATGTTACCGTTGTCAGACTCTTTATAAAGAGCTATTTTCCCACTATTAGAAGATTTATTGGTTGTAAAATAATTATCGATATTCTGTGTTATTAGCATTATATTAGATGATCCTGAATTGCAAAAAAACACACATGATGCAGATGTTGCATTAATTTTAAAACGTATTAATCCTGTATTCACACCAGTATCTATTATCTCATTTGCTCCAATATTCATTTCCTTACATTTTACCAATCTATTTTCCAACAGTTCTCCCAGATCGTGAAATATGCCATTACTCTGTTAAAAAGAATACCATGATTGCCAACCTTGATTAGCCCAATTCTGCCTATATTTGGGTCTGTTTGAACCTTGCATATCATACACGATTTGTACAACTAAAACATTAGCTCTAAATATTATTAGTCCGCCATATTTATATGGAGAATCTTGACATCCATCTAAACCGTACATTCCTGGATTAGTATAATTGTCAATAGACATATTGGATGTTATTTTAGGTCTGTCTATAAAGCCTCCTTTCCAAGCAAGTCCGTTGCTTGTTTCGCTCACAACAGGTATCAGTTCTCCCAGAATTGTAGCTAGCTGCTGTTTTGTAACTTTTGCCACGTCATTCCCTTTTACAACCAACGCATAATCAAAATCCGTCAACTGCGATACTTGATTTAATTTTTTGTCTGCCATAATCGTATTTTTTTTAATTATTTATTACTACTTGATTTTCTACCACTTGAACATATCCACCCGAAACAAGATTTTCCAAGTCGAATGCCATACCTATTCCGCTGTCACGGATACAGAGATAAAGAACTTCCTTATCGGTGTAATACTTGCCTTCTTCCAGCACCATGTTATGTACCCAAGGTATAGGATCATCCAGTGTGCCGGAGTGCTCTATCTGCACAACCTTGTACAAGGATTCCGTACCCGTTCCCGGCTTCCAGTCCTCCTGCGGTGTATGTTTCTGTATAACCTCATAGAGCGTGCTGCCATAGCGGAAGCGGAACTGCACATCAACCTCTGTACCTATCAGATCCTCCCATAAGGGAAAGTACTCTTTCTTCGCCAATGCTTCCTCTACAGTAAGCCCGGCATTGTTGATATTTGCCGCAATATCGTTTAGTAGTGTATCCACACGATCAAGTGCTTCAACATCTATCGCTTCCGTATCGATGAAGGACGCTTCGGCAATCATCTGCTCCTTCTGTTGCAATGTGATCTCTTTCCACATAGCCACATCCTCAGGGCTGTTTATCAACACCTGATTTTCAAATCTTCGTTCCGACAGAGGCATATCTTCGGCCTGTGTCAGACAGCAATCATAACCTGCTTGTAATATCATCCTTGTTCCTCCTTTTCTTTCGTGTCCAAATAATCGTTTATGGAATCCGCATAAACTCCAGAAAATAACGGTGTACAATCACGTATAATTCGTATTTCCCGTTCATCGTAATCTACTTCTCCTTTGCCAGAGTAAATCTTATGAGCCAGAGAACTGGCGGCTATGCCCGGAACATTTGTGTATATAGCATTACCCAATGACTCCGCAATATCCATCTCAACCCTGATATCCTTCTTTATCCCTGTGTAACAAGGAAATTTTGTAAAATCTATTTTCATAATTTGTATTTTATGGCATTATGGAACAAGTACTAACCATTACAAATAGTTATACTTGTTCCATATTTCAAGTTGCTAAGATAGCTAAAAAAACGAAATAACAAAAAATGGAGTGTGGTTATACTCCTTTTTTTTTAAAACCATTTTTTCGCTTAATTATTGATGAAGTGTGTATTTGTTATAGCTTATTTATCAAGTGTCCATTTGTTCCTTAATGCCTTAAATTATCCGCAATAAAACATAACCCAATAATTGCCCATACATTTAACGAATCCGGACGCATAATCCAGATCAATGGAGGACATCTCTTTTCCTCCGGGGGCAGGCAGGATGCGCCCGCCTGTCAGTCTTACCCCGCCGCTCATACGTTTGAAGTATATGGTATGTCCCGGAACATCCGGAGGAAGTGTCACTTCTATATTACCCGTATTAATAAACATCACATTGTCATCATTGTTATTCAGGGAGGTGCTGACGGATATGTTCCTCCAGTTCCCCACTATGCCACGAAGAGAAACATAGCTGTCATTGTTCGGATGAAGGAAAATGTTACCTCCCTCCACGAACAGAGGAATGCTCGGAGTCTTGATGTGCATCCCGATCATGGCATTCGGACTCTGTATGTCAATTCCGGCATCATACTTAATCCCTTCGATTGTGACAAACTGCGTGTTTCCCCCGATTCTTACGTTTGCGAACGTCCTTTCGTTATAAAACTCAATCTGTCCGGCAGACAGCTTGAAACCAACGTATTTATTTGTTTCATTCTCATAAAGAGTTTTTGAGGACAACATCCCCGAAGCAATGGAGAACGGACCGATTACGCCACCTGTGGCAGTTATTGTCCCCGTGATATTCGCTTTCGTTGCGACAAGATTTCCATTCTGATCCACACGGAACGGAGCGTTTCCTGGAACATTACCTCCAGCCCATATCCTTACAGGTGTTGTACCAGCTTCTTTGCTGCTTCCTCCTGTAAGGCCGGCTACAACATTATTATTTGAATCCTTTATTATCAATTCGTTGCCTTGGACAAAATCAATACTTGCATTTTTTGCAATAATAAGACTTGTGAAAATAGGTGCCATTTCATTCACTGCCGTCCAATATGTAGTATTACCTGGGCCATTCGATGATGAAGATGTGTGCGTTGACTTACACATATACATATCCCATCCGTATAACGAACTTGGACTTGTGTTCTTCTTGGCTACTATATCAATATATCGCGTTCCGCTTGTAAGGGATTCGTCATTTCTATACGTCACCCCAGTTTTCCATTCTGAACTCCGTATGATACATCCCTGTATTCCTTGTACGCCCTGATCTCCCTTATCTCCTTTGTCACCTTTCTCACCATCATCACCCTTGTCACCTTTGATTTTTATCGGTGTACCCCATGCTCCGTCAGATGCGGACGCAGCAACCTTCTGCGACATCCATATGGCGGCACTTGTCGCATTTGTATGCCATCCTCCAGTAGTACCGTTCCCGGTAGGTACAGAAGGTTGGGAAGTGCTGTCATTATAAGTTATAAACACGCTCAATCCGTCAGAACCGGCTGCACCATCAGCACCGTCCGAACCGTCCACAACCATCAATGCCCATGCTGTTCCGTTCCATATATATACACGACCATTATTGGTATCCCGGTATGCCCAGTTGGTCTGAGGATTGGAAGGAGGTGTTTGGAGATCTCCTTTCCATACAATACTCAATCCGTCTTTCCCGTTCTTCCCATCAATTCCGTCAATAGTCATCTGATACCACTGTCCATCCTGATATACATATGATTTCTTATCAGTGGTATTCTTGTATGCCCACCCGTTCTGAGGATTGGAAGGAGCGGAGGAAAAATCACCTTTCCAAATGATGCTCGTTCCTGCTACGCCCTCAGCACCGTCAGCACCATCAAATCCATACTTCGCCCAAAGGGCAGGAGCACTGAATTCACTCCATATACCGTTTTTCTTCTCCCTCTCACTGATCCACTCATAAGGCAGAGAGCTGGAAACACCTACAGGATCATCATGCCAGCCGGAAGGTACATAATCGTCCGTCTGTGACGTGGAAGGAGTAGCAGGTTTACTCTCTGTTGTAGTATGGATAAATACCCTCTCATAACTGGTACCATCGCTTCCGTCCTTTCCGCTTTGAGCCAAAAGTTCATATTCATCGGTATTTATCTCACCCGTAAGACAGTATCCGCCATCATTGAAAGTAAACCGATTGCCGGCATTGTCCGTCCAGCACCACAAGGGAGGATTGGTAGTGGATACCTTGGCTACATAAGAGCCGCCACCCATCGAAACGACACCCATCTTAGGAACAACCATACCAGTCCTAAACTGCCCCATCTGGGTGTAACCGTCACCCTTGTCACCTTTGATTTTTATCGGTGTACCCCATGCTCCGTCAGATGCGGACGCAGCAACCTTCTGCGACATCCATATGGCGGCACTTGTCGCATTTGTATGCCATCCTCCAGTAGTACCGTTCCCGGTAGGTACAGAAGGTTGGGAAGTGCTGTCATTATAAGTTATAAACACGCTCAATCCGTCAGAACCGGCTGCACCATCAGCACCGTCCGAACCGTCCACAACCATCAATGCCCATGCTGTTCCGTTCCATATATATACACGACCATTATTGGTATCCCGGTATGCCCAGTTGGTCTGAGGATTGGAAGGAGGTGTTTGGAGATCTCCTTTCCATACAATACTCAATCCGTCTTTCCCGTTCTTCCCATCAATTCCGTCAATAGTCATCTGATACCACTGTCCATCCTGATATACATATGATTTCTTATCAGTGGTATTCTTGTATGCCCACCCGTTCTGAGGATTGGAAGGAGCGGAGGAAAAATCACCTTTCCAAATGATGCTCGTTCCTGCTACGCCCTCAGCACCGTCAGCACCATCAAATCCATACTTCGCCCAAAGGGCAGGAGCACTGAATTCACTCCATATACCGTTTTTCTTCTCCCTCTCACTGATCCACTCATAAGGCAGAGAGCTGGAAACACCTACAGGATCATCATGCCAGCCGGAAGGTACATAATCGTCCGTCTGTGACGTGGAAGGAGTAGCAGGTTTACTCTCTGTTGTAGTATGGATAAATACCCTCTCATAACTGGTACCATCGCTTCCGTCCTTTCCGCTTTGAGCCAAAAGTTCATATTCATCGGTATTTATCTCACCCGTAAGACAGTATCCGCCATCATTGAAAGTAAACCGATTACCGGCATTGTCTGTCCAACACCATAAGGGAGGATTGGTAGTGGATACCTTAGAAAGAAACGAACTTCCTCCCATTGTAACGATACTCATTTTGGGAACAACCAAGCCGGAATACCACGGACCGCTATTGGTCACGCTCACCCCGTCCTTTCCCGGTGCCCCCGGTGTTCCCGTATCACCTTTAGAAGCAATCTCCAGCCAATCGCCGTTAGATCCCGGTGCAGCAGACGAACCATCCTCATTGATACACGCCCACATGCTTCCGTTATAAGACAAGCTGTCGTAGTAATCGTAATGTACGCCAGGTATATATCCTTCCTCACGGAAATTCAAAGTCTGTACAGGTGTTCCGTCCGGCTTTATCTGCTTGATAATACCTGTCATATATATATTATTCAGATACATGGAGTAACCATCCATGTTCAATCCGAATATATTCAGATTAGAAAGGTCTCCATATTGCAGGGCAACATTGGCAGCGGAGATCTCCCATGTATTCTGCTTCCACAACATACGGGTGTAAGTCCTTGTTTCGTAGACTGAGGTCTGACGGCCTGCATTGGTAAAGTTACCATATGCAACGAATGTCATCATTTCAAATGGATCGAAAGAAGAAGACCACGATGAAGATGTAGGACGCAACTGGTATTTGAATGTTTCGTTTCTTTCACCTGTGACTTCCGTGATTGTGAAATAGACCGTACAGAATCCGGCAAAACGCCTGTTGCCCTTTCCATCGTCATAATCCTCCGTAGCATTCCCGGTGATATTATGATAGATACCCATACAAATATCACCTACTGCGACAGCACCAATCTCACCATCTTCCAGCTTAAGCGTACATGTTTTGGTTCCTGTATCTACTGTTTCTATAATACCAGCTCCGGGCGCACGCCACTTGTCGCCCAGCGTGACCATCACACGATTGTATCTTAATTCGGGAACTTCAAGGAACCGGCGGATAAACATGCTCTCAAACTCTCCATGCCCTGTATCGAATATCTTGGCTCCGAATCCGGTCAAACCGCTTGCAAAACCATTCTTCCCGAAAACAGCACCGGCAAACATGCTGAGAAGGAACTTAGTGGAATCCGCCACATTCTTCCGCAAGAATATCTCTTTCAGCTTCTCCGCGCTGTTCTCTATCTCAGTCATTACACGCAATGCACTCATCACGTCTTCATCGGTGTAGGTGACATCCTTGTCACCCTGCTTCACGATACGGTTTATCAGATTTCCGGCTATTTTCAGACCTTTGAGAAAATTGATTATACCTTGCGCTTCATCATCTTTCAATGCGGACAAGAACCAGTTTTGTACAGGTGTATCCTCATCCAGCGTATATGCGGAGTTGGCATGATCGGCATTGGTGACATCACCGCCGCCACCACTGCCGCCACCGCCGTTCTGCTTAATCTCTTCAACCTCAATGGAGATCTTGCTAAAGTTGCTGTTGATGCGGTCTGCCGTTTCGCTCCAAGTTCCTGTTTTGTTTATTGTATTAAGCTCCATATATTCTGTTCTACTTTTACCATTCCGCATCCGGATGCACTTCAACAGACAGACGGAACATTATTTTAGTGAT
>OGRC01001903.1_pt1 | contig 12606 bp, 9 predicted proteins | sample 1553431 | NCBI WGS metagenome assembly OGRC01 (sample SAMEA2580064, study PRJEB22360) | human gut metagenome | biome: human gut; feature: human-associated habitat; material: faeces | place: Denmark | collected 2008/2010
AGTCCAATCTCTTCGAGAATCTCTGCAACACTGTCGCCGATTGCCGGAGTCGGCGCAAGAGAAAGATCAACAATACCAAACGGGATTCCCAATCTCTGAGATGCCTCTCCTGCGACAAGCTGTCCGACACGAGTCACCTTAAACGCCGTCTTTTTAATCGTCTCGCACAACTCTTCAAATCCTTTTCCACGCACCTTCTCCAATGCTTTTTTCACAACTCCCGGGCCGCTGACACCGACATTGATCACCGCATCTGCTTCTGTAACACCAAGAAAAGCTCCTGCCATAAATGGATTATCATCCGGCGCATTACAGAAAATGACGAGTTTTGCACAGCCAAGAGAATCTCTTTCTTTCGTTTCCTCCGCTGTCGCTTTTACAATCTCACCGCACAGACGCACTGCATCCATGTTGATTCCTGTCTTTGTAGAACCTACGTTTACAGAACTGCAGATTCTCTCCGTCTGTGCAAGCGCCTGCGGAATCGAACGGATCAGATTCTCATCACTTTTTGTCATTCCTTTTGATACAAGTGCAGAATATCCGCCGATAAAATTCACCCCGACTGTATCTGCCGCCCGATCGAGCGTCTTTGCGATCGTCACAAAATCTTCCGGCGTCTTACATGCCGCGCCGCCGATCAGAGCAATCGGAGTAACAGAAATCCTCTTATTAACGATCGGTATTCCAAATTCTTTTTCTATATCACGTCCCACGGAAACAAGATCTTTTGCCGTATTTGTAATTTTATCATATATCTTTTGATTAAGCTGTCCCAAATCCGAATCAATACAGTCAAGAAGACTGATCCCGAGCGTGATCGTTCTTACATCCAGATTTTCATGCTCGATCATTTCATTTGTTTCGGAAACTTCATACATATTGATCATATCGTTTATCCTCTCTGTCTGCGTCATCTTATGAATTCTTATAATCTATGCATCTTTTCAAAGATATCTTCTCTCTGACACCGGATACTCACACCGATCTCTTCTCCGAGTTTTTCCATCTCATCACACATCTGTGTAAAATCTTTCGGCAGATTTGTCACATCGACAATTACCATCATGTTGAAGTAACCCTGAATAATCGTCTGTGAAATATCTAAAATATTAATCTCATTCTCCGCAAGATATGTACATACTTTTGCAACAATTCCTACTGTATCTTTTCCCAATACTGTAACAATACACTTCTTCATTTTATTTTCCTCCTTAATCAGACCGTAATGATATCCGAAACGGTATCTCTGTTCGCCACAAACATATCCAAATCTTCGCCTTTGTACTCGTTATCCGCCAGCGTGACTTCTAATTTGACCGTCTCATATGCAAGCTTTGCGTAATTATTTTCTTTGCTCAGATGCCCGAGCACGATATGTTTCAGATTATCATGTAGTATATCACAAAGCAGACGCCCTGACAATTCATTTGATAAATGTCCCCTGTCACCAAGAATTCTCTGTTTCAAATAATACGGATATCCCCCGACTTCCAACATATGAATATCATGATTTGCCTCAAGGAGAACTGCATCAAGATTTTTCAGACGCTCAACTGTATAACTATCATATTTCCCGAGATCCGTAGCGACCGCAACCGATTTTCCCCCTTGCTCCAACCGATACCCTGACGGCTCATTCGCATCGTGCGAAATTGCAAACGGTTTCACTGTTACATCTCCTAGTTCAAAGGGCTCATCTGCATGGATTTCCCGATAAAGTCCTTCCGGCATCTTTCCCAAACCGGAATAACTCTTAATCCCCATGATCGTTCCCGGCGTAGCATAAATCGGAATTTCATATTTCCTGCTGAATACCCCTAATCCTTGGATATGATCCGAATGTTCATGGGTGATCAGTATTCCATCTAAGTCTTCTCCTTTTAACTCCAGCGCCTTCAGTCCCTCTTCTATTCTTTTCTTGCTGATTCCCGTATCTACAAGCAAATGCGTGTTATTGCTTCCGACATAGATACAGTTGCCGCTGCTCCCGCTGGCAATGCTGCACATTCTCATAATTGTATTTTCTCTCCTATTTGTCTTTTTGTCTCTTCAAAATCCCCGCTATTGTCAATTCTATCCGTGCAGATTTCACGAAATTTTTCTTCTGAAGGCTGAGAAGCAATCATTCGTGTGATCTTCTCCTGCGTATACCCCCTCGACTGTTCCAGCCTGCTTCTTCGGACATTTTCTTCCGCATATATATACCAAATCTCATCGCATAATTCATGTCCTATTTCCACGAGAAGAGCAGATTCCAAAACATACAGTTTCTTTCCTTCTCTCCGTTTTTTTCTGATGTCTTCTGCTGTATACTCCAGCACTGCCGGATGAACGATCTCATTTAGGATTTCCAGTTTTTTACTGTCGGAAAATACGATTTCTCCCAGTTTTTTGCGATCCAATTCCCCATCGTTTCCGATCACCGAATCTCCGAACTGATCTACGATTTTCTGAAAACATGCTTCTCCACTTTTTTCAAGCTGTTTTGCCACCTCATCCATCTGGCAAACGCAGGCGTCGTATTGAGCTTCCATGTAATTCAAAACTTCACTTTTTCCCGAACCCACGCCGCCGGTAATTCCTAAAATCTTCATATTTTCCATACTTTGTCTCCTGTTCCGTCAAATATCGTCATTTCGCCTCATACCAATTCTTTCCGGTATGCATATCTGCAATCAACGGAACTGACAGTTTTACGGCATTTTCCATCTTATCTTTTAAAATTTCTTTCACTTCATCTATTTCTGAACAATCTGCCTCAATCAGCAATTCATCATGTACCTGAAGGATCATACGCGACTTCATATTTCTTTTCTTAAGTTCTCTGTGAACATCAATCATTGCGATTTTCATAATATCCGCCGCCGTTCCTTGTATCGGAGCGTTCATCGCAACCCGCTCTCCAAAATTCCTCTGCATGAAATTACTTGATTTCAATTCCGGTACGGGTCTTCTTCTGCCAAACAATGTAACCGCATAGCCTTTTTCTTTAGCGTTTGCTACTGAATCGTCAAGAAACGTTTTCACTCCCGGATACGTCTCAAAATAATGATCGATATATTCCGCAGCCTCTTTCCTTGTAATACTAAGATCCATACTTAATCCAAAAGAACTGATGCCATATACGATTCCAAAATTGACAGCTTTTGCATTTCTTCTTTGCAAATCTGTCACTTCCTCAAAAGGCGTATGAAATACTTGAGACGCTGTCATCCGATGAATATCTGTCGCTTCCTTATACGCCTTGATCAACTGTTCATCCCCTGAACAATGCGCCAAAATTCGAAGCTCAATCTGTGAATAATCTGCGTCAACAAACACACATCCTTCCTTTGGCACAAACACTTTTCGAATCATCCTTCCAAGCTCCATGCGAACCGGAATATTCTGCAGATTCGGTTCCGTGCTGCTCAGCCTTCCGGTAGCAGTCACCGTTTGATTAAACTTCCCATGAATCCTTCCATCTGTTCCAATGAATACCGCCAATCCATCCGCATAGGTCGATTTTAATTTAGTTAATTGACGATATTCCAGTATCTGACTGACGATCGGGTGATCTTCAGCTAATTTTTCTAACACATCTGCTGCCGTCGAATATCCGGTCTTTGTCTTCTTTGCATGAGGCATATTTAATTTTTCAAATAAAATGACTCCCAGTTGTTTCGGAGAGTTAATATTAAACTCTTCCCCTGCCAGCTCATAGATCTGACGTTCCAGCTTAACGATCTGTTCCCCTAATTGATCTCCGTATGCTTTCAAAGCTTTTGCTTCCACTTTCACGCCTGCTGCTTCCATGTCGTATAAAGTAAATACAAGCGGCATTTCAATTTCATAGAAAAGACGATCCATCTGTGCTTCTTTTAATTTTTTATCAAGTATTTCTACAGAAGCAAACGCTGTATAAGCTTCATAACAGCATTTTTTCTTCAGATCATCCTGCTCTCCGACAGAAAGGCCGAGGTACTCTTGCGCCACATCTTCATAAGTATAATCACTCTTTAACGGATTCAGCAAATAAGCTGCAACAATCACATCAAATGCAATATTCTGCGGAATATTATTTATATACGGAAGAACTTCCTTCAAACCACACACAGAAAACCGTTTTCCTTTTTGCGCCAATTCTGACAGTTTTTCGAACAGGAATCCCATATCCGCACACATGTCGCAAGGAATCGTCACGATCTGTTCCTCACTCCATGCAACAGAAATTCTTCCAAATCCTGATGGATGTGCAAAAAGCGGAAGCACATTGCCTTCCTCCTTCGACAACGCAATTCCAACGCAGTCCGCCTTCGCCGCCATCGCAAATACACGCTCAATCTCTTCTTTTTCTGTCACTTCACGAAAGTGCTTTTCAACTGCATTTTCTTTTGTTTCCAAAGAAAATCGTCCGAGCATATTTTTAAAACGAAGCCGTTCGAAAATCTCATATGCTTCTTCTGTGTAAGGATTTTCATAATGAGCTTTTTCAATATCAAATTCAAATTCTGCATGCGTTTCAATCGTTGCAAGTACCTTGCTCAATTTTGCCTGCTCCCAAAACTCCTGAATATTCTTACTTGCGCGAGGAGGTTTCAACTCCGATGCATGGGCGTATGCATTTTCAATCGTCTGATATTCCACTATGATCTTTGTCGCTGTTTTTTCTCCGATTCCAGGGACTCCCGGAATATTATCTGCAGTATCTCCCATCAGCGCTTTCACATCGATAAATTCTGACGGTGTTACCCCATATTTTTCCACTACGTCTGACGCATAGTAATTTTCAATCTCGGTTTTCCCCTGTTTTGTCTTCGGAATCCGAATCTTCACATGTTCTGTTGCAAGCTGTAGTGTATCTCTGTCTCCTGATATGATCGAAACATCCATACCTTTCTCTTCGCAAATTCTTGAAAGTGTCCCGAGAAGATCATCCGCTTCAAGCCCTGCTTTCTCTACCGTAGAAATGTGCATCGCCTCAAGAACTTCTTTGATAACAGGGACTTGTTGACGAAGTTCCTCTGCCATCGGTTTTCTTGTCCCCTTATATTCTGAAAACATCTCATGCCGAAATGTCGGAGCATGGACATCAAATGTAACAGTTAAATACTCCGGTTTCTCTTCATCTAATATTTTAAACATAATATTCAAAAATCCGTACACAGCATTTGTATGCAGCCCTTCAGGAGTTGTCAGATCAGGCACTCCGTAAAACGCACGATTTAGAATACTATGTCCGTCTATTAATACAATTTTCTCTCGCATGGCAACAATTACCTCCATTTCGCAATCATACTCAAGTATACACTAAAAACCCTCTTTTTAAAAGGTCGATTTTATGCTATGGTTATCCTATAATCATACAAAGGAAAGGAAACTTATACATGGACAGCATAATTTTTGATGTAGACGGTACATTGTGGGATTCTACAGATTCCGTCGCAGCCGCATGGAATTCAGCGATCAAAACTCATTCTTCTCTTGATCTGATACTGAACAGACAGATCTTAGGCGGTGTCTTCGGAAAAACAATGACTGAAATCGGAGACATTCTCTTCCCTTCACTTTCCAAGAAAGAAAAGGAGAAACTCCTCTTTGCCTGTTTTGAATATGAAAATAACTATTTAGAAAACCATCCCGGCATCATTTATGACGGCGTTGCCGATACAATACAAAAACTGGCAGAAAAATATCCCCTCTTTATTGTCAGCAACTGCCAGTGTGGTTATATTGAAACAACGATGAAGGCAATCGGTATCACCTCCTTTATAAAGGATCATCTCTGTTTCGGAGAGACAAATGTTCCAAAAGGACGGACTCTCCGCATGCTGATTGAACGAAACCATTTAACTTCTCCGGTTTATGTCGGAGATACACAAGGGGATGCGGATGCCTGCCGCGATGCAGACATTCCTTTCATTTTTGCCGAATACGGTTTCGGAAATGTCCCCGATGCCAAAAGGACGATTCAAAAATTTTCCGATCTTTTGGATCTCCAATAAAAATTCAGAACACATTCAAGAAAAGCGAAAAGCGGCATATCACCACTTTTCGCTTTTCTCTTACATCTTCTATTTATTTATAAGAACTTCTTTTCTTTCCTGCTGCAGCAGCCGTTCCGAAGATAAGTGATAATCCCAAGAGGGAGAACCAAATAACGATCTGATCCGTATCTCCTGTTTTCGGCGCCGGAACAGGAGTCTGATTTTCTGAAGATTCTCCTCCTGAACTCAACGTACTTTGCGTTTTCTCTGATTCTGCAGACAAATCCTGTGTCTTAGTACCCTCTGTATCCGGTGCATTTGATGTATTTGTTTCATCTGTTTCCGGCGTTACCGTTCCGTTTGCCTCGGGCTCGCTTGGCACGTCCAGTATATCCGGTGTCTGTGTTCCGTCTGTCTCTGGCTCACTCGGTGCATTCGGTATAGTTGGCGTCTGTGTTCCGTCCGTCTCCGGTTCGCTCGGCACGTTCGGTATAGTTGGCGTCTGCGTTCCGTCTGTCTCTGGCTCACTTGGTACGTTCGGTATAGTTGGCGTCTGCGTTCCGTCTGTCTCCGGTTCGCTCGGCACACCCGGTACGGTTGGCGTCTGTGTTCCATCTGTCTCAGGTTCACTCGGCACATCCGGTACGGTTGGCGTCTGCGTTCCATCTGTCTCCGGCTCACTCGGCGTTTCCTCCTGCATCGGACCATCTTTCTTACCGCCGACAGAGTCAAGATTCCATGCATGGGCAGCCGCTTTCTCTCCCCAATACGGATCCGAAGCATAACTTACATTAATTCCGCCATTCTTATCTCCAAGATAAGTTCCGTGATTTCTCCAATCAGATGCATCAAAATAACCGCCATCCATCCATGTCTTCATAAAAATACGAATACAATCATCAATACTTGCATAAGTATCTGCATTCACACCCGGATCACTATCTACTGCATTCAATCCGAAAATATTATTTTTATTCTGACAGATCCAGCTCAATCCCCATCCACTTTCATTTACTGCAATTCCAATGGAAAGAAGCGCATTAACCTGATAAAGATTCTGATATTTTACAAACGCAGTTCCTGTTCCTGTTAATTTTGACAAAGAAGCATTAACCCCTGCAGTACCCATTGCTGATTGAAGCATTGTATTCAGTTCCTCTCCGCTGTACGCCGAGGCTTCTCTCATATTCTTAAATTGAAAATAATTATAAAAAGCATTTCCTGCATTCACTGCATTTTGCCCATTCATATGATTCTGATAATCGGAAAGCATCACCTTATAATCTGTATAAAAATAATGACCATCATAACTGTAATACTTTACGCCTTCACTTAAATAAGCCGGAGCTGTTCCGTTATTTATATAAGAAGAAGGAGCACGATTCAAATCCTGTGAGATATAATGAATCAGCTTTCCATCCGATATTCCATAATAACTCACACAATCAGAAACCGACTCATATTCCACAATCTGAACTTCCGAAGCATTGACTGTTCCTGTAACTCCTGACAGCATAAAACGAACTTTTCCGTCATTTGTCATACCCAAATATGCCGCATCTGCACCATATGCTCCGTTTGTGTAACCATTTCCACCGCTATATGTAAAAGATGTGGTAGCGCTGCCTTTCGTATTAAAATTGACCACTTTATTCTGATCTAACGATCTTGCAGAAAACATCGCGAACTGTGCCGGTGTTTCCTCTGCAACAATGCCTTCTTCTTCGCTGATCTCATAAATTCTTCCATCTTCATCCATAGCAGTCGTCTCTTCTAGGCGCTGACTATTCTCATCCTGGAGCGATGCTGTAACTTGTTCCTCCCCTGACAGCTCCGCCGCCTCACTTTTCATGCCCGGCATACAACTGATTACCATTGACATTAAAAGTGTGCATATCAGCAGTTTGTTTTTCCTTATCACTTGTCCATGTCCCTCCTTAACCCTGTTACTAATTATCTACACTCAGTTTACACTACTACATATATACCATAACATTTTATTCCAACAATGGCAAGCATTACTTTTTATAATTGTATACACGTATACTATATCTTTTTTGACTGATGATTTCTTCTTAAACAAAAAAGTACTGTGAACGATTGTCCACAGTACTTTAATCATGAATTAATGCGGATGGTGGGACTTGAACCCACACGTAGTCACCTACGCAAGATTTTGAGTCTTGTGCGTCTGCCATTCCGCCACATCCGCATAATGGCTTCTTCGTGAAACCATTAATAATTATATCACCTGCATGTCCATATTGCAAGCTTTTTTATCATTTAATTTCAAAAAATTTTATGATGTTATAATCATCTACTTTTATAAATACAGAATGATTTTATATCATAATCTATTTTATAAGTTTTTTCCCAATCTCAAAACAATCGAATGTCGAGAAATAATCTGACGGTGTTTCTGCACGTCTGATCAATTTTACTTCTCCATCCTCTTTCAGGAGAAGTTCTGCAGATTTCAATTTACCGTTATAATTATATCCCATTGCAAATCCATGAGCGCCTGTGTCATGAATCACAAGATAATCTCCTCTGTCGATTTCCGGAAGCATTCTGTCAACAGCAAACTTGTCATTATTTTCACACAAAGAACCGGTCACATCATATTTATAGTCGCAAGGCTTATCTTCTTTTCCAAGCACGGTAATGTGATGATATGCTCCATACATTGCCGGACGCATTAAATTTACAGCACATGCATCCACACCGATATAATTTTTGTATGTGTTCTTTTCGTGAATTGCTTTCGTCACAAGACAGCCGTACGGTCCCATCATGTAACGTCCTAATTCTGTATAGATAGCCACATCTCCCATGCCTGCCGGAACAAGCACTTCCTCATACACCTTCCGAACACCCTCTCCGATTGCATAGATATCGTTTGGTTCTTGATCCGGTCGATACGGGATTCCGATTCCACCCGAAAGGTTAATGAACTTAATATGAACTCCCGCTTCTTTCGAAAGTTTCACAGCCTGCTCAAACAACACTTTTGCAAGCATCGGATAATAATCATTTGTAACCGTATTACTTGCAAGGAATGCATGCAGTCCGAATTCTTTTGCACCCTTCTCTTTCAAAATCTTATACGCTTCCAAAATCTGTTCCGGTGTCATGCCATACTTGGCATCACCCGGATTATCCATAATATCATTGCTGATTTTAAACAATCCGCCCGGATTAAAACGGCAGCTAATCGTCTCCGGAATATGCCCGATTGCTTTCTCTAAGAAATCAATATGGGTAATATCATCAAGGTTGATGATCGCTCCCAGTTTCTCTGCATAAATAAATTCTTCTTCCGGAGTATCATTTGAAGAAAACATAATGTTTTTTCCTGTAATCCCAAGAGCTTCCGACATCATAAGCTCCGTATAGGATGAGCAGTCGCATCCGCAGTCATACTCCTTCAAAATATCGATCAAAAACGGGTTCGGAGTTGCCTTCACTGCAAAATATTCTTTATAACCTTCATTCCACGAAAACGCTTCTTTCAGCGCTTTTACATTTTCTCTGATTCCTTTTTCATCATAAAGATGAAAAGGAGTCGGGTATGTTTTCACAATTTCTTCGACCTGTTCTTTCGTCACAAAGGGTCTTTTCTCCATCTTCTCTCACTCCTCATATTCTCTTATCATCAGTTTGTATTCCTGTCTGTTTCTCTTATATATATAAACTATTCTACCGTAGCAATCCTCATCATATTGCTTGTAGCGCTTCTCTCTTTTTTTACATTCGGGGACGGAATTCCTGCAGTGAGTACGACAACCCCTCCCGGTTCTACAAACTGTTTCACTTTCGCCAGTTCAATCGCACCATCGCAAATATCGTCCGTTGTATTAAACGCCTGAGACTTAATCGGTCTGACTCCCCAATAAATAGACATTCTCCGAAGTGTTCTCTCATTTGGCGTTACCCCTAAAATAACTTGACGCGGACGTAAATTCGATACAACTCTTGCAGTTGCTCCTGAAACCGATGGAGTAATGATACATTTGGCATTCAAATTCGAAGCCGCCAATACAGAGGAATAACCAATCGCACTTGACAAACCGCTCTTCAAGTGACCTCCTGTTTTTCCCAGTATCTCATCGTAATCCAAATGCTGCTCTGTATTTTGGATAATATGCACCATCATCTGAAGCGCTTCTAACGGATATTTTCCCTGTGCTGTCTCTCCTGAAAGCATTACCGCATCTGTACCGTCATATACCGCATTGGCAACATCTGTTACTTCAGCTCTTGTAGGACGCGGGTTGCGGATCATGGAATCCAGCATCTGGGTTGCTGTGATAACCGGTTTGTATTTATGATTGCATTTTTCAATGATGATTTTCTGTACATGCGGTACTTGGCACGCCGGAATCTCTACACCAAGATCTCCCCTTGCAACCATCACACCATCTGCCGCATCGATGATGCTGTCGATGTTCTGCACACCCTCCGCATTTTCGATCTTGGCAATGATATCAATATGCTCTCCTCCGTTTGCCACAAGGAACTCACGGATTTCGTTAATTGCCTCTGCATTCCGGATAAAGGAAGCTGCAACAAAATCAATATCCTGTTCAATACCAAAAAGAAGATCTCCTTTGTCTTTCTCCGTGAGGTTCGGAAGATTGATCGAAACGTTTGGTACATTCACGCCCTTTTTTTCTCCGAGCTCGCCGCCGTTTACTACGGTACAGACAATTTCCGGTGCATTTACTTTTTCTACGCGCAGACCGATCAGACCATCATCGATCAGAATGCGATCTCCCGGTTTTACATCCTCCGGCAGGTTTTTATAAGTAATGGAAACACGTTTTGCATCTCCCATAATCTCATCGGTTGTCAGGGTAAAAGTCTGTCCATCCTTAAGCTCGACTTTTCCGTCCGTAAAATCTCTCAGGCGGATCTCCGGTCCTTTTGTGTCAAGCAGTGCTGCGACTGGACGCTTTAATTCCTTACGAAGTTTCTGTAACATCTGAAGGCGTCCTAACTGCTCCTCATGGTCACCATGGGAAAAATTAAAACGGGCAACGTTCATTCCCTCTTCGATCAGGCGTTTTAATACACCTTCCTTATCTGTTGAAGGTCCTAAAGTACAAACAATTTTTGTTTTTCTAAACATCTTTTTTCCTCGTAAAAAAGTTTATTTTCGGCAATCGATTCAGTCTTATTATTACCATAAAAATGGCAGTTTATTTCGTGATCATCGTACCCGGTCCACCGCTCACATAGGTGCCGTCTTTGTTCAGCTTTGTAATAAGTACGGAACGGATTGCGGAATCTCCAATAAAATCAATGGCCGCCTGAATCTTTGGCAGCATGTCATCCTCTCCGAACTGACCTTCTTCCATATACTGTTTTGCTTCTGCAACAGTCATGGTCGAAAGAGGTTTCTCATTCTCTGTGCCGTAATTCAGACATACATTGTCCACACTTGTTAAAATGACTAACATGTCAGCATCTAAAAGTTCTGCTAATTTTCCTGCTGCAAGGTCTTTCTCAATGACTGCACTCGCACCTTTTAAATTATTGTCCTGTGCAAGTACCGGAATACCTCCACCTCCGCAGGCAACAACAACCTGATCTGCATCCGATAATGCACGGATCGCATCGATTTCAACGATATCCATTGGCTTCGGTGCTGCAACGATACGGCGGAATCCTCCTTCTACTGCTGTGACATGATTTCCTTTTTTCTCCTCTGCCTCAGCTTCTTCTTCTGTCATCACACGTCCGATCACCTTACCTGGTTTGTAAAAAGCCTCATCATATGGATCGACAACAACCTGTGTCAGAACTGTGGAAACTGTCTTATAAATTCCCTTATTCAGCAGCTCGGCACGGATAGCATTCTGTAAATCGTAACCGATATATCCCTGACTCATTGCAGAACATACAGACATTGGCGTAGCGGTATACTCCGGATATAATCTGCAGAACTCATTCATTGCTGTATGGATCATACCAACCTGTGGCCCGTTACTGTGTGTAATGACTACCTGATAATCATCGCGGATAAAGTCAGCAACCGCTTTTGCAGTGCGTTTTGTTGCCTCTTTCTGCTCCGGTAACGTGGTACCAAGTGCTTCATGACCAAGTGCTATTACGATTTTTTTCTTTTTCATGGCTATCCTCCGATACTGACTCTTCGTCATAGTGATTATTTTAGCATGAACCTCATACAGACGCAATCTGATAAGAGTTTGCTTCCTGTTAAAGTTTTCTGCTTTTTGTAAATTTTTATAGTTTCAGCATACCATATTCTGACATATTTTTAAACAGGCTATTTTTCTTCCTGCGGCAGCACGAAAGAATCGATCAGTTCCCAGATCTCATCACGCCCCTGCTTCGTCTCTGCAGAAAACGGAATGATCGTGGTTCCCGGCTGTACATTTAAGCCCTCACGGATCGCTTTGACGTTTTTCTGGATCTGGCTTCGTTTGATCTTGTCTAACTTAGTTGCGATAATGATCGGTGCAAATCCCTGATACACCATCCACTCATACATCATTCTGTCGTTTGCAGACGGATCGTGGCGGATATCGATCAAAAGAAAGACTGCCTTTAACTGCTTTGAAGTATGAAGGTAATTCTCGATCATTTTTCCCCCCTTTGCCTTCACTTCCTC
>OGRC01001910.1_pt1 | contig 12567 bp, 10 predicted proteins | sample 1553431 | NCBI WGS metagenome assembly OGRC01 (sample SAMEA2580064, study PRJEB22360) | human gut metagenome | biome: human gut; feature: human-associated habitat; material: faeces | place: Denmark | collected 2008/2010
CAGGACTTTGTAGTGACGGCCCATGACGTACTCCTTGGCAGGGCGGAAGTCGGAAAACGGGTGGCAGTCGTTGGAGGCGGACTTGTGGGAGCAGAGACGGCAGATATGCTGAGCCTTCAGTGTGAGAAAGTATCTGTTATCGAGATGCTGCCGGAAATCATGCGGGATGGTGAGCCAAGCCCATCAAGGTACATAAAAGAGCGTTTTAAAAAATACGGAGTAGATATCTATACATCTACGAAACTTACGGAAATCGGCGATCATAAGATCTTCGCTGAAAAAGACGGACAGCAGATTGTTATCGACGATGTGGACAGCGTTATTATTGCCGTAGGCGTGAGAAAAAATGCAGCTTTGGACGATGCACTTGAAAAACTGGAATGCCAGGTGATTAGAGTCGGAGATGCCAACGGAGTGAAAAACGGGTATCTCGGTATCCGCGAAGGCTATGAAGCCGGATTAAATATATAAATAAAAAAGCAGAAAGAGAGGGAAAAGCAATGAGTAAAGAAATAAGTCTGGAACAGAGAATAGCAAGAATGGAGGACACAGAGGAGATCAAGAAACTGAAATATACTTATGCACAGATTCTGGACGATGGTTATGATCCGGATCGGGTTGCTTCTTTGTTTACCGAAGACGGACTGTGGTCTATCAGCGGAGTAGGCGGAACCGCCAGAGGAAAAGATAATATTAAGAAGCACAGCGTAAATCTTGGAAACGATATTATCTGGGGACAGCACAATATGTTCGCTCCGGTCATAGAAGTGGCCGAAGATGGAATGACTGCGGAAGGAGATTTTTACTTGATTTGTCTCCTCACTATGAAAACGCCGGAAGCAGAAGATGGAAAAGAGGCTTACATTCTGGCAGGAAAATATCATGACAAATTTGTAAAAATTGATGGAAAATGGTACTTCAAAGAATTGGTGGGTCATATTGACCAATCCTCTCCGTGGAGCGAAGGCTGGGTGAAACAGCCTTTCGTAAAAGAAGAGTGGTAAGACATGAAAAAAAGAATTGAGTGGAAAAAAGGAGGAACAGGAAGATGGCTGAATCTGTAAGAGATTATGGAAAACTCGCCCTCGATGTGATCCGCCTTGTGGGCGGTCAGGAGAATATAAAAAGTGCTGCTCGTTGTGCGACCAGACTCCGTCTTGTGCTCAACAAAACACCGTCGGATGCACATGAGAAAATAGCTGCACTGCCTGGAGTCATTACTGTAGTGGAAAAAGGCGGACAATTTCAGGTTGTTATCGGCCCTCATGTGGGCGATGTATTTGAAGTTTTGTCAAAGGAACTGAAGTTGGATGAAAAGACGGCGAACGAGGACACGGATACGGGAGAAAAGCAGAGCCTTGTCAACCGGGTGATCCAGATCATGTCCGGGGTGTTCGCACCGATCTGCTATGTACTGGCGGCGGCAGGTCTGATTCAAGGTGTTCTGATCATCATATCGACTTTTGTCCCTTCTGTGACCGAATCTGGAACCTATCAGATATTTGACCTGATCAGCTGGGCGCCGTTTACTTTCCTTCCGGTGTTGATTGCACTGACAGCGTCAAAGCATTTCAAATGTAATACATATATCGCAGTAGCCTGTGTGCTTGCTCTTGTGAGCCCCACCTGTACAGAAATCGCAAATCGGGTTGCTGACGGGGAGAGTATCCGCTTTCTGTTTATGCACCTTACTGAGATTACCTATACATCAACTGTTCTTCCGCCGCTGATTCTTGTAGGTTTGCTTTCAGTGCTGGAACGGTTCCTGAACAAGCATCTGCCGGATATCATCAAACCGCTGTTTACTCCGGTAATCTGTCTGGGAATACTGGTTCCGCTGACGATAGCAGTGATCGGACCAGTGATCCAGATCCTTTCTAATACGGTAGCAGGAGGATACAATGCACTCTATGCCATCGTTCCGCCTGTAGCTGCGGCAATCGTGGGAGGATTCTGGGAAGTGATCGTGATCTTTGGAATCCAGTGGGGCATGGTCCCGATCGTGATCGCGAACTTCGATCAGAACGGATGTGATTCTATACAGGTGTTTATTACTATTGCTGTGGTGGCACAGATGGCAGCAGCGTTCGGGGTTTTCCTGAAAACGAAAGATCGAGAGCTGAAAAGTATGTCTCTTTCGGCTGGAATTACAGCAATATTCGGAATCACGGAGCCGACCATTTACGGAGTAACGCTTCCGAGAAAGAAACCGTTCATCTATGGATGTGTCTTTGCAGGAATCGGAAGTGTTGTCGCTTCTCTGTTTGGATCTATGAACTATGTTTATGCAGGACTTCCAGGGCTTGTTTCCACGGTGAATTCCATATCGGAAAGTAATCCAATGTCCTTCATCGGATGTATGGCAGGATGTGCGGTCGCTATTGTGGGAACAATCTTTTTAATAATGATAAACGGCTATGAGCCGAAGGCAAAACAGACTGTCGATGGAAATAAAGCGGCTTCGATGGAATCATCGGGAACAGACGGAGTTCTGGAAGAATCGGAAGTATCTGCAGTGAGCAGCCCGCAGGAAAACAATGCAGGATCAGCACAGACGCCTGACGGGATTATATACAGTCCGCTGAATGGCGAGGCAAAGCCTCTGGGTGAAGTAAACGATCCTACATTTTCCGAAGGTATCCTTGGAAAAGGCGCAGCCATTGTTCCATCGGAAGGAAAGCTGTATGCACCTTTTGATGGCGTGGTCTCCTCTCTTTTTGAAACAAAACATGCCATTGGCCTTACGGATGCCTCCGGAGCGGAGCTGCTGATTCATATCGGATTGGAGACAGTGAATCTGGGCGGTATGTACTTTGATGCAAAAGTTAAAGATGGAGATACCGTGAAAAAGGGCGACCTTTTGATTGAATTTGAGTTGGGTGAGATCAGAAAACAATATGATACGATTACCCCTGTTGTGATTACGAATGCAGATGATTTTTCTGTAATTGAACCGCAGAAAATATCCGGACAGATCAGTGTAGGAGAACCGTTCCTGAAAGTGGAAAAATAGCATGGACTGTTCATCAACATTTTGTAAAAAATATTTCAAAAAGGAGAAACTAGACTATGAGTAGAATAAAATTTCCCGATCGTTTTCTCTGGGGCGGAGCGGTAGCTGCAAACCAGTGTGAGGGCGCCTACAATGAGGATGGCAAGGGCCTTTCCATCCAGGATGTTATGCCGAAAGGAATCAAGGGTGCTCCCACAGATGAGCCGACAGAGGATAATATGAAGCTTGTAGCGGTGGATTTTTACCATCGCTACAAAGAGGACATTGCTATGTTTGCAGAGATGGGATTTAAAGTATTCCGGCTGTCTATCGCGTGGAGCCGGATTTTCCCTAATGGAGATGACTCTGAGCCAAATGAAAAAGGACTGCAGTTTTATGATGATGTATTTGACGAGTGCATTAAATACGGTATTGAACCGTTGGTGACCATTTCCCACTATGAGACACCTTTACATTTGGCAAAAGAATATGATGGATGGCGGAGTAGAAAGTTGATTGATTTCTATATCAATTTCTGCAAAGTCATCTTTGAAAGATATAAGGATAAAGTAAAATACTGGCTGACTTTTAATGAAATCAACTCCGTACTGCATCAGCCGCTGATCAGCGGAGGCATCCTCACTCCTAAGGAAAAACTTACACAGCAGGATCTTTATCAGGCAATACATCATGAGCTGGTTGCTTCTGCGAAAGCGGTGAAGCTGGCGCATGAGATGATGCCGGGAGCAAAGGTGGGGTGCATGATACTTGCTATGCCGACTTATCCGTTGACACCAAATCCTGAGGATGTGCTGGCAGCAATGAAAGCGGAGCAGAAGAATTATTTCTTCGCGGATGTGCAGGCCAGGGGTGCCTACCCGAAGTATCTGGACAGCTATCTTGCTGAACAGGGCGTGAAGATTCGGATGGAGCCGGAAGATGAGGAAATCCTGAAGAATACGGTGGACTTCATTTCCTTCAGCTATTATGTCAGCGTGTGCGAGAGTGCACAGGAGATGGAGGAAGGCGAAGGCAATCTGATTGGAGGTATCCCGAACCCGTATCTGAAAGCCAGTGAATGGGGATGGCAGATTGATCCTGTGGGATTGCGTATCGTGCTTAATGAGTTTTATGACCGTTATCAGAAACCACTCTTTATCGTCGAGAATGGTCTTGGCGCGGTAGATAAACTGGTGAAGAATGAAGCCGGAGAGTGGACGGTGGAGGATGATTACCGTATCGACTACATGAGACAGCATTTGCTCCAGGTAGGAAAAGCCATTGAGGACGGTGTGGACGTGATGGGATATACATCATGGGGATGTATTGATCTTGTCAGCGCCTCCACAGCAGAGCTGAAGAAACGGTACGGTTTTATTTATGTGGATCGGAACGATGACGGAAGCGGAAGCCTGGAGAGATACAGGAAGAAGAGCTTTTACTGGTATAAGAATGTGATCAGTTCAAATGGGGAGATACTGAATAATGACAATTAATTTTGCAGTAATAGGGACAAACCGTATTACAGATCATTTTCTGGAAGCAGGAAGCAGAGTTCCGGGATTCTGTCTAAAAGCAGTTTATTCCCGCTCGCTGGAACGTGCGGAAGCATATGCAAAAAAACATGATGCAGAGTTGTATTTCGACAGTTTGGAGAAACTGGCTGTATGTCCTGAAGTAGATGCGGTTTATGTGGCAAGCCCGAACAGTCTCCATGCCTCTCAAAGTATTCGTGTGATGGAGGCTGGCAAGCATGTGCTTTGTGAAAAAACGATTGCCTCGAATTTGCAGGAGTTTATGCGAATGAGAAAAACAGGAGAGGAGCATCGGGTGATTCTATTAGAGGCCATGAGATCTGAGTTTTCCCCGGGATTTGCGGCAATCAGAGACGGCATTGAAAAACTGGGTACCATCCGGCGCGTATCTTTCCAGTATTGTCAGTATTCCAGAAGGTATGACAATTTCAGAAAAGGAATCATCGAGAATGCGTTCCGTCCAGAGTTGTCAAACGGAGCGTTGACAGACATCGGAGTATATTGTGTACATCCGATGGCTGCACTCTTTGGCACACCAAAACGAATCCAGAGCGCCAGTGTGAAGCTGTCTAATGGCGTTGACGGAGCAGGAACAATCATTTTGGAATATCCCGAGATGATTGGAGAACTGATCTATTCCAAGATAACAGACTCTAAAGTTCCGAGCCAGATACAAGGAGAAGAGGGAACTATGTTGATCGATCGGATCGCAGATCCACAGTCCGTTATCATTGCATACAGGAACGGTATGGAAGAAAGAGCGGATATTCCTTTGACAGATAATAATATGATATATGAGATTGAGACATTTATAAAACTGGCAGAGAATGGAGAATACGATAACCTGTATCTGGACAGTTCGCAGATAGAATTGCAAATTATGGATGAAGTTCGCAGGCAGCAGAATATAGTATTTCCGGCAGATTTATAAATTAAATGAGAAAAACAGAAATTCAGAAAAGGAGATGGGCAAAGATGAAAAAGTTTAACTATGTAATTAAGGATGAGGTGGGAATCCATGCTCGTCCGGCAGGGAATCTTGTAAAAGAGGCAAAAAAATATGAGAGTATAGTCCATATTTCAGCAAACGGAAAGTCTGCAGATGCAACACGGCTTATTCCCTATGAAAACGAATAAATTCTTTGAGAAGAGAGTGTGGCTGTAGCGTGTGGACACGCTACGGCCTTTTTTATGAAACAGAATTTAGATACCACTTGATAATTATATTCTTTTCCCTCATATGAAGGAGAATAAATAAATAATTTGTCATATATTGGATTCAGAGAATATAAGATTTGCTCGGATCTCAAAAAAGGAGAATACCATGCTCATTTCACAAAAGATAGAAGATTTGATAAGGAACAGTTTTGATTCAGGAAACAGTATCGGAAAGTTTCTGCTCAAAGAACAGGGAAATGTCGAAGACTACACAATGTGCCAGATTGCAGATATGACTTTCACGTCTCAGGCGTCACTGGTGCGCTTTGCGAAAAAACTGGGATACCGGGGATGGACGGATTTTATTAAAGCATTTGTAAAGGAGACAAAATACTTTGAGTCCCGGGTAACAGATGTAGATTTTAACTATCCGTTTACAAAAGCGGATTCGACGGAGGAGATTGCGTGCAAGACGGCTCTGATCCGAAGGGAGGCAAACAGGGATACATTAAGTCTGATAAAAACAGGAGATTTGAGAAAAGCGGTCAAGATTATAAAAGAATCCCGGCGTGTCTTGATTTGTGGGGCGAGCCTGAATAATATCATCGCACAGCTTTTTCAGTATAAGATGTTGCGGATTGGAAAGAACGTAGAAAATATTGCCCGGGATGAACAGCCGTTTCTTGCCTATAATCTGGGAGCGTCAGATTGTGTTATCATGATTTCTTATTCGGGCAATAGTGCCGAGAGGATTCCTACTTCCATGCTGAATATGCTGAAGGAGCGGAAAGTTCCTGTGATTGGTATCACGAGTATGGGGGATAACCTTCTGAGAAGAATGGCGGACTGTACATTTACGATATCTTCACGGGAAAATCTGTACTCCAAGATTTCATCTTTTGCTACTGAAGAGTCCATTGAACTTATTCTCGATATACTGTATTCCTGCTATTTCGCAATGGATTATGACAGGCATCTTGAGATTAAGAAAGAGATGTCCAGACAGATTGAAAGGAGGCGGGTATCTGTCATCAGGAGACAGGAGGATTGATTGGATAATGAAATTGTTTTTCACGACATACCACTGAATATGGTTAATATATGAAAAACTATTTCATTTATCCGGGCTATGATGTGATCAGAGGCGGAGAAAAGAAACCGCTAAAGAAAAGGAGAGAAAGAATATGAGCAGGTATGACGGATTAGCCAGAATCATCATGCAGAACATCGGGGGAAAATCCAACGTGACAGGCCTTACACACTGTGTCACGAGACTCCGGTTCCGGCTGAAAGATGAATCTCTGGCGCAGACAGAAGTTCTGGAGCAGACAGACGGGATTATGAAAGTAATCAAGTCGGGAGGACAGTATCAGATAGTGATAGGTAATCAGGTTGGGGATGTGTATGATTCTGTCGTAAAAGTAGGTCATCTGGAGTCAATTGTAGGTCCGGAAGGAGCGGACACAGGAGAAGAGGATTCCAAGGGAGTGATCGGAAAATTCGTTTCTATCATTACAAATGTATTCACCCCGATTCTCGGTATGCTATGTGCCTGTGGTATGTTAAAAGGATTGTGTGCCCTTGCAGTCCAGCTTGGGTTATTCACAGCAGACAGCGGGGCATATATGTTCTGGTACAATGCGGGAGATGCACTGTTCTATTTTCTGCCAGTACTGATTGCTTATACATCTGCCAAGCATTTTAAATTGAATGACATTACCGGTCTGATGATCGGACTTACACTGTGTATCCCGGCTTTGGTCGGCATTTCCGGACTGGATTCTATCGGATCCGTACTCGGAGTGGATTATCAGATTACGTTCTTTGGGATTCCGGTTATACTTCCCGGCAGCGGAAGCTATACCCAGTCAGTCATCCCATCTATTGTTTCGGTGTGGGTGGCATCAAAACTGGAAGGGTTCCTGAAAAAACACCTACCGGGAGCTGTCAAATCATTTATGACTCCATTTATTGTCCTTGTAGTCATTATACCGGCAACATTTCTTGTGATCGGTCCGGTGACTATGTATCTGGCAAATGCCATTGGAATGGGTGTTTCTGCAATCTTTAATGTAGCGCCGTGGCTTGAAGGTGCTATTCTCGGAGCACTTTGGCCGGTGCTTGTCATGTTTGGTATGCATTGGGGGATTTCACCGATTCGGTACAACAATTTCTCTTTGTACGGCTGTGATGCTATTGTGACGCCGCATTTTCCGATGCAGTTCGTCCAGACTGCGACGGTCATTGCAGTAGGACTTAAATCAAAAGATAAGAGAGTGAAAGGTCTATGTACCTCGTCTGCAATTTCTGGATTTTTCGGTGTGACAGAGCCAATTATTTATGGGATTACACTCCCGAGAAAAATCCCATTCATTTTTGGCTGTATCGGCGGAGGTATCGCCGGAGCCATAGCAGGATTTTTCAAGATCCCTCAGTACTCTGGTGGAATTGGTATCTTTGCACTGGCGACATTTATTGATCCGGAAACAGGAGATACAACCGGGCTGTTCTGGATTGTGATGGCGATCATTGTGGGATGTATTGTAAGTTTTGTTCTTACTATGCTTTTTTATAAGGAAGAAGACTGGGGAAAAAAGAATAAGACAGAAACTCTGTCGCGAGCTGAGGCGGAAACAGAAAATGGAACAGCACATGAAGACACAGCATCTGAGATGAAAAAAGCAGGAAAAAGTGTATCCGTATATGCTCCAATCAAAGGAAAAGTAATACCTTTGAAACAGGTGGAAGACGAAGTGTTTGCAGACGGTGTGTTGGGAGAGGGATGCGCGATCGTACCTGAGGAAGGCGTAGTCTATGCTCCATGCGACGGTACTGTACTGATTAATGATGCAATGAGACATGCGGTATCTATTGTATCTGATGCCGGTATGGAAATCCTGATCCATGTGGGGATGAACACAGTGGAACTGAATGGAAAGTATTATGAATTTCATGTAAAGAATGAAGAAAAAGTGAAACAGGGAAAGAAGCTTATGTCCTTTGATATAGAGAAAATCAAAGCCGCGGGATATTCTCTGGTGACTCCTGTGGTAGTTACCAACAGTGCGGAATATCCTGGACTTGCGATGACAGCAGAATCGGATGCGGAAGCAATGCCGGGAGATGTTTTATTAGCAACAGAATAATAAGTAAAATCGGGAAGTTGTATCTGCCTAAGAGCCTTCCCGATAATAAATTATAACAGGAGAGAGGAAAAACTATGTTTTCAGAATTGTGGAAACCGATAAAAATAGGGAATCTTGAGATAAAAAACAGACTGGTCATGCCTGCTATGGGAAGTAATTATGCGGGACGGGATCATAAATTCACAGAGAAAGCAGCGTGGTATTATGGTGCCAGAGCGAAAGGCGGTTATGGACTTTTAATTACAGAGTATCTGTGTGTCAGCAGAGAGGGACTTTCAGGAAGTCGTCAGGCAGGTATCTATGACGACAGCTTTATTCCAGGACTTAAAAGAGTTACAGACGAAGTGCATGCAGAGGGAGGCAGGATTTTTGCTCAGCTCCAGCATTCTGGAAATCAGAGCAGCCGCCAGGCGTCAGGTGCAGAAGCTGTCGGAGCGTCATCAGTTCCTGCATTCAATAATGCCCTTCCTGTTCATGAACTGACCACGGATGAAGTCCGCCAGATGGAGAATACTTTTGCAGAAGCAGCAATACGTGCAAAGAAAGCGGGATTCGATGGAGTAGAGGTACACGGAGCACATGGATATCTTGTGTCCCAGTTCCTTTCGAAAGCGTTTAATAAACGTGTAGATGAATATGGCGGAAATCTGACAGCACGGACCAGATTTGCATGTCAGATCATTAGAAAGATCAAGGAAGCATGTGGTGAGGATTTCCCGGTATCATTTCGTATTAGTGCAGACGAGCAGGTGCCGGGAGGTAATCAGGTGGAAGATGCCTGTGCTCAGGCGGTGCTTATTGAGCAGGCCGGTGCGGATATGCTGAATGTTTCATTCGGCTCTACCGTTACAAAGACACCGGTACAGCCCTATATGGTAAAACCAGGATTCAACGTTCACCGTGTGGAAAAGGTTAAGCGTAGAGTGCATATTCCTGTAGTCGGAGTGGGAAGGATCAACGATCCGGCTCTTGCTGAGAGCTTGCTTGTATCCGGAAGCATGGATCTGGTGGCTACCGGTCGTCAGTCTATCTGCGATCCGGAATTCCCGAACAAGATAAAAGAAGGCAGGCTGGATGAAATCTTTACCTGCACAGGCTGTATGCAGCGGTGTTATTATTCTGAATCTTATGAGGATCCGGAGGAAGGTGTCTCTTGTATGATTAATCCGTTCAGCGGAAAAGAGAAGAGATGGGTGATCAACAAGACAGATACACCAAAAAAGATCAGCATTATCGGCGCGGGCCCGGCAGGGCTGGAAGCGGCATGGATTCTTGCGAAGAAAGGGAATGAAGTAACAGTTTGGGAAAAGGAAAAAGTACTAGGCGGACAGTACCGTTTGGCAGCGGTGCCACCTCACAAGCAGGATCTTGCAAAGACCATACAGACCTATGGGGCACTGGGAACAAAAGCGGGGGTTCAGTGGAAGTTAGGTCATAAAGTTACTGAGGAAGAGTTAAAAGAAATGGATGCGGAAATACTGATCCTAGCAGTTGGTTCTGTACCCATTGTCCCACGCATCGAAGGTATCGCTCAAGACCATATTGTGAAAGCAAACGACATACTGGCAGGACAACAAATTTTAAAGGACAGGAAAGTGCTTGTGGTAGGTGCAGGACTGGTAGGTGTTGAAACTGCGGAATTTCTCCTTCAGTATAACAACCATGTGGATCTGATCGACATGATCCCGGAGCCTGCACCGCTCCTTGGGAAAGCACCGAGAAAACTGCTTCTGGAAGAACTAAGGCGGGGCGGCGTGACATTTTACGGCGAGTCCAAGGTTGTCAAATTTACAGATGATGGGCTGATTTATGAAAAAGCGGGAGCGGAAAAGGAACTTATGGGATACGACAATATTGTCCTTGCTTTTGGTTCCAGAAGCGATAAGACACTGGAGCAGGCTGCAGCAGAGAGTGGGAAGAAAGTCTATTCAATAGGAGATGCCGACCGGGCAGGCGACGCGAAGAAAGCAATCTACGAAGCGGCGGAATTGGCACTTAGAATATAAAAAGCTTGATAAGCTATTTGAGTAAAGGAGAAATAGAAGATGCTGGCAGAGAATTTTTTATGGGGCGGCGCAACAGCGGCAAACCAGGTGGAAGGAGCATATCTGGAAGAAGGAAAAGGGTTAAGTATTGCAGATGTAGAGCAAGGCTCTAAGGTGGGAGTCCCGAGAGAAATCCATGAAGATGTACATCCCGGCGTTTATTATCCAAGTCATGATGCGGTTGACTTCTATCACCATTATAAGGAGGATATTGCACTGTTTGCAGAGATGGGGTTCAAATGTTATCGAATGTCTATTGCATGGACCCGGATTTTCCCTAATGGGGATGATGAACAGCCTAACGAGGCAGGACTTCAGTTTTACGACAATGTTTTCGATGAACTTCACAAGTATAACATTGAACCTGTAGTGACTCTTCACCATTATGAAATGCCCTTGAATCTCGTAAAAAAATATGGAAGTTGGCGAAACCGGAAACTGGTGGATTTTGCCGTGAGATATGCAAAGACTGTACTGGAAAGGTATAAGGACAAGGTGAAATACTGGATTACTTTCAATGAGATTAATGCATTGTTCATTTCACCCAGACCCTGGCATCAGGCAGGATTACTTTTTACAGAAGGAGAAAATGAAGCAGATGTTAGGCTTCAGGCGGCTCACCACCAACTCCTTGCCAGTGCTCTGACTGTAGCAGAAGGCAGGAAAATCAGTCCGAACTTTCAATTCGGTTGTATGCTTCTCTATCCGGTGACGTATGCATATACTTGCCGTCCGGAGGATCAGGTTGAGGCCAGAAATGAGATGCTCAAAACGTATTATTTCGGAGATGTGCAAGTGCGGGGATATTATAGCAATACCTGTATGACATGCGCAGAGTGGATGAATGGAAATTTTGTACAGGAGCCACAGGATGCAGAAATCTTGAAAAATGGAACTGTTGATTTTATCGGATTCAGCTATTATTTCTCTTCGACGGCAAGCGTAGAACCATTGGAAGAACTTTTCGGGAATATTGCAAAAGGTGGGAAAAACCCATATCTGAAAGCAACAGCATGGGGATGGCAGATTGATCCTGTAGGCCTGAGAGTTTCACTAGACAATCTGTACGACAGATACCAGAAGCCGTTGTTTATTGTGGAGAACGGCATGGGTGCTCTGGATCAGATTGAAGAGGATGGTTCGATACAGGACGACTACAGGATTGAGTACTTAAGAGAACATATCAAAGCATTTAAGGATGCGGTAGAAAATGACCATGTGGACCTGATGGGATATACACCGTGGGGATGCATTGACCTCGTATCCGCAGGGACGGGAGAGATGAGGAAGAGGTATGGCTTTATATATGTTGATAAGGACGATGAGGGAAAGGGAAGCTTTGAGAGGAAGAGAAAAAAGTCTTTCTTCTGGTTTAAAAAAGTTATCGAATCTAATGGAGAAGTTTGCTAAGTATTTTATTTGTAATTATATTAATAGCAGGTGGCGGTGTTTTAATATGAGACATTCTCTTATGCTTGGTATGTCCAAGAAGATAATCAATGCTGCCCTTAAAATAATGTGATAGAACAGAAAGCGCGTAATCCAATATAAAGCGTTGCCTTGTCAAGCAAAAAGATTGTAAGTACGATAATTCTACTTCACTTAGAATTATTCGTGCTACAAGCGTTTTCTGTGATATTCTTAGCAAAGTTTAACCTGCTATCTCTGCTGCATTCTCCCTAAGGTTTTTC
>OGRC01001912.1_pt1 | contig 12558 bp, 9 predicted proteins | sample 1553431 | NCBI WGS metagenome assembly OGRC01 (sample SAMEA2580064, study PRJEB22360) | human gut metagenome | biome: human gut; feature: human-associated habitat; material: faeces | place: Denmark | collected 2008/2010
GCCATCCTACGAAGGGTCTCGACAGGATGGGCGCGATGCTGAACAACGCTGTTGCCAAATCTATGGTACGGCATCTCCGCCCAGAGAGGAGATAAAAAAGGGGAACGTGGGCAGCAGCGCATGAAAGTTAACGAAAATGAGGAAATTAACCAGGCATGTCTTGATGAAAGAGCCGATCCATAGTTTGGGAAAGTCTTCCGTTCTGTTCATATTGCTATTAACAAAAAAGGGTCAAATCAGGTCTCTAAAAATACAGCTCTGATTAATTAAGATTTCGATCTTTTGCACAGAGACAAAATATTCAGAGTGGATTATTTTACGGAGTTTTTCCGTATTAAGGACTATGAAACAGAGCAATCAGGATGCAGCCAAGGTGCCTTCTATAGTCTGGCAACTAAAATTGGCCTTATTATGTACGATTTTCGCCCTGTGAGGAATGAGGTCTGCGTATATTTGAAATATCATTTGGAACTTGCCGTATCTGGTATTTTTGAACGTCGAGAGGGTTCCAATGACACCAACCTTAAATTTCAACCTCAAATTATGGAGAAACTGCGACTCTTAACACTTTTATTTTTGACGGTGGTTATCGCGGCCTGTCAAAAAGATCCCACGCAGAATGGATCATCTGATCCGGATGTGGTCTCATTCCAGGGATCGGTTTCATTCAAGACTGTGGACCCGGCTGAAAAAGGGCTTGATCTGATCTGGAATGCCGATGTAGACCGGATCGGGCTGTTTGCAGCCGACGGCGAGACCGTCGAGCATGCCAATATTTATTATGCGGCAAGTGCGGAAATCGTAGCGAAGGCGGCGGATATTCTTGGAAAAGAGAAAGATGCAGCGTATTATCATGATTTGTCCCAGAGGGAATTTGGAATCGTTAAGGATGAATATTACAGCAAAACCGGACGCTGTTGTGTTAATACACAGACGGCTCATCTGTTGACATTGAAGTATCACTTGTCTGAGAACGAAGCATGGATCAAAAAGAATCTGCGCAAGCTGTTTCTGGATAACAATGATAAATTGAAAACAGGATTTGTGGGAACGCCGCTTCTGGGAAATGTGTTGACAGATCATGGATTTTCAGATCTGGCATATATCTTATTGTTAAATGAAGAGAATCCGGGATGGCTCCATGAGATTAAATTAGGGGCAACGACAGTCTGGGAGAGATGGAACAGTGTATTGGATGACGGAAGCATCTCCAGTACGGGAATGAACAGTTTGAATCACTATTCCTATGGCGCGATTGTGGAATGGATGTACCGTCATGTGGCTGGAATTGATTTTGATCCGGAAGCTCCGGGCAGCCGGCGTGCGGTGATTGAACCGCAGCTGAACTGGAAGTTAAAATCCGCGGAAACAAGCTATAATTCTCCGGCAGGTGAATACAGGACAAATTGGAAAATCCTGGATCGAAATCACGTAGAAGTGTTTGTAGACATTCCATTTGGATGTACTGCGAAACTTCGTCTTGCAAATGCAGTGAAAGGAACTGTTGTAGAATGCGTGGAGAAAAATAATTGTGTGACAACAATTCACGCAGAGGAACAGACTGGCGTCTTCTATCTGTCATCCGGACACTATCATGTGATCTACGAAACATGTGAAAGTCTGAAAAAAGAATACAATGCAGATATGAGCGTACGGGAGCTGCTCGGTAATTCTGATACAAAAGAGGTGTATTTACAGATGATACCGGGTGGAGATCATCTTCCCCAACAGTTTCTGGATATGAATCTGAGGGAACTCGGCAAGACACTGAATACACATATCAGCGAAGAACAGATTGAAGCGCTGGATAAGGCGTTGAGAGCGCTTTGATGTATCAGTATTTAGAAGGAGGAGACAAAGAATATGGGAAATGCTTTTTATCCCGGTCGGGTATGGCTGGATACGGAAGGAAAACGGATTCAGGCACATGGCGGATCTGTAATGTATGTAGACGGAACTTACTATTGGTATGGAGAAAATAAGGAAAAAACCACAGGCAGGGATGATATCTGGCACTGGGGTGTGAGATGTTATGCATCCAAAGACCTGTATCATTGGGAAGACAAAGGGCTGATCATTCCTCCGGAGCCGGACGATCCGGCTTCTTCCCTGCATCCAACTGCCAATATGGACAGGCCACATATCATTTACAATCAAAAAACCGGAAAATATGTCTGCTGGCTGAAGATCATGAAAAAGGACGGAACACAAGGCGAGACAATCCTCGTTGCAGATCACATTCTCGGTCCGTATACGAAAGTCAGAGAAGGATTACAGCCACTGAATATGAGCGGAGGAGATTTTGATCTGGCGGTGGCAGAAGACGGAAAGGCATATTACTATTTTGAACGGGTGCACAGCGAGCTGATCTGTGCAGATCTGACGGAAGATTATACAGATGTGACCGGATATTACAGTACCCATTTTCCACTTGTTTCGCCTCCTTTTGTACGGGAGGCGCCGGCGCATTTTGTGCGGAAAGGCAAGCATTACCTGCTGACATCCGGAACAACGGGATATTTGCCGAATCCGTCGATGGCGGCGATTGCAGACACGTGGCATGGTCCGTATACGAATCTGGGGAATCTGCATCCGGGGGATGAGACGAATACGTCTTTTCATTCCCAGATATCCTGTGTGTTTAAGGTAGAAGGGAAGAAAGACTTGTGCATTGCAATGGCTGACCGCTGGCTTCCGGAAATGATGGAGCTGAAATACGAAATCTATGCAGAGTTATTTGAAAATGCATTTAATCTGGATAAAAAATCTGAAGAGAATCAGCAGAAAATGATAGAGTATCTGGGAGATGACAGTCACAGACATACGGCGATTGCCGATTATGTATGGCTTCCAATTCGGTTTGACGGAGAAAGACCTTATATTGAGTGGAAAGATGAGTGGAGCTTGGATGAGTTCGAATAAAATTCATAACTTATTTACCTCTGTCTCGACGAGAGTTCTTCTGATTGTTGTTGCCTTGGTATTGCCTTTAAATATTATTGCCATCGTTTACACAGACCGGGCAGTTGCTTCCATTGAGGAACAGGCAAGATTCAATATTCAGAAAATTGCTGATTATAATATGCAGGAACTAAAGAGCCGGATGGAGATGGCACAAACATTTCTTACATATTTTATGACAGAAGACGCCGATTGCATTACGATGAGAAGTCAAAATATCGATGATTATACATTTGCGATTTCTAAAATGAAAACACTTGTTAAAATCAAAAATATGGCGGCAATGTCGGATGGTGCTGACGGATATTTTTATTATCATATAAGCAGAAATGACGGATTGATTTATGCGAATGCTGATCAACAGGGGGGATTGTATCACTATTTGCAGACTTTTTTAGAAAATTATCAAATAGAGCAGAACCCGCAGGGATGGCACATCTATGAATGGGGTGAAAAGCCGTATTTGATTCTGTTAATGCGGGATGGAGATAGTGCGTATGGCTGTGCAATACGTCTGCAGCAATTTCAAGAGCAGGTATTAAGAGGAATTGAATACCCGATAAGAGAAATTTTCATTACAGAAGGACATCCGGAAACGGCGGAAACAAATAAGATGTATATTCATGCAGGGAGCAGAAATATATATTTGAATATCTGCTTAGATAACGATGAATTACTAAAACAGGTTGCAAATCCGTGTTTGCTTACAAGGGGAATTGCGTTACTCTTTTTATTAGCCATCCCCCTTTTGTATATTGCGCTGCGTAAGTTCTTAATCAGTCCCCTTTTAAAGGTGAACGAGGCTCACAGACAGATAGAGGAAGGAAATGGAGATTATCGCATTACGGATCGTTCCTTTACGTCAGAGTATCGTGAATTGTATGCTTCTTTTAATAAAATGGCAGCGAATCTACATCAATTAAAAATAGAGAGTTACGAGAAAGAGTTGACGAAGCAGAAAATAGAATTGCGTAATCTTCAGCTTCAGATACGTCCCCACTTTTTGCTGAATACGTTCAATCTGATTTTTTCATTGGCACAGCGCAAGGAAACAGGGATGATACAGGAGACTGTTATTTACCTTTCCGAATATTTTCGTTATATTTTCCGAAGTGACAAAGATTTGGAGTTGTTCGGAAAAGAGCTGCAGATGATCAAGGGGTATATACGTACTGCGGCAATCCGCTATTCAGGCAGGGTAGAGGCAGAGTATGAGATTGATCCGGAACTGGAATTTGTGCGTACACCACCTTTGTTAATTCATAATTTTGTGGAAAATGCGGTGAAATATGGAGTAAAGCAGAAGGAAGTGCTTCATATACATCTGGAGGGAATCTATGATGAAGGAACGATTCTTTTCAGAATCCAAGACGATGGAAATGGAATGCCGCCAGAGATGCTTGAGAGAAACCGAAGCATATTTTCGGGGGAACTGGAGCCGCAAAATGCATCAGAGCATCTGGGATTATATAATTCTTTGAAGAGGCTGAAATATTTTTATGGAGAAGAAGCGCAGATTATGGTAGAATCTGAAAATGGGGAAGGCACCTGCTTTACCATTATTTTTCCATATGAATTGGAGGTCGACGATGAATCTTTTGATTGTGAATGATGAAGAACTGACAGCAGAAACAATGAAGCAGGATATGGAGTGGGAGCGTTACGGGATTGGAGATGTGTTTACCGCTTATGATGCGGAACAGGCAAAAGCGGTGATCAGAAGTGAACATATCGATATCATGCTGTGTGATATTGAGATGCCGGGAGATAACGGAATTGAGCTTCTTCGGTGGGTACGAGGAGAGCAGTTGCCTATTGAATGCATTTTTCTTACCTGTCATCCATCATTCGACTATGCGAAAGAGGCGATTTCATTAGATTGTCAGGACTATATATTGATTCCTGCCATGTATGAAGATATTGGACAGGGAGTTCAAAAGGTTGTAAACCGTATCGAACAGAAACGGGAAGAACTGCAGTATGCAGAGTATGGGAAAAGGGCGGTACAGAAGCAGGTCGAACAGGCGGCGGAGACACATGGTAAGAAGAAGTCGGCAAAAGAACTGGCAGGAGAAGTTGAGGATTATATCATTCAGCATCTTGGAGACGAGAATCTCTCTGTAAATGAGCTGGGCACTGTTTTTTTTATGCATCCGGTGTATATGAATCGTATTTTTAAGAAGCAAAAAGAGATCTCTGTCAGTCAGTTTATTACGGAAGAACGGATGAAATTAGCATTATCACTTTTGAAATCCGGACAGATTAGTATGAATACTGTGGCGGAACAGGTAGGTTACAAAGGGTATGCCAATTTTTGTAATGCATTCAAAAAATATTTCGGAAGCAGTCCATCCGAATATCTGAAAAAACATGAATAAAGAACAGGAAAAGTCCTGATATGCTGGTGTGATGAATGAACACAGTATATCGGGACTTTTTAAAATGCAGAGTATTTAATCAGTTTGATTTCGATAGATTTGAGTTTGAGACTGGTATGGTTTTTGCGTGAAAGAATTTCTATAATATAGACATAAACAACAAACGGATAGAGAAATCTAAGGAGGAAAGTGACATGAAAAAAAAGGTAGTTGCAGTATTGCTTTGTGCGGCGATGGCAGCGAATCTGGCGGCATGCGGATCAAAGCCGGAGGAGACGGAAAAAGAAGGCAGTGCAGATTCAGGGGAAATTACAGAGGTCATCTGGCAGTATCCGACAACGATGGACGCAAACAGCGAGGGCTTGATTGCTGTGGAAAATGCGCTCAATGAGATGATGGAAAAGGATATCGGTGTCCATGTAACATTCGAACCGGTTGACTTAATGGAAGCACAAAATGACGCGATTCTTAAGGTGGCGGCAGGGGAACAGCTTGATATTATGCTCTCGGCTTTTACCAGCATCGGAAATGTGGTTTCCAAAGGTTTGATTCAGCCTCTGGACGAGTTGCTGGACGAGTACGGACAGGACATTCTTGAGAATTCGCATACCAAAGAAATGTGTGGTTACCAGGGAGAAACTTGGGGCGTGTGCACGGGAGACGTGGTGACTAATTCATATGGCTATATGATTAAAAAAGAGTACTGGGATAAATATAATCTGGCAGAACGGACAGGGTGGACAGAAGAGAAAGTTTATACACTGGATGAAATTGAAGAAATCTTTGAAATTGTGAAAGCGGGAGAAGGAGAAAATTTCTATTGTGACGTTCCGTGGAATACAACACCGGAACCGATGAACAATGGTTATATAGAATATGATAAAGTGGGAGGTTCTCTTGCAACAGGCGTACTGATGTTGAATCGCTCGTTTGAGGATACGACAATTTATGATTTATTTGAAACAGAAGAGTACAAAGAATATTGTGAGATGCGATATGAATGGGCGCAGAAAGGTTATATAGCGCAGGATGCAGCAGTGACCACAGAATCACCGGATACTCTTGTTGCACAGGACAATTATCTGGGCGTTTTCTACTGGAATATGCCACAAGACATGATTACATATGATAAAACAATAGGATGTGAACTTGTGTGTTTGGATACAGTTGCCGGATATGGTGCATATGCTGGAGGATCTGTAATTCAGTGGAGTATTCCGATTACCAGCGCTAATCCTGAGAAGGCAATGCAGGCATTGAATTACATTTATGAGAATCCAGAAGCAGCATGGTTGATTGAGTTTGGAATCGAAGGCTCTGAATATGAGGTTGTGAAAGAAGATGGTAATAAGAAACAGATAAAAATGCTTGCCGAGGATACACAGTCGCTTCCGTATTATATGCCATATGGGATTTGGGGGAATATACTTCAATGGCCGGATGTGTATCCAAACGCAATGGGAAGTAACGCAAAGAAACAAGCAGTAGAGGATGCAATTCCGGAAGAAAGATATTCTCCGGCGTTTGGATATTCTTTTGACCAGCAGCCGGTAGCTACGGAAATAGCGGCAGTGAGTACTGTGATTGAACAGTATACGCCAAGTTTGAACTGTGGTGCGGTGGATCCGACCGAAGCACTTCCGGAGTTCATTGACTCATTGAAAGCGGCAGGTATGGATAAAATCATTGCAGAGCAGCAGAAACAGTTTGACGCATGGTATGCGGAAAAAGGCAAATAAGAGATAGGGGCGGCAATTGAATTGCCTGCCCCTTTTAAATAAACGAGGAATAGCTGTTTACAGTAGAAGGAGTAAGAGATGGGAAAGAAAAAACGTGCTCAGTTAAAAACAAAAAAGAAAATAAATTGGAAGAGGGCAATCCCATTTTATATTATGGTTGCCCCGGGAGTTCTGTACCTGCTGATCAATAATTATATTCCAATGTTTGGAGTGATTATTGCTTTTAAAAGATTAAATTTCTCAAAAGGAATATTCGGCAGCGAATGGTGTGGGTTTGAAAATTTTGAATTTCTGTTTGCAACAAAGGATGCATGGACAATTACACGGAATACGATCGGGTATAATGTGGTATTTTTCTTAATCGGAACGGTATTGGCGATAACATTGGCAATTTGCTTGAATGAAGTATTATCAAGACGCGCTTCTAAGGTTTATCAGACAACAATCTTATTACCCTATCTGATGAGCTGGGTAATTATCGGTTATCTTACATACGCATTTTTGTCCGGAGAAACCGGCTTGATCAATAAATCTATCTTGGAACCTTTGGGAATCAATCCGATTAACTTTTATCAGGATGCAAAATACTGGCCGTTTATTCTGGTGCTGGTAAATACATGGAAAGCGGTCGGATATAGTATGATTATTTATTATTCCTCAATCGTGGGAATCAGTGCAGATTATTATGAGGCGGCGAGAATCGACGGCGCAAATAAGTGGAAACAGATCCGATATATTACACTGCCGCTTTTGAAGCCGACGATCATTACGTTGATGATTCTTGCAATCGGTCAGGTATTCCGGTCGGATTTTGGATTGTTCTATCAGATACCAAGAAACAGCGGTACGCTGTATGAAGCAACCAGAACGCTGGATGTATATGTATATCAGGCGCTGATGCAGAACAGCGACTATGCGATGTCCAGCGCGGCAAGTCTTTATCAGTCAGTAGTGGGATTTGTTCTGATTGTGGCGGCAAATTTTGCAGTGCGTAAGTACAATAAGCAGAGCGCATTATTCTAAGGGAGGGAAACATATGAGATCGAGAGAGAAAATAATCACACAAGTGATTTCAAATGGAATTTGTATTATCTTTGCAGTATGTGCGATTCTTCCTTTTATTTTGTTGATTGTCGGTTCTGTGACAGATAACGCATGGGCAGTGGCAAACGGATTTAGCTTTTTTCCGGAAGAATTCAGTTTGGACGCATATTCTTATATTGCAGATAAATGGGGGTTGATCGGCAGAGCATTTTTTATGACGATTCTTGTAACCGGGCTTGGAACCGGAATCAGTCTTGTGATATCCACACTGTTTGCATATGGTATCAGCAAGCAGGATATTCCGGGAATGAAAATAATCAGTTTTCTGCTGATTTTCAGTATGTTATTTAACGGCGGTTTAGTTGCTACATATTATTGTTATGTGAATTTTTTTCATATCAAAGATACGATATGGGCTCTGATCGTTCCAAACTTTTTGATGAATGCGTTTAATGTGATCCTGATCCGGAACTATTTCACAAGCAGTGTTCCGGCAAGTCTGGAAGAAGCTGCAAGAATAGATGGGGCGTCGGAGTTTAAGATATTTGCGTCAATTGTAATTCCGCTTAGTAAGCCGATCATAGCAACGGTGGGGCTTCTGACGGCATTGAATTATTGGAACGACTGGACAAACGGACTTTATTATCTTACGAAGCGGGGCGGTTCGCATCTGTATACAATTCAGAACGTGCTGAATAATATCAATGAGAACATCCAGACATTGCTCCAAAGCGCAGGTTCGTCTCAAATGATGACCGGAAGTGTTACAGACCTTCCGTCGACGACGGTACGAATGGCAATCGCAGTAGTAGGTATTCTGCCTATCGTAATTGCCTATCCGTTTTTCCAGAAATATTTTGTCAAAGGTATTACTTTGGGAGGTGTAAAAGAGTAACTTGTGAACGAGGAAATTTTTACACTGGCGGATCTTTCTAAAAATAGACAACAAAAGACGAATATTTATACTATACCGGATAAAATGCCGGAGTATAATAAAAATGAACGTGTGAGCCTATGTATAAAGGGAGCAGGTAATAGGCTTCAGACGCAGAGAATAAGGATTAAATGGAGAGTGAGGAAGAATCAATGAGTGTATGTTTACCTGAGACATTACTGCATGGCGGGGATTATAATCCGGATCAGTGGTTGAAATATCCTGATATTCTGGAAGAAGACATTCGTTTTATGAAAAAGGCGAATGTAAATTGTGTCACCTTAGGTGTGTTTTCATGGGCGGCATTGGAACGAACAGAAGGTGAATTTGATTTTATATGGTTAGAAGAGATTATTGATCGTTTGTATCAGAATGGAATTTATACAATTCTTGCGACTCCGACCGGTGCGATGCCGCATTGGCTGACGTACAAATATGAAGAGGTTCGTAAAATGACCTCTGACCGTGTACGAAGGCTGCATGGAGAACGGCATAATTTTTGCCCCTCATCTCCGATCATGCGAGTGAAAATGCGAGAAATCAATGGTAGACTGTCGGAAAAGTTCGGAAGACATCCGGGAGTGATCGCATGGCATATATCCAACGAATACGGAGGAAATTCTGCCGGAGCAGACTGTCATTGTCCATACTGTCAGGCGGCGTTTCGTGCATGGTTAAAAGAAAAATACGGGACACTGGACAAACTGAATGACGCATGGTGGACCGGTTTTTGGGGCAATTTGTATACGGAGTGGGAGCAAATCGAGAGTCCGTCTGTTATAGGAGAAGGTGTCTTACATGGTTTGGTATTGGATTGGAAGCGGTTTACAAGTGAACAGTTGTTGAATTTCTGTAAAGAGGAAATCCGAATCGTGAAACAACACAGCGAATTGCCGGTTACTGTCAATATGATGGGAGCGTTTAAGCCTTTGAATTATTTTAAATGGGCAAAAGAAGTGGATTTTGTTTCATGGGATAACTATCCGTCATGGCATATGCGGGCGGATGTTATACAAGAAGGGGTGCTGACTGCATTTTATCATACGCTGACAAGGAGTTTTAAGAAAGCGCCGTTTCTTATGATGGAAAGCGCTCCGTCTGCTGTACAGTGGAAGCCGGAAAACACGCTGAAGAAACCGGGAATGCACGAATTGTCCTCTTTGCAGGCTGTTGCATATGGATCCGACAGTGTACAGTATTTTCAGTGGAGAAAAGGGCGTGGCGGGTGTGAAAAATACCACGGGGCGGTGCTCGATCACAAAAACGGGGAGAATACGAGGGTATTCCGGGATGTGACGAAACTGGGAGCAAGGCTGGAGCAAATTTCTGATAAAGTAAAGGGCAGCTGTAATCAGCCAAAAGTTGCAATTGTATTTGACTGGGAAAACTGGTGGGCTGTGGAAGATGCTCAGGCAGTACGGAAACCAATGGATTATCTTCAGACAGTGCTTTCGCACTATGAGCCTTTCTGGAATATGGGAATTGATGTGGATTTTGTAGATATGGAAAGCCCGCTGGAGAAGTATTCACTTGTGATTGCGCCGTTGAATTATATGTATCGCTGTGATTATGAAGAGAAGGTAAGAAGTTATGTAAAGAATGGTGGTACATATGTGACGACTTATTGGAGCGGAGAAGTAAATGAGACAGATCTGTGTTTTATCGGCGCACATCCATTGCGGGATGTACTGGGAATCCGTACGGAAGAGATTGACTGTAAGCCGGACTGGCAGGAAAATTATATAGAATATGCCGATACATCATATGCTCTGAAAGGCTTGTGCGCATTGGCGCATGCGGAAAGCGCAAAGGTGCTTTCTGTATATAAAGAAGATTTTTATGCGGGATATCCTGCTTTGACAAGGAACCAATATGGAAAGGGGGTCGCATATTATATTGCGGCAGAAACGGAGCTTTCATTTATTGAAGCGTTGTATCGGAATGTGATGGAAGAGACCTGTGTGGGAAGTAATTTTGCAGGCATACTTGCGGAAGGTGTGACAGTATCGGAACGAATCCGTGAAGAAGATTCTTTGTATTTTCTGCAAAACTATCGTAGAGAGGATGTAGAGATTCAGATTCACAAAGCATATCAAGATATTGAAACTAAGGAGATTTTTAAGCACAGCATTCCGATGGGAGAATATCAATGCCGTATTCTTGAAGAAATATCTTGTGGAAAGTAGAAGAAGATAAAAGGATGTGTTGAAATGATGAAACAATACGAGATATTTGAACTGCAGTTGGAAGGTGTCAGCGGAATCACACACGTGGATCAGCCGGGAAAAGAAGGGATTGCAGTGCTAGCAAAGCGGGTATGGTAGAATTACGGAAACTCAAGGATAATAAGACAAACACATAAAAAAATATCCATCGTGGAACAAAATTTCCGGATGGATATTTTTTATTTTAATTCGGCATTTTTCAAAACAAGGTTTTGAAGCTTCCGGAGAGAAAACTTGCCAGACATTCCCGAAGTGTCGTATAATAGAACAACAGCGTCAGTGGACAAGGGGAAACTGTTTTCTCATTGTACACGAACGATAAGTATTGACATTGGAAGGAGAAGCTATGCAGTTACGTTTTGAAATACCGGATTCGTTCTGGAGCCTGTTCCGCTCGGTCAACCGGGAAGTCTATATAGATGCGCTGCTTTGTATCAATGAAGAATATCAGTACAGTAATTATTTTCTGACAAGGGAAATCTGTATCCAGGCGCTTAGCGACTTATATGTGAAACAGCAGATCGAACTTCGCAGAGAAGAAGATGAGACCGAAATCGATCTTCTGGAGACACCGGCTTCCCGTATTTTGAACTGGCTGTTAAGGACGGGGTGGCTGAAAAAGGTCGAAGATTACAATACATTGGTGACCAATATCGTGATCCCGGACTATGCGGCGGTGATGATCGACGCATTTGAACGCCTCACATCGGAAGATATGGAAGAGACGGAAATTTATATTCAAAATGTATATGCAACGTTATTTTCTTTCCGGCATGATACAAGAGTCAATTTGAATATGCTGCGGACGGCTCTTGTCAACACGCGGCGGCTGAATAAAGCGCTTCAGGATATGCTTCATAATATGGACAAATTTTTCGCACGGCTCCTGGAGCAGAAAACATACGGGGAACTCTTGCAGGAACATCTGGAGGGGTATGTGGAAACGATCGTGCGGAAGAAATATCATATTTTAAAGACTTCCGATAATTTTTACCTTTACAAGACCGATATAAAAAGGGTGCTTCAGGAAATGCGGGAGGATGAGGAGTGGATCGAAAATGTGCGGGCGCAGTCCAAAGCGATGGGGGATACGGGAGAGGACGTACTGGAACTTCTGGATCTGATCGAGAGGGGATTTGATGATATTGAGCACCGTATTTCCAACATGGACAAAGAACATACGAAATACGTCCGCGCCACGGTGAGCCGTCTGAATTATCTGCTCAGCGCCGAGACCGATACAAAGGGACTGGTTGTGCAGCTTTTAAACCGGATCC
>OGRC01001927.1_pt1 | contig 12475 bp, 9 predicted proteins | sample 1553431 | NCBI WGS metagenome assembly OGRC01 (sample SAMEA2580064, study PRJEB22360) | human gut metagenome | biome: human gut; feature: human-associated habitat; material: faeces | place: Denmark | collected 2008/2010
AAACTGCTGTACGGCAGCTGAAAGGCGTAAAACAAAAAGAAAGTTCTTTTGGATGAGAAGCAGATCCATAAAGCGGCAGATATATATCATACTTGGCAGAGCGAAGGAACAGACGGTACAAAATATGATATGCCCGAACTGTACCGAAGTGTCGGCACTAGTGAAATTGAAAAACAAGACTGGAGCCTGATTCCGAGTAAATACATTGAGTTTATCGACCATGATTTGGATATAGATTTTGATGCCGAAATGAGTCGTATTCAAAAAGAAATGCGTGATATTCTTGCACAGGAAAAGAAATCTCAAAAGATGCTTGAGAATGCATTTAGGGGGATTGGTTATGGCATCGACTAATTATAAGTTGGGTACATATATTGAATTGCGTGAAGTAACAAATGCCAACTTTACATTTGGTCCTGACGATGTGCGCGGGGTTAATAATCTAAAGTTACTGATGCCGACGAAAGCAGATATCAATGGCCGTGATTTGAGTAAATTTCAAATCGTGTGTCCGGGAGACTTTGTCTTTAACCATAGGACATCCAGAAATGGAAGTAAATTCAGTATTGCATATAACGGTGGCGAAAGGGCAGTAATCTGTACAGAAGATTATGTGGTTTTTCGCATCAAAGAAGATGCAAAACAACTCCTCGCCGCAGAATGGCTTTATATGTACTTCAACCGTTCAGAGTTTGATCGGTATGTGATTACCAACTCTTGGGGCAGCTCTACGGAATTCTACAACTGGGAAGACCTTTGCGAAGTAGAACTGAATTTGCCACCTTTTCCCGTGCAGCAGAAATATGTGGATGTCTATAAATCCATGGTTGTCAATCAGCAAAGCTATGAACGTGGATTGGAAGATTTGAAGCTTGTCTGTGATGGTTATATTGAAGATTTACGGAGAAAAATGCCACGTAAAAAAATTGGGCCATACATTAGACCGTGTAATGAAAAAAACAGCGATAATTCTATAAAACTGTTTCAGGGTATAAATGTTGACCATGTCTTTACCGATCCTAAACGTATAGCAGAAGATAGCGGAAATGGCAGCGTTGTGCGCAGGGGACAATTTGCATTTAATAAAGTAATGAAAGCACATAATACAAAACTGCCTATTGCCCTAAGAGAAGGACCTGACTGTGTTGTATCGAGTTCATATCAAGTATTTGAGGTTAGCAACACAGGACAGTTATTGCCCAAATATTTATTGTTATGGATGAATCGTGAAGAAACACAGCGGTATGCAGGATTTATTTCTTTTGGTACAACACGAGATATTTTCTCGTTTGATGATATGGGAGAAATAGCTATCCCTATTCCTGATATTAAAACACAGCAAAGTATAGTTGACATTTTTTCAGTTTATCAGATGCGTTATGATATAAATGAAAAACTAAAAGAACAGATTAAAAACATCTGCCCGATACTCATTCGGGGATCGCTGGAGGAAGGGAGAGTATTATGACAGATTATGAGAAATTAAAAAATATAATTGATGAAATTGATAATTTGATTAACCATCATGTTAGATCTTCTGCTCCTGCGTTTCGGGCATGGCATACAAAAGCGGAACGATTTTTAATAAAAAAATACGGAGAGAATTCTTTGGAACATAATAAATTCCATAAAATGCGTTTTTCACCCTTAGCTTGGTACGGAATTGATATGGAAGAAGAAAACAGAAACGCAATAAGCTGGTGTTGTGATAACCTCAGGTCTTGTAAAGCGGTATTTGAAACCTACTTAGAAGATATGAAAGACGACAAAGATAACAATATGCAGGGCAAAACAATAAAACCTGAGACCATGAACAAAATCTTTATTGTCCATGGTCACGACGAGTTAAAGCAATCGGTTGCCCGTATCATCGAAAAACAAGGAATTGAGGCAATTATTTTATCTGAACAGGCAAACAAAGGCTGTACAATTATAGAAAAATTTGAAGCTTACAGCGATGTCAGTGGTGTAATATGTTTGTTTACTGCTGATGATTTTGGCAGAGCTAAAAAAGATTCTTCAGATAACACCCGGGCAAGACAAAATGTGGTATTAGAAACAGGCTACTTTATGGGCAAGCTTGGGAGAGAGCATGTTGTAATTTTGGCAGATAACGGAATAGAAATGCCCTCAGATCTATCAGGTGTTGTATATACGGACACAAAAAGTTGGAAAATTGATTTACTTAAAGAATTGAAAGCCATGGGCTATACAGTTGATTTTAACAAGCTGTTCTAAGTGTGCAGAATGAACATAAACAACTTGTAATCTGGCAGACAAAACACAGATCAAAAACATTTGCCTGGTACTCATTCATGGATTGTTGGGGGAAAAAGAAATGCCAAAAATTTTTATTAGCCATAATTATAAAGACAAGCCAATTATAGAGCCAGTTGCTATCAAATTAGGAGAAATTTATGGTCGTGAAAATGTTTTTTACGATTCATGGACTATACAGCCTGGTGATGGGATTATCGATAAAATGAATGATGGATTGTTGGAATGTGATTTTTTCTTCTTTGTGTCAAAAAATAGTCTGCAAAGCAAGATGGTAAGGTTGGAGTGGCAAAACGCTTTGTTAAAAGCAACAAATAATACCGCAAAATTAATACCTGTGAAACTTGATGATTGTTTGATGCCAGCAATATTAATGCAAAATCTTTATATTGATATTTTTGGAAAAGGGTTGGAGTTTGGATTTAGGCAAATAGTAGATGTAATAAACCATCAAAACACTTTTCAAGAACAATTTCCGACCTACGAAAATGTCAGAGGGAAAATTACAAAAATAGAAAATGGCTACAAAATAGAAATCTCAGCAATTACATATTTCGAACCAATCGCTAGATTTTTAATTCTTATTAATTGTAAAACCAGCAAAATAAAGGTTAATTGCATAAGTGATGAAGTTCGAATGGCAGGAAAACATGACAATATTACACTAAATAACGGTTTTGTTTGTAATGCATTATCAGAATCTGTGAGTAGAGGAATCGCACCGGGCTTTCCGTATTGTGTAGAAATCACTAATATAGATAGACAAGATTTTATTTGTCATGGGATAATGAGAGCTGTTGCACAGAACGAGTATAGATTCATTCCAATTGTATAGTAGTTCTGTATTTTTTATCGGAGGAAAAACAATGGCAAAATTAAAAGAATATAACGGTCGCTATTGCGAATCAGAATTTGAAAGCGCCTTTATATCATTTTTAGAAGATGAGGGATGGAATTACCTTCCCGGAAACCGTATTGTGCGTGACTCTCAAACTACTGTTTTATACACAGATGATATGGAACAGTTTTTAAGTAAAACCAATTCTGATCTTACGGCCGATGAAATTCGTCAGATAATGGACTCCGTGCGTCTTGTTGGTGCGGAAAGCGAATTTTCAACACTCCATAAAGTATATGGCTGGATGGTTAATGGGATTCAGTTTGTGCCGCAAAATGGACTTGCCCGTATGATTGCGCTGATTGACTTCGAACATCCCGAAAGCAATATTTTTCGGGTGGTCAATCAGTTTACGGTGGAGTACACAAACAACGGCCAGAAAGAAGCTCGTCGTCCGGATATTCTCTTATTTGTTAATGGTATGCCTTTGTGTATTATTGAACTTAAAAATCCTGCCGATGCCAATGCAACAATTTATGATGCCTATGAGCAGATCACGATCCGCTATTGGCGTGATATACCGCATTTACTACATTATTGCCCGTTGGCTTGTATTTCTGACGGTGTCAAAACAAGACTGGGAACTGTCCGTACACCCTATGAGCATTTTTATGCTTGGCGCCGTGTAAATGACGAAGACAAGGTTTCTACGCTTCCTTTTGAGGAAATGCAGACAATGATTAAAGGTGTTTATAGTCCTGAAAGATTTCTTGAAATTTTCCGTGACTATATTTATTTCCAAGACAGCGAGTATGACAGCGAAGAACGAGAAATTGTTTGCCGCTATCCCCAGTTTTTTGCCACTCGACTTTTAAAACAAAGTATCATCAAATCCGTTATTGAAAAGAGTGGAAAAGGCGGTACATATTTTGGGGCAACCGGCTGTGGCAAAACCTATACAATGGCTTTCCTTGCCCGTCAGCTTGCTTTGCGGTGCACAGATATTCCCCAAATCGGTTCGCCTACTATTGTTATGATTGTTGACCGAGATGATCTTCAAAAACAAGGTGCGAGATTATTTACGAAAAGCAAAGAATTTTTAAATCTTGGCGAAGTTTGTATTGTTCCCGACAGAAAGCAACTTCGTCAGGAACTTGGTGCCCGTGAAAGCGGCGGATTTTACATTTGCACCATTCAAAAATTCTGTGACCGGAAAGATGACAAAATCGGTGTTATAAACAAGCGTTCAAACATTATCTGCTTTTCTGATGAAGCGCATAGAACGCAGCTTGAAAATGCGAAAAAGATACAATTTAGTAAGGATGCCGACGATAATATGAAGGCTATGGTGTCCAAGCCATATGCCAAGGTGCTGCGAGAGGCGCTTCCGAATGCGACATTTGTTGGCTTTACGGGTACACCGATTTCAGAAACATATCAGACCTTCGGTGATGAAATTGATCGTTATACCATGGATCAGGCTGTTGCTGACGGCCTTACTGTATCAATTAAGTATCATCCCCGCATTGCAAAAGTGTTGCTTGATCAAGAAAAAGTAAAGGAAATTGAAAATTATTACATAAAATGCGCTGATGATGGAGCAACTGCCGAAGATATTGAAGCAAGTAAAAAAGCCATGAGCTCAATGGAAATTATTTTGGGCGAGCCTTCTCGTTTGGAGCGACTTGCGGTAGATATTCATGACCATTATGTTTCATCTTGTGCAAATAATCCAGATAGAGTTCAAAAAGCAATGATTGTCTGTTCCAACAGAACAATCGCATTTGAGTTATTGAAAAAGTTCCAAGAGAAATATCCCGAATGGTTTGTTGAGAAGAAAGCATCTGATGGCGTTCCTGTAACCGATGAAGAATTGCGTGAACTCAAGCCCATGCCCTTTATGGCAATGGTGGCAAGTGTCGGCAGCAACGATCAACCGGAAATGTATAACTATCTTGGCGGTGTGAAAAACAGCAAACGTTCCGAAGAGTTTGATGCAGCCTTTAAACAGGATAAATCGAATTTCCACATAGTAATTGTTGTTGATATGTGGATTACGGGATTTGACGTTCCTTCGCTGACTTATATGTACAATGATAAGCCGTTAAAGAAACATTTGTTGATTCAAACGATTAGTCGTGTTAACCGAAAATATCCGGGAAAAGAATACGGGCTTGTTGTCGATTATATTGGCATTCGTGACAATATGCGTGAGGCCATGAAACTTTATGGCGGAGATACTTCTATTGCCCCTTCTGCTGATGATGTGGAGCAGGCTACGAGTGTATTCAGAGAGGAATTGGAAATTCTTAAAGATCTCTTTAGCGGGTATGATTTAAAACCGTTTCTTGACCCGAACAGTGAACCTGCTTTGCGATATACACTTTTGGCGAAAGCTGCCGAATATGTATTTATTTCTACACAGGAACTGCAAACTGAAAACAAATCGGGGAAGAGTGTTCAGAAGGTATCGTTTAAGACATATTTCTTGAAAACGGTCAAGAGAATGCGTGCGGCTTATGATATCTGCCAACCATCCGGTGAACTGGGTGAAGAAGAATCCGCTCTCGCACAGTGTTTTATGGCGATTGCCGGCTTTGTACGTAAAATGAGTGGAACAAGCGAAGTTGACACAGAAACCATGAATCGTCGTGTGGCTAAAATGGTTGAAGAAGCACTCAAGTATAATAAAGTTGAAAGTGTTTTTGAGGACGGTGAACAGGAAGATATCTTTAGTCCTGAGTATTTTGAAAAGCTATCAGATGTTAAGATGCCTGCATCAAAGCTCGAATTGCTCGTGAAAATGCTTCGCAAGCAGATCAAGGAATACAGCAAAACCAATCAAATGGCAGCTAAAAAGTTCCAAGAGATGCTTGAAGAAACCATTAAACAGTATCATGAACGCAGAAAACACCTCACCGCAGAAGAAGCCGGCGAGGCGCAAGAGCAAACTGCGGATGAAATCATTAAATATGCTACAGAACAGGCATTACGTATTCTTAAAGACATGAATGCTGATCGTGAAAGTTTCCGTAAAATCGGTCTCACTTTTGAAGAAAAGGCATTCTATGATATTTTGATGACTCTTCGTGACGAATATAACTTTGAATACGGCACAGATAAGAATGCCGATGGCGTAATTATTAATGACAAGTGCAAATCATTGGCAAAAAAGATTAAAGAAATCATCGACACAAAATCTTCATTTGCTGATTGGCTTAATAATCAAATCATTCGTGATCAGCTTAAATTTGATATCAAGGTGTGTTTGATTAAAAATGGATATCCCCCACAGTACAGCCCAGAGGTATTCCGCAAGGTGATGGAGCAGGTAGAGAATTTTGAAGAAAACAACTGATACTGCAAATCTTTGTTTGTGAAACAGCAGATATTTCAGTAAAAAGCCGCTTCGCTCCCAAACTCTCAATAATTGCGGAGACGAAACGGTGTGGGAGATAAATTGAAAAACCTATATTTTGGAAGGTGAAATAGAGTTATGGACGCACAAAAGCTCGATTCTTCAATATCCGAATTCATAATAAAAAAGAAATCTAACGCTGCCTATTACGAAGAAAACTGGGATGAACGCAAAGAGCGCAAAGAGTATTATCAGTCGTTTACCAAGGACAAGCTTTTGGCAATGACTGAGGAAGAATTCTTAGAGTACATCAGCAAACTATGGTCTATGCTTATTTGGGGCAATAAGAAATATGTCGTGGATAAATTGATTGCCGATAATGGTTTTACAGCACTGAAAAAGCAATTGGCAGAATTGTTGTACGGGATAAGCCCCATTGAGAAACGGTGGGATTTATTTCTCAAGTCCGTAAAAGGTATGGGACCTGCAACAATTAGTGAGCTTCTTACATACGCTAATCCTCAAGAATATGTAATCTTTAATAAAACAACGATTCTTTGTTTTGGGTACTTAGACATTCCTGATATGCCAAAGTACAATTACCAGTATACAGGGAAAAAATACAAGGAAGTCTGTACCATCGCAAAAGAAATTGCCCAAGAATTAGAGAAATCCGGTGCGGAGAATTATGATCTCTTAGCCGTCGATTATTTTCTATGGGACGAGATTTTACCACTTGCCGAAAAGAAATCCCAATCCCCCGAAGCTCCTGTTTCTGAATCCAAGAAGCCTACTACTATCAGCGACTCAAAATCCCTGCACGATGAAATCAAAGAAAAACTGGTCGCAATTGGCGAACTTCTGGGATTTGACAGCCGTTCCGAAGTAAAAATTACAGCCGGAGCTGTTGTGGATGCAGTATGGGAAGCCAAAATCGGAAATATGGGTAAAGCCATTTATGTATTTGAGGTGCAGTCCAAAGGTTCTATCGACAGTCTGATCCTCAACCTCAAAAAAGCACAGAGCAATGCGGCTGTTCAGGCAGTCGTTGCTGTTGCCGACGAAGAACAGCTTGCAAAAATTATTCGGGAAAGCGCCGGGGTTATTGACGAAAAATCTTTGCGCACTTGGGATTCAGAAGATGTCTTGGCTGTATATGATGCCCTTGTGAGAGCACATGAATCAATTAACAAACTGGCGCTTGTGCCAGAAAGTTTTTGAATGCCCGGAATTAATGCGCTAATTTATTGTAAGCGACAGTCCATTTGAGTTAATACAAGGAGGTATTCAAATGCTAAAAGTCGATGAAGCTGTTTATGATACGAACAAAGTAATATGTCGAAACATTTCTGTGTTTGATGCCTCAGAGCGAGGTCTGCTGTCGCAGAATATTTTGGCTCAGCTTAGAAATTTCGTCGAGTATATCGTTCAGAAGGTTTATTCAAACGGTGTTGATACCGATCCCAATGATTATCAGGATAAAAAAGCCGCTTGGGAGTTTGTGAAAACCAAGGGAGAACTGCGATTCTTAAGCAAATTCCATAATCTTCTCCAAAAATCTGTATCCCATTATACGTTTGATGAGGGCGGTTCCGAAAGATTGATGCTTAAGTATTATGAGTATCTTCTTAAAATTAAGGTATTTCTCAAAGAAAAGTATAATATGGACGTTCTTGAGAATATTGATGATTTCCCATTAAACTTAGATGACAATTTGATGGAGTACTATAAACAAATTGCTGTTCGTATTATTAAACCGAGTCGTTATGCGACACATAATCCTTACAATGATCGTGCGTACATACAGAAAATCAAACCTTTTTTCGTAAAGCGTCATATTTTCTATGAAGTAACATTTACAGTAGCAAATGATAAAGCCAGCAAATTTGATAGAGTAATTGCATTCACCTCTCTTGATCTTTCTGATAATTATGCAGTTAAACTTTCCATACACAACGATGTAATTGGCGTGCTTGGGAAAGTTATGCCTATCCAAATTATTGATAGTTGGGAAGTCTCCATAAGGCCTTGTGAAGTTAATCGATTTGCTGATTTTTTTGGTAGCCATACTCAAATCAGCGGCGGCAATAATGAGTTTCGTGATTTGATGAAATTCCTCACAGACACTCGAATGAGTCTCGTTGATTTAATCATATCATCAGATTCATATTATTCTTGGGCAAAAGCTAAATGTACCAAAGAAGCAAAAGTTACTCATATTTTTGATCTGCTTAACAAATCCCGTGACCTCATAAAAGACAAAGCCCCTGGTAGCAATATCATTCGTTACTTCCTACACAAAATGAATAATAAGGTTATGCGGCACCAATACAGCAGAGAAACTTGTGAAAGGTTATCTGATTTGCATCTGCGTTGGGGTTGTATTCCGTTTGATCAAATGCCATATGCGACATCTTTGATTAAACATAATCCACGGATTTATGATTTATTTGAATGTATTAATTCGGGTAACAGAGAGCACGAATTTCTTGCTCGTACAATACAGAACAATACCGAACAAGGGGGTGTTCTATTTACACCCTTAAGTGAGTTGGAACGATTTGATGATATAAATGGTTTAATAAAAAAATACAACTCTCTTGTATATGCAAGAAAACATGCAGAGCGGTATCTTCGCATTTACAAAGACCATTTATATATGGAGGGGTATGTTGACGATACAACGAAAATCATTAAAAAGCTAAAAGAGTTATCTTCAAATGGAATGTCTGGTTACAGTGATTTCGTAGAATCGTGGCTTTCTAAGAATCCATCTTATAGGATCGATAGCGAAGAAAAACTTACTGCTCTTAAGACAATATTTTCTGATTCTCACGTTGCTCTAATTTATGGTTCGGCGGGAACCGGAAAATCAACCCTTATTAATCATATTTCGAATCTCTATAATGAGCGCAAAAAACTATATTTGGCAAATACAAATCCTGCTGTAGATAACATGCGCCGAAAGGTGAATGCAGGTAATTGTGACTTTAAAACTATTGCTAAATTTTTATCTGATTATAACACTGATACAGAATGCGATATCTTGTTTATCGATGAGTGTAGTACGGTGAGCAATAAAGATATGCGAGACATTCTGGAGAAGGCTGCTTTTAAGCTCCTTGTATTAGTTGGAGATGTGTTCCAGATTGAAGCAATATTATTTGGAAATTGGTTTAATGTTGCACGTACATTTGTGCCAGAAACATCCGTTTCTGAATTATCAAAACCTTATCGTAGCACGAATAAAAGATTACTTACTATTTGGGATAGAGTTCGGAACCTCCAAGATGATATTCTTGAACCGCTGGTTAAAAGTAAATATACTGCAAAGTTAGATGAATCAATTTTTGAGCACTCGGAAGATGATGAAATTATATTGTGTTTAAATTACGATGGACTTTACGGCATTAACAATATCAATAGATTCTTGCAAAGCAGTAATTCCAATCCTGAAATTGTTTGGGGAATCAATACATATAAAATTGGAGATCCTGTTCTATTCAATGAATCGGACAGATTTGCGCCTTTGATATACAACAACATGAAAGGCCGCATAAAGGATATTGAACCAACCGAAAACAAAATCCGTTTTGATGTAGAACTGGATATTGCTATTACTGATTGGGAGGCAGAAGATTATGATTTTACCTTAGTTGGTACATCTGATAATGGCAATTCTATTATCAGTTTTTGGGTGGACAAGTATCTTAGCACCGATGATGATACTGATTCTTCAGATGCTATTGTACCTTTCCAAGTGGCATATGCGGTATCAATTCACAAAGCTCAAGGTTTGGAATATAAATCAGTAAAGATTGTTATTACAAATGAAGTTGAGGAACTTATTACCCACAATATCTTTTACACCGCCATAACTCGTGCAAAAGAGGATTTGAAAATCTATTGGACTCCGGAAACGAAAAAAAAGATTCTTGAGGGGCTATCCTTAAGAAATTATAAAAAGGACGCAGCACTTCTCGCTGCGATGCAAAACTTGTAATACGAAAGGAAATGCTATGAATAACGATATTAAAATATCAAACTCAACAACTGATTTTAATGCATACTTTAACACAAATTCTATTTCAGAAGATACTAAAAAGAAGTTTGAAACTACGGATTTCTTGGTAGTGCCTTCAGAATATAAAGAAAATGCGTTTTATTTTGCGCAGGAGTCAATCAGTTTTGTAAAATTCTGTCGTCAAAAAAATCCCGAAAACAGCATTGATTTGCTTGCAGATTCTGATATTCAAGTACGCTCTTTACATTCTTTTGATATTTGGATGCCTGTTATTTGGGTTGCTGGAAACATCTTGCTACCCATTGCCATAAACCTTGTTTCAGACTATATAAAAGATAAGCTTAAAGGTCGAGAAAAAGAAGATACCAAAGTAGATGTTACGTTTATTGTGAAGCGTGACGGTGAAGAAAAAAATATTCGTTATTCAGGTGATGCAAAAGTATTTAAGGATGCATTTGAAAAAATTGACCTTAATAAAATGTGAGGTATAATAGGTGCTTAAGTATTTTCTTCAGAATAAAGACATATATCAAATTGATCAAGTGTGTAAAGCCATCAATAGAACTAAACACAAACTGCTAGATAACAATTTGAGTAATTCTGTAGAAGACTTTGAATTATGCGCGGATCTCTTTTCGCAGATAAAAGAAATTGCAATTAAAAGAAAAGATGAAAAGCTTGCTAATTCACAATTTATTTTCAAGGATTATTTTAAGTTGTTTTGCAACCTGATTCGATATTTTGAAATGCTCGAAAATGGTCAATATAAAGAGTCTTGGAATAAACTCCAAGATTGTCTTGATGCGATAAAATATATCGGTCGTTTCACAGATATTGAAAACAGGTTGGAACTTAGCGAACTCTATGATCTCTTAATTCAATACGAAGAACTGTACCCATATAGTATTTTTGCTAGCAGCGAGTATGTAATTTCCAAATCTCATTGTAGTATTTGTGGAAAATCGATGCAAAGTTTAGATTGTCCACATATTAAGGGTAACCTCTATTGGGGTGAACCAGCAATAGAGTATATTGACAAAATAGATGTTATGCAAGCAGTTTGTATAGTATCACATCCAGAAGACAAACGTTGTGTTCTGGAAATATCCGATGATACAAGATTTGAAAAAGAAAAATTTCTTATGTTAGATCAGTATTTAGAACTTAAGCAACCATATTTGCAGAAAGTTGCAATAAAAGGATTCAAGGAACAACGGATACGAGAAAATATTGAAATAGTCGGGAGAAATCAGCTCTGCCCATGTGGAAGCGGAAAGAAGTTCAAACATTGCTGTGGAAAAAATATGTATTACGAACACACACGATATGTTGTAACACCGTTATCTGTAGTCGAAATAATAATGGTTTGACAACTAGCAACAGGCACGAGTGCTTGACTCCCGTGCCTGTTATCATTTTGTGTATTTGATTATGAACTCATCAACGCCATCGGTATTTCCTTGAGATATTAGCTTGTTACGATATTTAAGCAAGCATGGAAAGATGAGGTGATGTTCGGCATTGGTTATAGGTTGCTTTTTCATATTTCGTAATCACTTCTAAATTGCTACAATACGTAAATCATCTATCTATCAACAATATCCTTGTAGACCACCAGCGTCACATTTCTCATCTCATTCGCCCGGTCGGTGCAGCCTTTGGTAAATCCAGATTTGGCAAAGAGATAGTAGTGGACATTCTTATAGGGGAACAGTTCGCTGCGCTTTATGAGGGTTTCCAAAACGCCGAGATCGACTTTTTCATTCGTCCATTTGCACTTCCCGAAAAGGGCGGTGTTTTTATCCTGTTCCGCAAGAATATCGATTTCCGCCTGACGCTTTTCTTTAGGATCGTTGCCCCACCAGCGTCCGAGGGAGGAAAACTCCACCGGACATTCGCCGGAGAGCAGCTGCTTCCAGAGGTACTGCTTGCAAATTTCCTCAAACACCTTGCCCATATAATCGGACAGATACGGCTC
>OGRC01001929.1_pt1 | contig 12460 bp, 12 predicted proteins | sample 1553431 | NCBI WGS metagenome assembly OGRC01 (sample SAMEA2580064, study PRJEB22360) | human gut metagenome | biome: human gut; feature: human-associated habitat; material: faeces | place: Denmark | collected 2008/2010
AGAAAAGCAACGATAGAGAATCTACACAGAATCAGGAACAGAAGCCTCCGGAAAATAATCTGGATAGTATGGACAATTTTGGAGAAAAAATACAGGAAAAGGCAGATGTTTCACATTTACTGAAGACAGACGTGGAAAATAAAACTTCAAAAAGAAAAAAAGGCAAAAAGAAAGAAGAGTCTGATTTTCAAAAGTCCTCCAACGAATGGACGGGTGCTTTACTTTGTGTTTCCACAGCAGCAGTTTTGATCATTCTTCTTATACTTCGCTATCTGGGATATCTTCCAGGAATCCCGGCGGAAGCTATCTTCGGAGGCGCCATTATCCTTTTGGTTCTCGCCGCATTCCTGTCATGGACAGCCGAAAAGAAGAAACAGAAAAAGCAGATGAACTCAGAGTGGAGACAGAAAGTGCAGCGGGAACTTGCGGATACGAAGGAAAGTGACGATAAGAAAAAGCGAGCGGAGAGAAACTCGGAAAATTTGTATGAGGCAGATATATCACAGAGAAAAATGTCGGAATGGGGTGAAGAAAAGTATAAAATGTTGGAATGGACAGGGGAAACAGGAGCTAACCGTCTGGAAAACTCACAGAATGTATACCGGGAAACAGTGCAGCAGAATGAGAACTACGAAACTGAAAAGACAGAAAACTATGGTGAGACAGTCATCTTATCCGCCGGACAGACTGAAGGACCGGCCAGCCTTGTAAGCCGTGAACCGGGAGAACTTGCGACGATCTATCTTGACCGTGACCTTATGGTAATCGGTAAGATGGAAAATGCTGCCGATGCAGTGATCTCTCTTCCGACAGTCAGTCGTATTCATGCAAAGATTCGGAAAGTAGATGAGGAATATTATCTGTCTGACCTCAATTCGAGAAACGGAACATCAGTAAATGGAAGACTACTGAAAACAGGAGAGGAATATAAGCTGCAGGATGAAGATCAGGTGGAATTTGCACAGGCCCGGTACATATTTTTAAAATAGACGGAGAATGCCTGACAATACGGTTGAAGAAAAAGTGGTTATATAGACTTTTATAATATGGTATGCTATACTTTCTGAAAGAAAAATGGAAGGGAAATATAACCCATGAAAAAGAAAAGTAAGGTATGCTGGTTGATATATATAGCGGCATTTGTTGTATTTTTATATATCGGATATAAGGTACCATACTGCCATGATGAATGGCAGTGGGGTCTGGATGAACGGATAGAACTTATGAAAAACGGTTTTAAAGATTATAATGGCCGTTATCTGGGAGATCTTCTGGCACTTTTGGTTACCAGAAGCGTACTGGCAAAGGCTGTGGTACTTGCTGCAGGTGTTGTGTGGCTTTTGGATGTTATGTATAAAAATATACGTTTCGAAGAAGAAAGCAGGACAAAAGAAAATACATTTTTATTATTGGGAGCTTTTTTTCTTTTGATCTCAATTCCATCAACATTGTTTCAGCAGAGCTATGGCTGGCCGGCAGCATTTGTAAATTTTGTTCCACCGGTTTTTCTGTTTTTGATTTATTATAACTGGACGGAATGGGTGTATACGAAGCAGAAGCAGCCTGCTATTCCTGTCTGGGAAACAATTATGGTAATTCCACTTGGTATTTCTGTGCAGTTGTTTTCTGAGAATATTACAGTGTTTGTGGTTTTTTATGCAGTATGGATTGTTGTGTATACACTGATCCGTTATAAAAAAATTCCGCTTATAGAATTAAATTTTTTATGGGCTTCTATAGCGGGGGCGCTGATTATGTTTTCTAATGGTGCCTATTCAAGAGCTGCTGACGGATCAGACGGATATAAAGAAATTCACACAACTGTCAGTGGAATGGCAAGACAGTTTATTAGCAATATCTGGTATCATTTATCAATAAATAACTGGGTGTTAAATATACTTTTGATTATCGTCTTGTTGATTTTGATTCAGAAAAGTGGGCGAAAAACTTTTGCCACAATAGAAATGACGGTAGTATTTTGTGGGTACAGTGTATATAGTGTCTTTCATAAAATTTATCCACAATGGGTATTTGACAGTGATCAAAATCTGAATAATGCGATCAATACCATGCTTGCGATTTTGTTTTTTGCAAATGTGCTTTTGTGCATCTGGAAAAATGTAGACAGGAAAGAGGGAATTTCCATGTGCATTCTTTATCTGTCATCGGGAGCTGTGGCGGCGCCGCTTCTGGCGGCGAATCCTATTGGTGCGAGATGTTTTTACGTATCTTATATTTTTCAGGCGCTGTTGCTGTTGAAGCTTCTCAGATATCTGACAGGCAGATACAGGACAGAGTTGTTCTATCCTATACTGATAACAGGAATGGCGGTCTGTGTTCTGTGTGTGATATATGTAAGAATGTTTTTGGCAATCGGTCAGGTAAACGATTACAGAGCACAATTGATACAGACGGGAATAGAGCAGGAACAGAAGGAAATTGTGCTGCCTGTTCTGCCGTATTCGGAATATTGCTGTCAGACTATACCGCCAAATGAGCGATGGGCAAAACGTTTCAAGAAATTCTATCATATCCCGGAGGATGTGACAGTGAGATTTGAACAAATTCTGGAGTAATGATCTATATGGAAGAAATAAAAAAAGAGCCGGTGACAGTCGGCCTGATCCTGATCAATATTATGGAATGCACCGGCAGTTCACAGAACACGATGCATATGCTGGACTGCGGCGCAGCCTACACACCGATGATCATAGAAGGTGGGGAATATTACCGACTGTTTACCTGTATGTTCCTGCATTTCGGAATCGAACACCTTTTGAATAATATGCTGGTTCTGTTTGTTCTGGGAAGCCGTCTTGAACGTGTAATCGGCAAGATGAAATTTCTGATCATCTATATTGTGGGCGGACTTCTCGGAAATGTGATCTCAGTGCTTGTTGAGCTGAAATCTATGGATTTTGCCGTATCAGCGGGTGCTTCCGGTGCAGTTTTTGCTGTTATGGGAGCGATGATTTATATTGTGATCCGCAACAAAGGATGGCTCGGAGATTTGTCTGCGAGACAGATTCTTGTCATGGCATTTTTTTCTCTTTATTATGGATTTACCAGCACAGGAGTGGACAATACAGCCCACGTTGCCGGACTGGTTTGTGGAATGATGATTTCCATTCTTCTGTATCATCCGAGAGGCAGAAGAATATAAAAGGTTGTTCCTTCACCGGGTACACTTTCGACGCGGAGCGTCCCATGGTGTGCTTCGATGATCTGCCGGGTGACAGCAAGCCCGAGACCTGTGCCGCCGGGCTTGTACGTTACGAAAGGAAAAAAGATCTGTTCCGTCTGCTGGGCAGTCATACCACAGCCATTGTCATGGACGGTGATCTGTATTCCATCTGAAACAGCAGAAGCGGCAATCTGGATTTTTCCGTGTGCGTGCTGAATGGCCTCTTGTGCATTGCGGAGAAGATTAAAAAGAGCCTGACGGATTTTTGTCTGATCCAGTTCAAGATGGGGAAGATCCTTAGGGATGTCAGTCTCAAGTACAATGCCCAGATAATCCAGTGCAGGTCGAAAGGTATTGGTAATTCGATCAAGCCACAGGCTTGTATCTGTTGATACGAGAGAGAGATGTCCTGCATTCTGGTACCGGGAAAGTTCATCGAGAAGCTCGCGGATGTAATTCAGATTTTCCATAATGTTGTCCCAGTGTTCATCCAGACAAAGTTGCGGATGATGGTCGGATAACATCTGTAACTCACTTGTGATAAGAGCGAGGGGGTTACGTATCTCATGTGAGAACATCGAGAGTGTCGACTGAAATTCTTTTTTCTGCTGTTCAAATTTGTTCTTTTCCTGCATAATCTGTCACCTCATGGGAAGTGTATCATCATAAAATACCACAATCAACAAATTTCATATTGAAAAATTCGCACAAATACGAGACAATATAGTTATTAAACAGTTATTTTTACAGAATTCTGAAGGAGGAATTTATCATGGAAAATTGTATTTTTTGTAAAATCGCGAATGGAGAAATTCCATCCGCTACATTATATGAGGACGAAGACTTTCGCGTGATCCTGGATCTGGGACCGGCTTCTAAGGGCCATTCGCTGATTCTTCCGAAATCACATGCTGCCAATATTTATGAACTTCCGGATGAGACCGCAGCGAAAGCAATGGTTCTTGCAAAAAAAATGGCAACAAAGCTCAGAGACGGACTGAACTGTGATGGATTTAACATCGTACAGAACAATGGTGAGATTGCAGGTCAGACAGTTTTTCATTTCCATATGCATCTGATTCCGCGTTATGAAGGCGATCAGGTTGGTCTGACATGGAAACCGGGTGAGCTGACTGATGAAATGAAAGAAGAGATTCTGAGTAAAGTAAAAGCATGAGTCATACAGAATACGTAAGAAAAAATGACAAAATAAAACGAAAGCGTAAATACGAATGACGATTGAGAATTTTAATAAGTTCTATGATGAATATCAAAGATTCTCAGCATATGTTGCATACTGTATCACGAAGGATAAACTTCTGGCAGAAGATATCAGTCAGGAGATTTTCATCACATTATACAAGATGAGGGAAAATCTGGATTATTCAGACCATAAGAAACTGAAAGCACTGGTTTTTCGCGCAACTACAAACAGATGCAACGATTATTTCAGAAAACCCTCCACCAAACAGGAAATGTGTACATTCGACGAAGAGGGTGTGGAAGAGACTCCCGATGAAAAAGGAGACCCGGAAGCACAGCTTCTGCGCATGGAAGAAGAAACTTATCAGCGACTTGTTCTCCGGAAACTCAGAATGAGAAATCCACAGAACTACGATATTTTGATAAAAACCAAGATGCACAGGATTCCGGCCTCGGAAGTTGCTGAGGAATACGGGATCACAACGAACAATGTAAACAACCGTAATCTGCGTTCGAAGGCGTGGATTATAGAAGAACTGGAGAAACTAAGAAGGCAGTCACATTTGTAACTGCCTTCTGTTGCTTACCTGGATAATACACATTCCTCAATAAGAGAAAAGATATGATGAATGGAATCCATCTGTTTGCCACCTGCCATTGCTTCTTCGAATGTGTGGCGGTTTTTGTATAACTGATGGATGGTATCGAGGAGCTTTTCATCGGTGATTTCTTCCTCTTCAAGTACCATGCTGAATCCCTGTTTTTCAAAAGAACGGGCATTCAGGATCTGGTCACCGCGGCTCGCATTTGCAGAGAGCGGAATCAGAAGGTTTGGTTTGTGAAGGGCACTGATCTCGCAGATTGCATTGGCGCCTGCACGGGAAATCACAACATCGGACAGTGCGAAGAGATCCGGAAGCTCTTCCTTGATGTATTCGTACTGTACATACCCTTCGGTACCCTTGAGGGACTCGTCCATTTTGCCCTTGCCGCAGAGATGGATGACCTGGAACTCTTTCAGAAGTTCCGGAAGGATCTTGCGGACGTGGTCATTGACAGAGGCTGCACCGAGACTTCCGCCGATCACCATAAGGACCGGTTTGTCGGTAGTAAATCCGCAGAACTGTCTGCCGGCTTCTTTGTCACCTTTCAGAAGTTCCTGACGGATCGGAGTACCGGTGAGGACAGCTTTGTCTGCCGGAAGACTGCTGACTGTCTCAGGAAAGTTACAGCACACTTTAACTGCGGAAGGGATACAGAGCTTGTTGGCAAGACCCGGAGTCATATCTGATTCATGAATAATTGCTGGAATCTTGCATTTTTTTGCAGCGATAACAACCGGGACGGTTACGAAACCGCCCTTGGAAAATACAACGTCAGGTTTCAGTTTCTTAAGAAGTTTTTTTGCTTCGTGGAAACCTTTGAGAACCCTGAACGGATCGGAAAAGTTCTTAGGATCAAAGTAACGTCTGAGTTTGCCTGAGGAGATTCCGTAATAAGGAATTCCCATTTCTTCGATGAGCTTACGCTCAATACCTTCATAGGAACCAATATAGGAAATCTGATATCCGGCAGCTTTGAGTGTCGGGATCAGGGCGATATTTGGGGTAACGTGGCCGGCAGTACCACCGCCGGTAAGAACAATATGTTTCATAGGGAATTCCTCCTGAAAAATCTTTTTATTAACCATAACTATGAACCACCGGGGCAAAATTGTCAAGGAGAGATAGAGCTGTCAGCTGTCTGAGATACTGTGAAAATCATCCGGAACGTGAGAAACAGTAATTCACAGAAAAGTCTACAGTGGGAAATAGCGGCAGCAGGAGATTATGCAATGAAAGAAAAGTTTGAAAAGGAACAGAAAGACAATTATATAGAAGATCCGATGTTGGACATGCCGGATATGGAGGATGACGAAAAGTTCCGGCAGTGGCTTGAGGAGACATACATCAATGAGGCGGAGCTGATTGAGAAATCTTTGCTTGCCGGACAGGAGTATGAGAAAAACCTCGATATCGCAGAAGAGTTGAGTGTCCCCAGAGAAAAATTCTATCAGCGCCTGAAAGAAGAAGGGCTGTATGAAGATGAGGCGGATGACACTTCGGAGGTTTCAAAGAAAGCAGTAAGAGGTGTCGGTACAGAAATTACCGGAGGTGCTGTGGCGAAGAAGAATGATGCTTCTGTGTCAGGGACAGCCGGGGAGAAAATTATTTCTATGGAGGCGAGAACCTTGAAGGAGACCGGCAGCGCAGCGAAAGCAGCTATGGATAAAGTTGTCTCTATGGAGTCAGGAAGTTCGAAAGAGGCTGGTACCGCAGCAAGAGCATCAGAAGGTTCTCAATCGTCTGTGAAGACAGAGACATCAACAGTGTCTGATATTGGGGTATCGTCAGAGAAAAGTTCAAAGAATGACCGTCCGATCAGAAAGAAGCGGAGTTATCTGCGGCTGGGTAAAGTCGCGGGTGTGGCAGGTGTATGTCTGTTGTGCGTATTTGCTGCGAGCATGACAAGTGAGGCGAATCGGAATTATTTTATCAGGGGGCTGAAATATTTGTCTGGAGATGATACACGAGTAGTTGTAGGTAATGATGAAGAAAATGAAGATGTAAATACCGATGAGTATGAGGCGATAGAAGATATAGAGAATAAAATCGGAGTCGAGGTGCCAGAGTTTTATTATCGCCCACAGGGAATGAGGTTTTATGATTATACAGTTGATGAGCCGGCTACATTAGCAAAAATAGAATATGAATATGCAGATACTATGATTTTGTTTTTTGTAGACAAACAGAATGAGAATACTGCCAGTAATGTAAATGGTACAAATGGAGAAGAAAAAGTTGTTGATGTTATATCAAATAACGGAATAGATATAACAATTAAAGAAATTATTGATAAAAAAGAAGAACTATCAACATATTATGCCAGATGGAGATATCAAGATGTAGAATATTATTTAATGGGAAAACTATCAGCAGAAGAAATAAAAAAAATTGTAAAATATATGAAATTTTAGAGTGATTTTTTTCGATTTCTTACGTATATATTATGTAAGGGTATGTTTGTATAATGAAAGGAGTGAGAAATGAGCAGAGGGAAGAAATTACTTGGTCTTCTTATTGCAATAGGTTTGTCTGTGGGAGTGAGCGTGACACCGGTATTGGCAGGAACTACCAGTATTCTGGATGAGATCACGGTCGAGGAAACCACAGAGGATTTTGCAGAAAATACGGCATATTATCCTGCACGAAGTACAAATCTTAATTGCGGTAATGTAAAAATCCAAAAGGTAAACAGCGGTGAGCTGACAATCTATGGATTAACACAGTGCCATAAGAAATGCAGTAAGGTGTTTCTATCACTTTTTCTGGAAAGAAAGGTAAATGGAAGCTATAGCACCTATAAGATTTTTGAGTATACTGCAAAAAATGTAACAAGTCTTGAAAAGGGGCTGAATATTATCGTTCCAAGTGGTACATACTACCGTGTACGCGGATACCATGCGGCCAGCAACGATGGCTTAAAGGAATCCGTATCAACTCTGACACAGGGCATTATGATTAAGTAATTCCAATCATTCAACAGTAACTATTAACTAAAAACAACATTAGAGAGAAAACCAAAAATCAACCAAAAACCAAATTTTTTAAACCATGTAAAACCAATTAACAAATTATAACTTTAAAAACCTAAGACAAAATCTTTAAACCAAACTACTGCGGGCATCACGTACACCGGAGAATGCAACTAATAAACTGTGTAAACATCCGTTACCTTTCGAAGGGACGAGGTGCCTGCAGGCTTTTAAAAACCAAACCAAAACCATGTAAGGCAGGGCGGGATTTCAGATCCCGCCCTGTTCTTTTCTTGTATTTCTCCTGTGATTTTACACAAAAATACTGTTAAAAAACAAGTAAATCGTGTATAATGATTACAACAATATATATTTGCGTGATTTTTCAGACAAAGGGGGCTCGCACATGAAGATAACCTTTATTGGGGCGACACACGAAGTAACCGGAAGCTGTTATTATCTGGAAGCTGCCGGTAAGAAGTTTCTTGTAGACTGTGGTATGGAACAGGGACCCGATTATTATGAAAATCAGGAAATACCGGTTAAGGGAAGTGACCTTGATTTTGTGCTTTTGACCCATGCACATATGGATCATTCCGGAAATCTGCCGGCAATTTATGCAAAAGGTTTTCAGGGACCGGTTTATGCGACACAGGCGACCTGCCATCTCTGTGATATTATGCTTCGAGACAGCGCCCATATTCAGATGTTCGAGGCAGAATGGCGAAACCGTAAGGGACGTCGTCAGGGCAAGCCGGAATTTATACCGGCATATACAATGGAGGATGCACTGGGGGTTCTGCAGAATTTTGTTCCGTGTCCATATGAAAAGACAATCACACCGGCAGAGGGCATCCGTGTACGATTTGTCGATGCCGGACACCTGCTTGGCTCTGCAAGCATTGAGGTGATCATCAACGAAGATGGCAAAGAGAAAAAAATTGTTTTCTCCGGTGACATCGGAAATCTCAATCAGCCACTGATCAAAGATCCGGTATACCTTCACGATGCCGATTATGTTGTGATGGAATCGACCTACGGTGACAGAAGCCATGGCGACCGTCCGGATTATGTGGGACTTCTGAGTGAGGTGATCCAGAGAACCTTCGACCGCGGAGGAAGCGTCATTATTCCGTCATTTGCGGTAGGACGTACACAGGAGATGCTTTATTTCATTCGCCAGATCAAAGAAGAAGGACGCGTCCATGGACACGACAACTTCAAGGTTTATGTGGACAGTCCGCTGGCAAATGAAGCGACAACCATTTTTAACGAACATATTTATGACTGTTTTGATGAAGAAGCCATGGCACTTGTAAATAAGGGCATCAACCCATTGATGTTCCCGGGACTGAAAACCTCGATCACAAGTGACGATTCCAAAGCAATCAACTTTGACGAAGACTGCAAGGTAATTATTTCTGCGAGTGGTATGTGCGATGCCGGACGAATCAAACATCACCTGAAACACAATCTGTGGAATCCGAACAACACGATTCTGTTTGTCGGTTATCAGGCAATCGGTACCCTCGGAAGATCACTTCTCGAAGGTGCTACAGAGGTAAAACTTTTCGGTGAGACTGTTTATGTTGGTGCAGAAATCTGCCAGATGCCGGGCATCAGTGGTCATGCGGATGTAAACGGACTGATGACCTGGATCAAATCTTTCAGTCAGAAACCGACAAAAGTTTTTGTTACACATGGTGATGATGAAGTGACGGAAATTTTTGCAAGACGTCTTGAAGAAGAACTTGGACTGGATGCAATGGCACCGTTCAGCGGCACCGTTTTTGACCTCGCAGAAAATGTCTGCATCTATGAAGCACAGGGCATCAAGATCACGAAGGCTGCCGTTTCACCGAAGACTTCGAAAGCTGCACGTGCATTCCAGAAACTGGTTGCTATGGGACAGCGTCTTATGTCTGTTATCCGTAAGAGCGAAGGCATTCCGAACAAAGATCTCGACCGCTTTACAAGAGAAGTGCAGTCATTGTGTGATAAATGGGACCGAGATGATCTGCCATAAAGAATTGTAAATAAAAATCAATATAAAAAGATGCAAAAAACCGGAGAGCCGATGTGGTTCTCCGGTTTTGCAGTTGAATTTAGTTTAAAGCTTCTTTCAGAGCTTTGGAAAGCTGATCCGGACAGGATGTTGGTCTGAATCCGCAGCGGATTCCTTCGAGTCTGCTGATAGCTTCTTTGGCATCCATACCTTCGATCAGTTTGGCTACGCCCTGTGTGTTGCCGGAGCATCCGCCCTGAAATTTTACATCATGAACTTTTCCCTGTTCGTCAATTTCAAATGAGATGGCGCTTGAACAGACGCCGGATGTTTTATATACCATAATCTCAACCTCCTTCGCACAGTATAGCAGAAAAGAAGAAAGGCTACAAGTCTGATTCAGATATCCGGGCTTCTTCGAGGTAAAAAAAGTTTCCATATAAACGCAACATTTGGTATAATAAAAAAGAATGTAGAAATTATGAAATAGACAATTTAAAATACAGAAAAAAGACGGGAGAATTTTATTATGAGATGTATTGGTATCATAGGAGCAATGGAAGTAGAGGTTGCAAGCCTCAAAGAGCGCATGCAGGATGTGGAGATCACACGCAAAGCTTCCATGGAATTTTATGCCGGTGTTTTAGAAGGCAAAAAAGTGGTTGTTGTCCGCTCCGGAATCGGTAAAGTAAATGCAGCAATTTGTACACAGATCCTGATTGACGATTTCCATGCAGAAGTCGTGATCAATACAGGTATCGCAGGAAGTCTGAATGCAGATATCAACATCGGCGATATCGTAGTTTCCACAGACCTTATCCATCATGATATGAATGCAGTAGCATTTGGCTATCCGGTAGGTCAGATTCCGCAGATGGATGCATTTTCTTTCCACAGTGATGATGCACTTCGCAAGCTGGCAGTGCAGGCATGTAAAGAAGTCAATCCGGACATCGAAGTATTTGAGGGACGTATCGCATCCGGCGACCAGTTTGTTGCAGACCAGGGGGTAAAAGATTTCGTCGTAAAAGAATTCGGTGCATATGCCGTTGAAATGGAGGGCGCAGCAATAGCTCAGGCAGCATACCTTAACAATGTTCCGTTTCTTGTGATCCGTGCGATCTCCGACAAAGCAGACGGAAGTGCAGAAATGGATTATCCGACATTTGAGGCAATGGCAGCAGAGCACAGCTTCAAACTGACACTTCGTATTCTGAAAGATATCCAGGGCTGATTGCGGCACATTTCGCATAGTCCTGCATAAAATGATAGGGACGATGGTAAAGCAGGAGCCTGTCCATGTATTACGACAAGTTTTTACCATTTTATCTGACTTATGCCAGTCCGGCGCTTTATAGCGGAGAACGCATGCAGGAAAGAGAATTTGCTCTGATGAAATCTTATTTTCCGGATACAGCACTCAAAGTGCAGGAAAAAGTAGAAGAAGAATGTGAGCTTCTGGATTATGAAGGAAGCCGGCTTTATGACGAATATCCCGACAGACTGATGATGCGCAGCCTGTGCAGACAGATACGCGAGCAGGTTGCAGGGGAACTTGAGCTGCAGGAGATTTCGGATCGCTTTTTAGATGATCTGATCGAAGTGCTTCTGTATCAGGAGATTTCCAGAAAACGCTGCAGACGGCGCAGATGCCGGGGATTCTGACAGGAAGCTTTGTATCACAGACGTACAGTGTGACAGAAAGAAAGACTTATTTTATATGATGACATTACAGGAATTTTTGGAAAAACAATTACGTTCTCTAAATGAACAAGATTATCCAAATCTAGAATTGATTGTCTTTGATGATTGTATACATTCACGTTGTGATAAAGAGATTTTTCAAAATGTTATGACAAATGTTCCAGTTCGATTCCTTCCATATGAAGATAAAAATTTAGGTTATACAAAAGCATTTGAAAAATTGGTAGAAGCATCAACAGGAGACTATATTGCGTTATGTGACCAAGATGATATCTGGCTAAGTAATAAAATCAGTAGATGTGTAGAAGAATTAGAAAAAAGCGGATCATTAGCAGTTGCGACTGACCGAATGATTATTGATGAACATGATAACATCTTGAATATATCGGTAAGAGCAGTAAGTAATAAGCCATATGATTCTTGGAAATCTTTTGATGATATATGTAAATATAATATTTTTATTAGTTATGCTGTGGGAATGAGCATGGTAGTAAATGGAAATCTAGCTAGATCTGCAATTCCTTTTTCCGACCACACCGGACATGATAAGTGGCTATTGGCATGTGCCAGTGCAGAAGGAACTGTTTCTTTTATTGAAGAATCTTTAGTACAGTACAGACGACATGGAAAAAATGTAAGTGGTACACTTAAAGGGATAAATAATAAAGAAGACTATATGAAAGAACGTGTATTCTCTCATATTGGAATTATTGAAGATTTTGAAAAAAAATATCCACAACATAAAGATTTAGAGGAAATAAAGCGATTTGCCTATGCTAGAAAAAATCAT
>OGRC01001933.1_pt1 | contig 12426 bp, 8 predicted proteins | sample 1553431 | NCBI WGS metagenome assembly OGRC01 (sample SAMEA2580064, study PRJEB22360) | human gut metagenome | biome: human gut; feature: human-associated habitat; material: faeces | place: Denmark | collected 2008/2010
GCTTTTCGGGCGGCACGTCGGGGCTGTCGGTCGGCCACGTCTCGCCCGAAGCCGCGTCCGGAGGCGAAATCGCCGTCGTCCGGACGGGCGATGAGATCGAGATCGACATCCCGCGTCGCTCGATACGCCTTCTGGCAGACGACGCCGAAATAGCCGCGCGAATGGCCGCTCAGGAGCATTTCCGCCCCGCCGCGCGCGACCGCAAAGTCCCCGCGTCGCTGCGCGCCTACGCCAAGCTGGTCAGCTCGGCCGACAAGGGCGCCGTACGCATCGTCGATGAAGAATAAGTAAAACAGCAGCAATCATGGATACGACGCAAACAAACATGTCCGAACCGCAGCCCGGTCCCTCCGTCACGGGAGCGCAGGCCCTGATCGAATCGTTCCTGCGCGAGGGCGTCGATACGATTTTCGGCTACCCCGGCGGGGCGATCATCCCCGTCTACGACGCACTCTACGACTACCGCGACCGCCTGCGCCACATCCTCGTGCGGCACGAACAGGGCGCCGTACACGCCGCGCAGGGCTACGCCCGCGTCAGCGGCCGCGTGGGGGTCTGTCTGGTCACCTCCGGACCCGGCGCCACCAATACCGTGACGGGACTCGCCGACGCGCTGATGGACTCCACGCCGCTGGTGCTCGTGACCGGACAGGTCGGTTCTTCGCTGCTGGGCACCGACGCCTTTCAGGAGACCAATTTCGTGGGCATCACGCAGGCCGTCACCAAATGGAACTGTCAGGTCAAGCGCACCGAAGAGATTCCGGGCGCCATCGCCAAGGCGTTCTACATTGCCCGTTCGGGCCGCCCCGGCCCCGTGGTCGTGGACATCACCAAGGACGCCCAATGCGGAACGGCCCCGTTCAGCTACGAGAAAGTGGCTTCGATCCGCAGCTATGTCCCCGCATCGGTACCCTCCGAAGAGCGCATCGACGAAGCGGCAAGGCTGATCGATGCCGCACAACGGCCTCTGGCGATGATCGGACAGGGCGTGATTCTGAGCGGCGGCGAAGCGGAGCTGCGCGCCTTCCTCGACAAGAGCGGCATGCCCGCCGCATCGACCCTGCTGGGGCTTTCGGCCCTGCCGACCGACTCGCCGCAGTACGTCGGCATGCTGGGCATGCACGGCAACTACGGTCCCAACATCAAAAACCGGGACTGCGACCTGCTCCTCGCCGTGGGCATGCGCTTCGACGACCGCGTGACGGGCAATCCGGGCTGTTTCGGGGCGAACGCCAAGATCATCCACCTCGAAATCGACCCTGCGGAGATCGGCAAGATCGTCCCGGCCGACGTTGCGCTGGTCGGCGACGCGAAACAGACCCTTCCGCTGCTCACCCGGCGCATACAGGCCCGCAACCACCGGGCATGGATCGACGAATTCCGCGCCTGCGACAAGATCGAATACGAAAAGGTGATCCGCCGGGCGGTCCATCCCGCCGAAGGCCGTATCCGCATGGGCGAAGCGGTCGCCGCCGTAGCCCGCGCCTACGACAACGACGCGGTGCTGGTGACCGACGTGGGTCAGCAGCAGATGTTCGCGGCCCGCTATTTCGGGTTCCGCCGCAGCCGGAGCATGGTGACTTCGGGCGGGCTGGGAACGATGGGCTTCGGGCTTCCCGCGGCCATCGGGGCCAAGCTGGGCGCCCCCGACCGCGAAGTGTGTCTTTTCGCGGGCGACGGCGGCCTGCAGATGACCATTCAGGAGCTGGGCACGATCTTCCAGTCGCAGGTGCCCGTGAAGATCGTCCTGCTGAACAACTCGTTTCTGGGCATGGTCCGCCAGTGGCAGGGGCTTTTCTTCGACCGCCGCTCTTCGTTTACCTTGTTTTATTCGTTCACCGAGCTGGCAAACCCCGATTTCGGGCTGATCGCCCGCGGCAACGGCATCGCCTACCGTTGCGTCGAGCGGCGCGGGGAACTCGCCGAGGCGATCGCCGAGATGCAGGCCTGCCGGGGCGCATACCTGCTCGAAGTGCGCGTCGAAAGCGAAGACAACGTATTTCCCATGGTGCCGGCCGGCGCGCCCGTCGCAGCGATCCGGCTGGAGTAAAATCCGAACGAGCAATGGAAGAACAGGAATATATCATCACCGTATTTTCGGAAAACAAGGTGGGTCTGCTGAACCAGATCACCACGGTTTTCACCAGCCGCGACGTCAATATCGAGAGCCTCACGACCTCCGAGTCGGCGCTGGCGGGCATCCATAAATTCACGATCGTCGTCCGCACCGGGCCGGAACGGGTCGACAAGCTGGTGCGGCAGATCGAAAAGAAGATCGACGTGCTGAAGACCTTCGTCTACACCTCCGACGAAGTGGTGCAGCAGGAGATCGCCCTCTACAAGGTGACGCGCAGCCGCAGCGTCGAGCGCCTCGTGCGCCAGCACAACGTCCGTATCCTCGAAATCGACGACGACTACATCGTGGTCGAGAAGACGGGCCACAAGGCCGAGACCAAGGAGCTGTTCCGCCTGCTGCAGCCCTACGGCGTGCAGCAGTTCGTGCGCAGCGGCATCGTAGCCATCATCAAATCGCGGCGCGAACTGCTCAACGAGTACCTCGAAGAGCTGGAACGCAGCCGACGGCAGACGAATTCAAATCACTTTTAAATCATACTAATTATGGCAAAGATCAATTTCGGCGGAGTCGAAGAAAATGTTGTTACGCGCGAGGAGTTCCCCTTGGAGAAGGCCCGCGAAGTCCTGAAAAACGAAACCATCGCCGTCATCGGCTACGGCGTGCAGGGTCCGGGGCAGTCGCTCAACCTCAGGGACAACGGCCTGAACGTCATCGTCGGCCAGCGCGAGGGCAGCAAGAGCTGGGAGAAGGCCGTCGCCGACGGCTGGGTACCGGGGCAGACGCTCTTCGGCATCGAGGAGGCGGCCGAGCGCGGCACGATCATCCAGTACCTGCTGTCCGACGCGGGTCAGATCGCCGTATGGCCCACCATCGAAAAACACCTCACGCCGGGCAAGGCGCTCTACTTCTCGCACGGCTTCGGCATCACCTACAAGGAGCGCACGGGCATCGTACCCCCGGCCGACGTGGACGTGATCCTGATCGCCCCCAAAGGTTCGGGCACCTCGCTGCGGCGCATGTTCCTGCAGGGCCGGGGACTGAATTCGAGCTATGCGGTCTTCCAAGACGCCACGGGCCGCGCCTTCGAGCGCGTGGTGGCGCTGGGCATCGGCGTAGGTTCGGGCTACCTGTTCGAAACCGACTTCAAACGCGAGGTCTACTCCGACCTGACGGGCGAGCGCGGCACGCTGATGGGCGCCATTCAGGGCATCTTCGCCGCCCAGTACGAGACGCTCCGCGCCAACGGGCACACCCCCTCGGAAGCCTTCAACGAGACGGTCGAGGAGCTGACGCAGTCGCTCATGCCGCTGGTCGCCGAGAACGGCATGGACTGGATGTATGCCAACTGCTCGACCACGGCCCAGCGCGGCGCGCTGGATTGGTGGAAACGTTTCCGCGACGCCACGAAACCCGTCTTCGAGGAGCTTTACCGCGAAGTCGCCGCCGGCAACGAGGCCCAGCGTTCGATCGACCTCAACAGCAAGCCCGACTACCGCGAGAAGCTCGACGAAGAGCTGCGCCAGATGCGCGAGAGCGAGATGTGGCAGACCGGCGCCGTGGTGCGCAAGCTGCGGCCCGAAAACAACTGACGCAATGCGGGCGACGCCGGGGAGGTGCGGCACAAAGTACGTCCCCGGCATCGGCCTGCCCGCCGGCGGCGCACGCCGCACGCCCGGCTTATCCTATTGACAAACCCCGGAACCGCCTATTCCAAGGGAGGGTTCCATGACAACAAACGAACAGAAAATGTGTGGATTCGTAGGACTGTTTGACATCCGGCAGAAATCGGATGCGCTGCGCACGCAGGTGCTGAAAATGTCGAAAAACATCCGCCACCGGGGACCCGACTGGTCGGGCGTCTACTGCGGCGAGCGGGCGATTCTCTCCCACGAGCGGCTTTCGATCGTCGATCCCCAGTCGGGCGGACAGCCCCTCTTCAGCCGCGACGGGAAACTGGTGCTGGCCGTCAACGGCGAGATATACAACCATCGGGAAATCCGCGACGAGCTGGCCGGGGAGTACGATTTCCGGACAGGCTCGGACTGCGAGGTGATCCTGCCCCTTTACCGGAAAATGGGCGTCGGACTGCTCGAAAAGATCAGCGGCATCTTCGCTTTCGCGCTGTACGACATCGAAAACGACGAATACCTGATCGCCCGCGATCCGATCGGCGTCATCCCGCTCTACATCGGCTGGGACCGCGACGAGCAGTTCTACGTGGCCTCGGAGCTGAAAGCCCTCGAAGGGGTCTGCACCACGATCCAACCCTTCCTGCCGGGCCACTACTGGTCGAGCAAAGAGGGGAAAATGGTCCGCTGGTACGACCGCGACTGGTTCGAATACGACGCCGTGAAAGAGACCGGCGCCGACATTCCGGCCCTGCGCGCCGCCCTCGAAGCGGCCGTCAAGCGGCAGCTGATGTCCGACGTGCCCTACGGCGTACTGCTGTCGGGAGGTCTCGACTCGTCGATCATCTCGGCCGTGGCGCGGAAATTCGCCGACCGGCGCGTCGAGTCGCACGACCGCGACCGGGCGTGGTGGCCCCGGCTACACTCCTTCGCCATCGGACTCGAAGGCTCCCCCGACCTCGCGGCGGCCCGCAAGGTGGCCGACCGGATCGGCACCGTGCACCACGAAATCCACTATACCATTCAGGAGGGTCTGGACGCCTTGCGCGACGTGATCTACTTCATCGAGACGTACGACGTGACCACCGTGCGGGCGTCTACGCCGATGTACCTGCTGGCGCGCGTCATCAAATCCATGGGCATCAAGATGGTGCTTTCGGGCGAGGGCGCCGACGAGGTCTTCGGCGGCTACCTCTATTTCCACAAGGCCCCGAACGCCCGCGCATTCCACGAGGAGACCGTGCGCAAGGTCGGCAAGCTCCACCTCTACGACTGCCTGCGGGCCAACAAATCGCTCTCCGCATGGGGCGTCGAGGGACGCGTGCCGTTCCTCGACAAGGAGTTTCTGGACGTGGCCATGCGCATCGATCCCGAAGCGAAGATGGCCAAGGACGGACGTATCGAAAAGTGGATTCTGCGCAAGGCTTTCGAGGAGCTGCTTCCCGAAGAGATCGTCTGGCGGCAGAAGGAGCAGTTCTCCGACGGCGTGGGCTACGGCTGGATCGACACCCTGAAACGAATCCCCTCCGAAGCGGTCTCCGACCGCGAAATGGAACACGCCGCCGAGCGGTTCCCGATCAATCCGCCCCGCAACAAGGAGGAGTACTATTACCGCACGATCTTCGAAGAGCACTTCCCGTCGCAGACCGCAGCCCAGTGCGTTCCCTCGGTGCCCTCCGTGGCGTGCAGCACCGCCGAGGCGCTGGCTTGGGACGCGGCCTTCCGCGACAGGAACGACCCGTCGGGCCGCGCCGTGCTGGGCGTCCACAACACCGACCTGACGCACGGTTAGCACCGCATACGCTTAAAACACTTCACCGACCGAACCTTCCGAAAACTTCAGCATGTTTTAAGCAGAGGGAGGCCCCGGAATCCGGGGCCTCCCTAAATTTATCCGAAAGCACGCTTGCGAAGCACTCCCCGGCAGCTTTCGCCGCCGAAACGCAGCGCCGCGGTCCGGCATGCCGGAGGCGGTTATTCGATGCCGCGGATATGCTTCTCCCACTTCCACGCCGCAGCCAGCGTCTGGTCGAGCGAACGTTCGGCCTTCCAGCCCAGTTCGTCGTTGGCATACGACGGATCGGCCCAGATCGCCACGATGTCGCCCGCACGGCGGCCCACGATCTTGTAGTTGAGTTTCAGGTTGTTCACCTCTTCGAACTTACGCACCAGTTCGAGCACCGAAACGCCGCGTCCCGTGCCGATGTTGAAGATTTCGTACTTCTCCCTGTTCTTGCCCTCGATCATGCGCGCGATCGCCGTCACATGGGCTTTGGCGAGGTCCACCACGTCGATATAGTCGCGGATGTTCGAGCCGTCGGGCGTCGGATAGTCGTCGCCGAAGACCGAAAGGCATTCGCGGAGTCCGGCGGCCGTCTGCGTGATGTAGGGGACCAGATTCTGCGGCACGCCGCGCGGCAGTTCGCCGATCAGGGCCGAAGGATGCGCGCCGATAGGGTTGAAATAGCGCAGGGCGATGCCCTTCATGCCGTCGTAGGCCGCCAGCGAATCGCGCAGGATGTCCTCGCACATCTGCTTGGTGTTGCCGTAGGGCGAGGTCGCGGGCTTGCGGGGCGTCTGCTCCGTCACGGGCAGCTTGTCGGCCTCGCCGTAAACCGTACACGACGACGAGAAGACGATGTTGTGACGTCCGAACTCACGCATGAGGTCGATGACGTTCATAAACGACGTAAGGTTGTTGCGGTAGTATTCCAGCGGCTTGCCGACCGACTCGCCAACGGCCTTCGACGCCGCGAAATGGATCACCGAATCGAAGTCGTACTTTTCGAACACTTTGCGGAAGGCGTCGCGGTCGCAGCAGTCCGCCTTTTCGAACGGCACCTCGACGCCCGTGATCCTGCGGACTCCCTCGACGGCGTCCATGTCGCTGTTCGAGAGATTATCGACGATCACCACGTCGTAACCGGCGCCTATCAGTTCCACGGCGGTATGCGAACCGATATAACCGGCGCCGCCGCTGACCAAAACACACGATTTTTTCATAAGTTGAGGTTTTTATTTGAGTCACAAATATAACAAGAAAAAGCGGTTATCCCTCAAAACCGCCCGAAATCCTGAACCTCCGGCCCGAAAAAACCCGCTCCGGGACTTCTCGCCGAAGTCCGGAGCGGGCCGTATAAATCCGGAATGGGTCCCGAAAGCCGCCGGAAGAGTTTGCCGGACGCCGCCCAAATGTGTGCCGGACACCGCCCCAATGCGCGCCGACCGCCGGAAAAATTTGCCGGGTCAGAATTTTTCGCCCAGCTCGCGCGGCAGGTAGAACGTGTCGTTGCGGTCGATATAGACCACTGCCGAGCGCAGTTTCAGGGGCTTGCCGTCGAGGTAGACGACCGAACCGTAGGCCGGTACGCGCAGCGTACGGCGCCCCTTGCGGACCGTCAGGCAGGGCGTCTGCCCTTCGGCCGCCGAAATCGAGCACTTCGCGCCGCGGAACACCTCGGTATGCGGTGCGAACAGTTCGCCGGTCAATTCAGCCAACGGACGCTCCAAACCGAGCAGGTCGGCCATGTAGGCATGAATCTCCGTATTGGTATTGCACCCCACGGGCAGGTCGCCCTCCGGGTGGTAAGCGGCCAGAAAGACGTCTTCGGCGGTATGGCTGCCGCTGAGGAACCCGAAATGGGTGCGGGAGGTCACGATGCGGGCAATGCTCGACACCATGTTCACGCTGTTGGCGACCTTCATGTAGTCGGCCTCGGTATAGTTGCGCGAACTCCGGAGCAGGGCCAATTCATCGTCCGTAAGCTCAATGCCGGTGTATTCGCGGAACAGGGGCCGGATCTGTTCCGGCCGCGCCTTGAGCAGTATTTTTTCGAGTCCCGAAGCCGTGCGGCGCACCTTCGAGATATTCATATAGGCCGAATCGAGTCCCTTGGAGGCGTAATCCTTATAGGCCCCGTCGCCGAAACTCAGCCCCGAAGTGCCGTGGTCGGGCATGATGACAACGGCCGTCCGCCCGTCGCGGCGGGCGAAATCGAGCGCCACGCCCACGGCCTTGTCGAAGGCCAGCATCTCGGTAATCACCCCCACGGGGTCCTTGGCATGCGCCGCCATATCGACGCGGCTGCCCTCGACCATCAGGAAAAAGCCGTTTTCATGCCTGTCCAGCACCTCCAGCGCCTTGGCCGTCATCTCGGCCAGCGACGGCTGTTCGGCATCGTTCCGGTCGAGGTCGTAACTCATGTTCCCCTGCGCGAAGAGCGACCACACGGGGCCTTTGCCGTCGTAGGCGCGGAACGCCGGGGCATCCTGCTCGATAAGCGTCGCGCCGCTGCCGCGCAGATACGCCCGCATGGCGTCCGAGACCTGCTTCCGGCCGCCGCCGAACATCACGTCCAAGTCGTTGCCCGCCATCTGCGCCGCCAGCGCGGGATAGGCGTGGCGGGAGTAGTGGTGCGAAGCGCAGGCGGCGGGCGTCGCATGGCAGAAATCGACCGTCACGACGAGTCCCGCAGCCTTTCCCCGGTCGTGCTTGGCCGCTTCGAGCAGCGTCGCCAGCGGCTGACAGGCCTGTCCGGATTCGACCTCGACGATATCCTGCGCGGGATTGGCCGCCGGATAGACCGAAACGTTGCCCGCCTGCTGGGGCATGCCCGTCATGTAGGCCGACATGGCCGGGGCCGAGCAGGGAATCGGCGAATCGGACGAGAAGCTCCCGACCAGCCCGCAAAGGCAGGAATCGAGGTTGAGCGTCCGCTGCGAAGGGTCGTTGTAGAATTTATACCAGCGCGCCGCGGCGAGGACGCTCGTGGAGGTCCCGTCGGGAATCATCACGATGACGTTGCGCACCGGGGCGACGGGTTTGCGGTAGAAGGGCTGCGCCCCGGCCGCCAGCGCGGCGAAGAGCAGAAGCAGCAGAATTGCACTTTTTTTCATCATAATTCATTGCGGTTTTACGGGCGTTGACCGGACGGCGAACGACGGCGAAGGTGTCTCGCATCATTGGAATCGGCCTGCCGGGCAAAAACGGTAGTAAAGGTACGAAAAAACAAGAAAATGGGAAAGGATACGAAGAAATAAGCAAATCCGGACCCGAAAATCGCCGGGGAACGGTCCGCCCGCAAAAGGGAGTCCGCACCCCGGCGACCGGGCGGAAGGCGCTCCGCAAAAGAGCGCCGCCGAATATCGGGCGGAGGAGCGGCCTACAGAAATCCGGCCGCCCTCCGTCCGTCTCGTTACTTCACGCAGGCTCCCATCGCCGAGATTCCCTCGCGCGAAAGCCCCGTCTGGTCGAAGCCCGTGATTTCGGGGCCGATCTGCGGATCGAAATCCTGCCCAAGCGCCGACAAATCGACATAGGGCATGCCCAGCGTCCGGGCGGGATTGTCCGCCCCCAGCAGCAGGCAGGTCTGCGTCGGGCCTCCGTTGCCGGATCGAAACTGCTGCCCGCCACCACGGCCTTGCCGGCCCCGTACACCACGCTTCCGTTCACGGCGTACGAGAGCACCGCAGGCAGGTTGGCCGTAGCCGCCAAAGCGGTATTGGTTCCCACCAGATCGTCGCCGCCGTTGGCTGCGGTATTGCCCGAAACGACCGTATTGTAGACGTTCATCGTCGTATAGGGTGTGAATTCCACGCCGCCGCCTACGAACAGCGACGTATTTCCGGTCACCGTACAGCTTACGAGCGTCATCTTGGACTCCTTGCCCGAAGCCCCGTACAGGGCGATGCCGCCGCCGTTGCCGCCCGTATTGCCGTGCACGGTGCAGTTCACCAGCACGGTCTCCGAATACTCGCGGCTGTAAACGGCCCCTCCGCGGCGGGAGTTCTTGCTCCCATCCGTACGGTTGTCGCAAAGCGTACTGTTGTAGATGTACGTATAGGACGGGGCGCTGCTGCTGAAAGTATAAACGCCGCCGCAGACACCCGACGCGGAGTTGCCCCGCACGGTGCAGCGATCCATACGGACGACCGAAGCTTCGTTGTGCAGGCCGGCGCCGTTGCCGTTGCTGCATTCGTTCTCCGAGATTTCGGTGTCCGTCAGCGACACGTCGGCCCCGGCCACGATGCAGATGCCGGCGCAGTCCTTGGCGGATTTGTTCTGCGTGATCTTGCAGTCCGCGATATCGACCGCCGCATTGCCGACCGTGACGCCTCCGCCGCGCGAGATGTAGAAACGCGCCCCGTTGAGCGTATAATACGAAGCCGTCCCCGAACAAAGGCCCTCGGTAATGGTCAGCCCCTTCATCAGCACCCGCCCGCCGTCGGCCTTGGCCGCCGTGACGCAGACCACATGGTAGGCATGTCTGCCGCCGGAGAGACGGCCGCTCAGAACGGTCGGATTGGCGTCCGGATCGGCGACAGCGCCCGTCACGGCATCGGCCGGATAACCGCCGATCAGCGAGACGTTGGCCGAGATCTCGAACGTGGCGTCCTCCGCCGCACCCTTGCTTCCCGCCAGACTCTGCTCAGGGACGTAGGTGCCGGCCGCCACGTGGATGAAGTTGCCGTTGATGCTCTTCGACAGCGCATTGTGCAGCGTGGTCGCCGTCTCCCACGTCATGCCGTCGTTGTCGGCACTGCCGTCGGTCTTGACGTACCAGTGCACTTCGAGGTCTTCGGGGGAGCTGGGCGCCTGCACGACACGGATCGACTGCGCATATTCGTCGGTGATCCACGCCGTAACCCGCCCTTCGCGCTCGAAAAGCGTCTTGTTCGGGCTTACGGTAAAGGTGAATTCGCCGTCTCCCATGCCGTTCTCCACCTCGCCGAGCAGAATCCAGTCCGCTTCGGACCTGACCCGCCACGGCAGGTTCGACTCGATGGGGACGGTATAGCTTCCGCCCGCCTTTCCGACCTCGACATCGCCGCCCAGCTTGATGACGGGATCCTTCGGCGTGAATTTCCGGTCGGTCTTGTCCTCCTCGCAGGACCACGCCGCACACGCGCAAAGCCCCGCAAACAGGATTATTCCGTATTTTCTGATCTTCTTCATAATTGATTGCATGTGTTAAATCGGTTATTTGTTGGAAACGATCAGCAGTCCGTTGCACACGGCGCGCTCGACGCCTCCGCCGTCGGTCGGCCAGTTGCGGATTTCGAAACGGTCGTCGGCCGAGAAGCCGGGCGCGCTGCGCACGAAGAAGGTCGAGGAACCTCCGCCGTCGAGATTGATGGCGTCGTACGAACCGACGGCTTTCATGAACTGCCCCAGCTCGACGAACGACATGCCGTTCGAGTAGTAGAAGTTGCGGCCGTCCACGACCATGATCCAGACCTTCGTCCCGTCCTCGGAGACCCCGATGCAGGTACGCGGCTCGACCGACAGGTCGTTGGGATCGGGCGGGATGGGAACCACCCCGTCGTCGACCAGCACCGGACCGCCGCCCACGGCTTCGTAGATGACCTTCGACGCGGCGATTTCGTCGTAATCGGCCGCGGCTGCGGCAACGGCCCTTTTATCGGTCCGGATCGCGAAGAAGCTGCGCGGCCGCGCAGGCGTCGTGTTGAACACGGTCTTTTGCGCGACGCCGTCTTTCCAGAAGATTCCCTGCGGGCCTTTTTGCGTCTCGCTGCCGAAATCGGCGTTCGTACCGCCCAGCACCCGGTGTCCCTCGGCGTCGACGTGCATCGCCTGCTGCGTCACCGGTTCGAAACCGACGCCGATCGGCTTGTTCTGAGGGGTGCAGACTTCAAGCGCAATGTCGGGCGAAGTGAGGTCTATTTCGAAAAAGAACGCCGCCATGGCGAGTCCCGACGCCGACAGGTAGCGCAGTTCCGTCACGGAGGCGCCGTTGGCCAGCACATAGGTCGAATCGACCGAGATGTGGGCGATCAGATTCGTCCCTTCGACCAGTTTGCGGCCGATCTCGCTTCGGGGAACGGCTTCGTATCGGGTATATTCGGGATCGTCGTTGCAGCCGCAGAACGCGAAGCCCGCCAGCACGAAAAGCCCGGAAAAAAGCAGTTTGATATAACAGTTGTTTTTCATGGTTCGGTCATTTTAGGATTTAATAGCCGGGATTGGGTTCCAGCAGCGGATTCAGCTGCAGTTCCTTGCCGGGGATGGGCAGCAGCAGCTGGAATTTCTGAATTCCGAGACGCTCGACGGCCCTGCCCGTACGCACCATATCGTGATAGATGAAGTTCTCGCCCAGCAGTTCGCGGCGGCGTTCGTCGAGGACGGCGTCGACATAGGCGGCGTCGGAAGCCGGATAAATGTCGTCGAGTCCGCGTTCGCGGCGCAGTTCGTTCAGGCGTCCGACGCCCTTGGCGCGGCCCTGCGCTTCGGCGCTGATCAGATAAAGCTCGGCGATGCGCGACACGATCACGGGGTCCTTGCCGGTCTGGCCGCTGGGGTACTTGTTCAGGCAGTCCGTACCGGCGATATTGATGACGCTCATCTCCTTGCGCGTATCGTTGGCGCCGAACAGCTCCACGGTAGAGGCGGGCAGCCGGTATACGCCCTGCCCCTTGTTGGGATGGCCGTAGGTGTAGAACAGGTCGCTGATGTTGATCGACGACTCTTCGGAGATATTCTCGAAGGCGAAAATAATTTCGGTGTTGGCCTTCTTCCGGAAAATCTTGTCGAACGAATCGAGCTTGTAAGGCCCCGACGTAATGAGATCCTCGGCCAGACGCGCCGCCTCGGCCGAGCAGTCGCGGTGGCGCAGACGCGCCGAGAACTTCACCAGCTCGCCTACGCGCATGCCGTGGTAGAACTGGATTTCGGACGGCAGGTAGCCCACGCGGGCCAGCAAG
>OGRC01001936.1_pt1 | contig 12396 bp, 5 predicted proteins | sample 1553431 | NCBI WGS metagenome assembly OGRC01 (sample SAMEA2580064, study PRJEB22360) | human gut metagenome | biome: human gut; feature: human-associated habitat; material: faeces | place: Denmark | collected 2008/2010
GATTCTTCATGTCTACCGTATAAAGAATACTTGCTTTCAGGCTGTCTTTCTTATCGACCAATGTTTCATAAGTCACTTTCCCATTGAAGTAACCATAATCACGGAGCAAGTTTGTAGCCACCTTGATGCGGACCTCCGGATTGACAGTGGAAATAAATACCGGAGGGTTAGCAGCCAAACGGTTGAACATCCACTTTCCAAATCCTTTTTTATATTTCACAAAGTCATTGTACATCCACATCTTAAAAGGAATAGGCAGAAGCCCTCCCAACATCTTCGTACTGGGAGTTTTATCAAGAGCCGCCTCAATCTCTGTCAGGGCCGTCCCTCCTACCGGTGTTGTCGACTTATTCTGTATGACAGTTTTTCCTCCTGTATAAAGTACCTCCCCTTCGGGCAGATGCTTTGTCACCGAACAACCCGAAAATAAGATGATACCCATCAGGCAACTTATTAATATGTTACTATATATACCTTTCATGTTTACTTCTTTTTCTTAAAGATGAACAGTTCGCTAAGTTTATCCAGCTTCTTGCGAAGTACCAGACCGACTCCGGTTTCCGTAATCTCGCCTTCGAGTACACTTTCGTAGTTTTTATCGTAGAACAGACGGACATAACGGGTTCCGGTTCTATCCAAGCGATATTCCAGAGAGATGTTATCGATGAAAGATTCCGCGTCATTCGTCGCATTCTCACCCGTAGAAACTTTACCTCCGATTACAATCTGGAAACGGTTATTGAAGAGACGTTGTGAATAACGGAAACTGTAATCCGTACGCTTACCACCCGTATCCGACAGATCGTGGTCTTCGATACCAACAGAAACGCTGGCATTTTTCAGGTTCCCCATCAATGAGTTGATTTGGCTACTTAATACGGAGTTCAATGCAGAACCCATATTCAGTTTACCCAGTCCACCACCTCCGCCACCAATCGGTCCGGTGCCAAGGTAGGTTTTCATAACCATGATATACAGAGCCTGTTTACCTCTCTCTTCCGCTCCCATAGCCGTCAATTCATTTTGTATGGTTGCGTCTTCGGGGGCAGATACGTCAAAGGCGAAAGAAAGATTATCCAGTCGGTTCTTGACGACGATAGACACATCGAAATTAACCATACGTGTTCCACCATTCTCTCCTTCGGAGACAGAAGCGCGGATACGGTCGGTTGCTTTGAAGTTCAGCATCGGGTCCATAGGATTTCCCGTCCATTCCACATAGCTGCCGTTGTCGATAGCAAATTCTTTGGCAGCGATGACAGGCAAAGCATATTTCATCAAACCGCCGCTCAACGTATAGCGTCCGGTCAATGTCAGATCTCCTTGCGGAGTATATTTCATTGAGAGGTCACCTCCTCCCTCCAATTCAACACGATTGTCATTGCTTGCGTCCAAATCGACTTTCAAACGAACGGACGGGTCGATGTGTACCATCATCACCATATCCAGCCCGCCTAAAGAAACGGTCGGCACTTCTTGCTGAACAACCGTCGTGGTGTCACTAAATGAAGTAAAGGTTACCAAACTTCCCAAACGGTCCTGCACAGTCAACGGTGAATCGGTCAATATATAAGAAACATCTGTATTGCCCAACAAGCTCATGTTTCCACGCATGTTCAATCCGTCTAACGGGCCTTTCACCGTTGCCCGGAAATCAGCATATACTTTTCCGTAAACCAGACTTTCACGGGTACGTTTGGCATCCAGAAGCGTATAGTTCTGTGCCAGCAGATTCAGATTTGCCATCGGCCGGGACATATCTCTGAAATCGACAGATCCGTCAATCGTAAATGGATTCTTTCCTGTTGTATAAATAGCGAATTTATCAAACTCCAAACGATTATTCTTTATCTGCACCGGGCGGTTATCGAACCGGAAGTTAGCACCATACTGCCGGGAAAGGACAGTAACACTATCCAATATCAGTTCGCCATTAATCAAAGGTTGTTCGGTGCTACCGGTAATGTTCAGATTACCATCCATATCACCGGCTAATGTAACCATCTGATCGGGAATGAATACGTTCGCTACACGGAGCGGGAAGTGCTCCAGAGTGGCATTTACTTCCAGACTATCCTTCCCTGTCTGGGTTGGAACCAGCTTGCCATCCGCCACCATCACTTCCACTTTGTCATGATTCAGATAAGCGTTAAGATATTGTTTCCCTTGTTCGCCCGGCAACCAGGTAGCTCCTAATGTTACATCACCAATTCGTTGACGTTCATAAGTCAGCTCGTCAATAGATGATTCAACCGAGAGTTGAAGATCTTTTTCAGTCTGCACGTAGTGTGCTTCCGCAGAGAATAAACCGGTTATTTCCGGGAAGTAAGGCAGTACTTTGCTCAATTCGGCTAAACTGATTCTTCGGATTTCGACATCAATATTCTGTAAAGAAACAGTGTCTCCCCGCACCGAATGTACACGGAATCCCATTCCTTCATCATCCCACATATCTACATTAGCGTATACACGCATATTCTTATGCACATAAATCCAGTTGTGATTCTCATTAAAATGGAATTTCTGGAAGGCGATAATCGGTTCTTCCGGGATTAATGTGAAAGCTAATCCATCGCCTTTTCCTTGCCCTTCAAACAAAGGACGCGCATTGACACCGAGCAGTACGCCCGTTTCTCCTTTTCCATTCTTAAAATCTACCAGCAGTTCCGCATCCCGGTCACGAATCTCTCCTGTCAGTGTAGTAGAGAAGGAGAATTGCGGATTCTTCGGTCCGTTAATAACACCGGCACGCAATTTCATGAGTGTGGTATCTTGTTTGACTGTAAAGAAAATCGTGTCCAGTTGCAAGGTGTCTACTTTCAAAACATGAATAGCGGCTTTTCCATTAATTCCCCAATTAGGAGCTGCTCCGAATTTCACAGAAGCATCATGGTAAGCTATCTTTTTAGTAGCCAGAAAATATGCCAAAGGGTTTTCTTGTCCTGCAGAGAAAGAGAAAACTGCCGTCGGTAACGCCTTACGCAGTTCAGCGTGATTCAATGCTTTCTCATCAATCTGCTTCATCAATACATCCACAAAGTGAGTAGATTGGCGAATTAAAGGATTAACGCCGGAACGTGCGCTCAAGTCGAGTTTCATATCTCCGGAAACGAAATGTGCCGAGACTAAATCCCGACGAGCTTCGGCAGCTAAATTAAAAGTAAGCGGACGCTTCATTGGCTGTGGCATGATTCCTAATTCATGTAAATCCAGTTGAGTGACATTAACCGTTATCTTACCATCAGGATAACTGTGCGCCAAATTATATTCCGCATCGGTTGTCATTTTCAATAAAGCATTGTCACTTGTCAGATGTGCGGTGACCAGTGCGCCTTTAAGGTCTCCTGTCAAATTAAGATTGGAGAGATGATATTTTGCATAATGAAGCTGATCTAATGAAAGATTCAGTTTGGCAAAAGAATGATAAGACATGACATCCAGTCCACGACCATTAGCCGCAGCCGAAAGAGACAGTTCGTAGATAGAATCTTTCGGAAGGAAGTTATGGAGTTGCAGATTGTCTATCTTCAGATCAGCTTTGTAAACTTCGGTAGATGTATTTAATGCTGCATTCACGTCCATAGCTCCTTTCCCCTCTTTCAGACGGAGGCCTGCTTTATATTCAGGACCTTTGATATCAACTTTCGCCACCAGATTCATGCTGTCAGGGACTACAATCGTACCATTGGGAGCCTCTCCTGACAGAGCGGTCAGGAAGTTCAAATTTTGAGTTGTCATTTTCAGCCCAATGGTTCCGGTACGAGTCAGGCTGTCAGCCAGGTTTTCTATCATACCGCCGCCTTCTAAAGCAAAAGCACCCGGCAAGTCTACCGTAAAACGGGAAATCTGCATTTGTTTCAAGTTACCGTCCGTACCGGCACGAATGACAAGCGGACGAAATGGATAGGCTTCTTTAAAGCTATCAGGCAATCCTCCTGCAAATAACATAACATCTTCTTTGCCGATATAGGCATTGAGATTGGCGGACAAACGTCCTGTAGTCGGGATGTTGACAAGTTCCCAATAGGTATGGGCAGATAAATCTATTTCAGAATGAGGGGTTTTTAGTTTTAAACCGGGAACACTAATGATTGAATCGTTAGAGTATGCTCTACCTGTCAGTGAAACAACACTTAATCCGGAACGTTCATTCATTGTAAACTCACGAATGACCGCATTCATGTCCCTGCCTTTATACAACAGGGAATCCAAAGCGATGCGAACATCACGAACGGCAATATGGGAAGCATCAAAACCTTCTATTGGTTGCGCAGTTCCTGTATCATAACTGGCGGAAGTTCCCGACAACAGAAACTTCTTCAAACCATAAAACTGATTTTTCAAATCAGCCTGTGCATCATCAATAGCAGCCTCCCCGATATGAGCTGCCATCCGCATGGAATCAACAGGAAGTTGCATACTGAATGATACATTCTTTAATTTCAACTGATGAAGATCCACTTTCCAGTTTACAGGAGCAGAGGCTGTGGTATCTTTAGGAGTGGTGGTAGTATCATTCATCAGCAACTGCACATGGGTATCAGACAGTTCGGCCTGATTGATAATCGCTATTTCATTGGACAAGTCAACACCATGGCTTTGCAGGAAGAAACGTCCTAAAACGCCTTTAATCTTCATTCCTTCCATCAAATTGGCTGAATTAACGGCTACCCGGCTCAAAGTGACTTCATCCACTTCGACTTTTCCTTTTATTAACGGCCATGCCTGCACACGGACATTCAGGCTTTCCAAAGACAAAAGAGTATCCGGCTGTTGAATAACCTCTACGCCACGAACCAACAGATTAAGCGGGAAACGAAGGTCTATCCGTTCCACCTGAATCTGCATACCGGTTGCCTTAGAGGCATATGCAGTAACCTCCCGACGCAAAAGATTCTGAACGGGAGGAACATAAAGCAATACCATTAGTATTACAAAGAGTATTATAGGAGTAAGCAGTATCCAGCTTACCCAGCGTATCCATTTTCGTTTCATGTAAAATGTGTCAGTGTAAATAAGGTGACACAAAGTAAACAAATTATTCCGAAAAAAGGTTGACGAGATGAGTAAAATGTTTAGGAACAAAAAAATATAGTTATTACGATTTACCGTTTTCCAATAATCTTATCTCAAAAATGACTAGACATTTCTATTCTCAAGATATTAATATTCATTATTAGTAAAGTTTTACTCCAAACAAAACATAGCAGCATAATAATATGTTGTAAAACAAAAAGTTTTATTTTTTAATCTATAAGTTATTACATATATTTGTGAAGAAGTCTATCCATAATACAATAGACAATAGATATCAAAGCATTATCTGTTATAAATAAAAAGGAAACATCTTAATTATTAATTCTAAAATTAATCATTATGAAAAAAAGAATTCGTACATTAACAATGGGAAGTATCTTAGTTTTACATTTAAGCTCATGTCAAGAATCGTTAGACTATAATTTTTACGACCTTAAAAAGATAGAACCGCCAGTAATTAAAACTCTTAGTAGTAATGAAAATGACATAGATGAGAAATTAAATACTATAATTTCTACTATATTAGATATCATCCCATCAATGTATAATGATAATACAAGATTCATTGAAGATATAGGAGCTGATGAATTGAAGATGCAAGCCTTTTTCAACAAAGTAGAAGAAACATTTAATATAAAGTTATTTGATTCTGAAAAAGACAATTGTAAAACTGTTGGAAATCTAAAAGCACTTCTAAAAAAATTATGTTATCCAAAAACACAACAATACTACAGTAATTATGGGCCTGTTATCTTCCAAACAGAAAATGACATTATACCAAATTTCGATTTATCATTTAATTTAAATTGTACTACAAAATGTATGAATCAGCGTTCCAACATTATTTCTGAAGTTACCAATATAGATGCTACAGTTACACCTTTTAATTTTTCATCTGATCAAGATTGGATAATTACAATAACATATAAGTCAGAAAAAGGTAATTACATTGCAAAAACTTTAAACACAGAAATTACATGGAAAGGAACAGTTACTTCAACTATTGCTTATACAAACGGAAATAAAATAATAGAAAAATGGGAAGTAATAATCCATGCTATAGTATCAAATGAAAGAGGGTTAGTTCTCACAACATCGAATATAGAAAAAAAAGGTAAAGAAATAAAACCTAATAAAGAGTCTGATAATAATAAAGATGATTTATCTCACTACACATTTGAATTCTTAAAAAAGATTATTTCTGAGCAATGTAATATTGACCCAGCCTTTATACATAAAGAGTCTCAACTCATTCATGAACTCAATTTAGATAGTTTAGATTTTATTGAATTAATAATGAGAATTGAAGAAGAATATGGAATTGATATTTCTGCAGAAAATGCAGAACGATTAAATACAGCTGGAGATCTATATCAATACATCATAGAACATGCCTAATAGAGAATGATTTCTAAAAAACTTATTAAATGAAAGAAGCTTTCTCTAGCCACTAAAATGAAAAAACTTTTTTATGTTTTCCAACAATAAAAGACACATAAAAATCTATTTTGGAACTATTTCATTAAAACAAGCTATATCATCATTGGCTAAATAGATAAAATCGCTATCATGTAATTTTTCAGAGATTGAATTTCTTTTTTCCCTCTAGTCAGCAACCTCCGTTATACATATTTTAGATTAAAATCAAATATATCGACATTACTCTGTGATAAAAAGAGTCACTACACATATAGAGAACTATTTTATTTTTGGAGGAGATATTGCTCGTATTCTCTAGCTTTTGTCAAAACTATCAATATCTCTTGGAGTACATGGTCGGTTTTTTCTTTTACTTTCTTCGAAAAGTCTTGCCCTCGCTGTACCTCCAACCATTCTAAAAGAGGTATTGCTTCATCCACTCCAATCATTGTAAAGAGAGGGAGGAGCTTATGCGCCATAGCAGCTATCCCGTCCACCTCTTTATCGTTCAGCGCTTGTTGCATCCGTTCGATATTCTTACCTGTTTCTTCAATAAAAGTCTGAATAATGGAGGATGCCGCTTCCGGATCGTCTTCAGAATAAGCAGTAAGTGCAGAGAAGTTTATTCCGGCTGTTGCCATATCTTCTGTGATATGCGCTTCATCAGCCGAGAGTTGTCCTTCATTTACCGTCATCAATAATTCTTTTACTGTAAACGGTTTATGCAGACAACCGGCAAAGCCATGTTCATGTAAAGCAGCCTTATCCATTTCGCTACGGGCGGTCACAGCAATGACGGGGATTGTTTTTGCTTGTGGTATATTAGAAGCCCGCAATAATTTTACCAAATCAAAACCGTTAATAGCAGGCATTTGTATATCTGTTAGCAATACATCGAAAACGGAAGAGCGAAGCTGTTCAATCAACTGCTCCAGCTGTTCACAGCATACCGCATCGATACCATGTTGTTTCAACATGGCAGCAGTCAGATTCAACTGAATCCTATCGTCATCGATCAAAAGGACACGGATGACTTTCATCGGAGGAATCACAGCCGACTCCTCTGTTATATCCGCATTTTCGCTTTCAGTAGATTCACTTTCCGCAATGGATTTACCTACCGGATAAAGAGGCAGAGTTACAGTAAAACAGCTTCCTTTTCCTAATGTGCTTTGCACGTCAATGGTTCCTTCAAGCAAGGTTACCAGTTTCTTCACAATAGAGAGTCCGAGTCCGAAACCTTCTTCCCCCTGCGCACCGGAAAGACGTGTAAACTCCTGGAAGATACGTTCACGATCTTCTGATGCCATTCCTTTTCCTGTATCGGCGATAGCAATGGTTAACTTAGAAGAATCATAGCTGGCTGTCAGACTAATCTCTCCTTTTTGAGTAAACTTTACGGCATTAGACAAAAGGTTGTTCACTATTTGCCGGAGTCGCAAAGGATCACTGATATATCTTCCGTTCAGTTCCGGGGCGACGTGACATTGCAAGGCTAAACCTTTGGCAGCGGTCAAAGGTTCGAAACTGACATAAATCTCGTCGAACAGCTGGGAAGGGTTAAAGGTTACACGGTTCACTTCCGCTTTATTGAGATCGAGCCGATGGAAATCGAGCAAGTCACTGACTAGTTTCAACAAATGTTCCGAAGAGCTTTTCATATTGTCGAGGTAGAACCGTTGCCGTTCATCTTCTGTCAGCCGGGACAGAAGTTCGGTATATCCCATGATTGACCCCAACGGCGCCTTAAAGTCATGGGTAATGGCCAGCATTAATTTCTCACGGGCAACAAGCAAATCTTCCGCGCGTTTATTCGCCACCTCCAATTGCTGACGATAACGGTTGCTGCGAGAGATATCCCGCATAATCAATATCAGGAAAAAAGCAGATAATAGTACGGCACCAACCGCGATACCGCCGATGATACGCGCCGACCGCATTCTTACCTCCTGCTGAAGCTCGGCATCCTGACGGGCACGCAGGGTCATTTCTTCCTCATATTGTTTAATCAGACTATCCATTCGTGCCGTCAACCGTGTATTCATCCGCTGGTACTTCGTACTGGTACGCCGGATGGTTTTCTTCCGTTGCAACCGTTTTTCTTCGGTAGCCATGCGGATTTTCTGCTGAAGAGAATCTTTAGAAGTAGTCGGTTGGAGAATGGTATCAGTGGCTACTTCCAGCGATGTATTAACTAATACGGCACTGTCTTGTTTAGAAGGGGAAAACACTTCGGCGAGCCGTTTGAAGAATCCCTTCTTTTTAGGAGTAGTTATTAACGAGTCACGCTTGGTAATGACCCGATGTTGTACCCGTTGCTGGGTAATGACAGAATCTTGTTCGGAAATGATTTCTTCAATCTCCGAAGCAGAGAGAAGACTGTCGTTTGCTTCACTTAACACCCGCAACATCTGAATCGTGTTTTGATCTTTCTCGTGGAGAAGGGTCAATAGACTATCAGTTCTTAAGTTCTGCTGATCGTCGGCTGCCGACAATGCTTCCATCTCACGATGTACAAACACCAGCGAGAAAAGGAGGATCGCCAGTAACAAAGTGTAACCGGCGGTTATTTTCAACTTTGTAAAACGGAAGGAAGCCATTGGGATAAAAATTTTAAGTATTAAGTATTAGGTTTTGGGGTGAGGTTCGGGAAGTTTTGTCATGTAGTGGAAACGCCACCAGAGCATTAATCCCGCACTCGTCAGACCAAAAGGAAATGCCATCCAGACACCTACTATCCCCCATCCCATTACAAAGCCGCAGAAATATCCTACGGGAAGCGAAATAACGAAATAGGCGATAAAGGCGATAACCATCATTAGTTTTACATCTGAAATTCCACGCAAAGCATTGGCGAAAGTGATTTGAAGCCCGTCGCCAAACTGATAGACAAGGAAAGGAAAAATTAAAGATGTCACCATAGCAACCACTTCCTGGCTGTCGGTAAACCAGCTTCCCAAGTAATTCCGGCAAAGGAAGACAATCAAGGAAAGCACGGCACCCAATGTCATCATCAGATGAAAACCGGCATAGGCGGAACGGCGTACATTGACGATGTCATTCTGCCCTTTGAAATTGCTGACACGAACAGCAACAGCAGCCCCCATACCGTAATACATCATAAAGGTAAACTGCGAAATAGCCAACATCACCTGATGAGAAGCCAAAGCGATCGTACCCAGCCAACCGATCATGATAGCACTCAAACTAAAGGAGGCTGTCTCCATCCCCATCTGGAAAGCAACCGGCCATCCTAGTCCATTCAAGCGTCCAAATACAGCGCGTGACCATCCCAAACGGAAAAAGCCAATCTTATAACGGACAAAACGCGGACTACGCATAAAAATGATTATAAATACAATCACCATCACAATACGCGAAAACAGCGTACTGATACCTGCTCCCAACAAACCTAATTCGGGCAATCCGAGTTTACCGTAAATCAGGATATAGTTTCCTATGATATTCAAGACATTTCCTCCAAGCAATATCCACATGGCGGTTTTGGTATCCGTTATTCCGTCTGTGAATTGCTTGAATCCATTGAAAAGCATGACAAACACTAATGAAGCAAGCAAAACAAGGTAATACGGTTTAATCAGAGGAATCAATTCTTCCGGCTGTCCGAGATGCTCTATATTCAAATAAAGAACAGTCATACATATAGTCAGTAGCAATGCAACCATCAGGTTTGCCAGCAAACTGTTGCGTAATGCCTGTCCGGCAGGAGCATACTGATGAGTCCCATACAGCCCTCCTACAATGGGAGTCAGTCCATACGAAAACCCTGTACTGAAAATAATCGCCAGATTAAACACATTATTTACGAAGGAAGCTGCTCCCAGCTCAATCGTACTATGATGCCCGATCATTAATGTATCAGCAAATCCGAGAACGATCACTCCTATTTGCCCGATCACAATCGGTAGTCCGAGAAAAATTAGTGCTTTGTAATGGTCTTTGTATATATCAAATAGTCTCTTCATCATCTTTTAAATAGGATCTTAAAATCCTCATTTACTTTTATAGTAAAGCACAACTCCGTTCTCCTTCCGGAAAGCGGATTGGGCTACTGTCCGCAATTGTTCCGCCGTGACAGAACGATAACGTTCTACTTCTTTTTCCATGTCTTCCGCTCGGCCAAGCAGTTCGAACCAAGCCAGGTTGGTTGCCACATTCAAATAATTGATGTTACCGAATATCTGGGTGGACTCAAATTTGTTCTTCACTTTTTCCAGTTCCTGTTCGTCAACCAGTTCGTGCTGCAACAGTTCCAGTTCTTCCCTTACTGCCGCTTCCGCCTGTTCCAGAGTGACACCAGCCGAAGGCTTTCCACTAATATGGAATAACCCCGCATCTACACTGCCTGAAATATAGGCATCTATGCTCGAAAATAACTGTTTCTGTTGTACCAAACGCTGGTTCAATCGACTGGAACGTCCGTTGCTCAACACATCCGACAAAATATCAAATGCATAATAATCTGGATGCCGATGGTCGGGCATGTGATAGGCCATAAACAAAGCATCGAGAGGCACATTTCTCTCTACCGTCAACCGCCGTTCTTCTGTCTGTTCCTGTTCTTGTGGCAGGTTCCGCAAAGGAACTTCCCGACGAGGAATAGAAGCGAACCATTTTTCCGTCAAAGCAACTGCCTCTTCGAAAGAGATATTGCCGGTCACGGCCAATATTGCATTATTAGGAGCATAAAAACGAAAAAAGAATGCTTTTACTTCTTCCAGCGTAGCATTGGCAATATGCGACAACTCTTTTCCGATCGTAGGCCATTGATAAGGATGCGTCTGATAAGCCAGAGGGCGCAAAAGATGTCCGACATCTCCATAAGGCTGGTTCAAACAACGCTGTTTGAACTCTTCCATTACCACTCCCCGCTGTACCTCCAGGCTCCGTTCGCTAAAGTCAAGACTCAACATCCGGTCGGATTCCAGCCAAAAGCCGGTTTCTACATTCTGACGAGGTACAGTGAGGTAGTAATTGGTTATATCATTATTCGTCCAGGCATTATTCTCTCCACCCGCCAATTGAAGCGGCATGTCATAATCGGGAATATTCACCGACCCTCCGAACATCAGGTGTTCGAACAGATGGGCAAAGCCGGTATGCTCGGGATCTTCGTCGCGAGCTCCCACATTATATAATATATTAAGGGCAACCATCTGCGTACTTTCGTCCTGCGAATGTACCAGACGTAACCCATTATCAAGAATATGCCTGTTGATTTTCATACGATTCAGTCAAGTATTGTCACCTTTGTTATCTTTACATCTTCTTCGGGACGGTCGCTGCGGTCTGTTTTCACCTGCTGGATCTTATCCACAATGTCCATTCCTTTCACCACTTCGCCAAACACGGTATATTCGCCATCCAAATGCGGAGTACCACCCACCGTAGTGTAGGCTTCAATCTGTTCCGGAGTGAAATGGAATTCCGGTTCTTTGGCAGCCATTTCCTGTGCCTGCGCAAACAGTTTTTCCTGCAAATCATAAAGACCGTTTTCATCGTTTGCTTTCCGCATCTTATAGATTTCCTTCATGTGTTTCTGTGCCAGTGTATTGAAAATAACATTTATCTTATTCTCATTCATCTGGCTTTCCATTCCCAGCAAAGTAGAGTCGTTAAACACTTTACCTGTCACGATATAGAACTGGCAACCGGAAGATTCTTTCTTCGGGTTCACATTATCCCCCTGGCGGGCAGCGGACAGGGCACCTTTCTTATGGAAATATTTAGGATATACAAATTCAGCGGGAACGGTATAACCTACGTCTCCGGTACCCAGCATTTTTCCTTTCGGCGCATTTTTTGAGTCCGGATCACCGGCCTGAATCATAAAATCTTTGATAACACGGTGAAACAGTGTACCTTCATAAACTCCGTCCTTCACCAGTTTGATAAAATTATCACGATGTTTCGGTGTCT
>OGRC01001940.1_pt1 | contig 12366 bp, 6 predicted proteins | sample 1553431 | NCBI WGS metagenome assembly OGRC01 (sample SAMEA2580064, study PRJEB22360) | human gut metagenome | biome: human gut; feature: human-associated habitat; material: faeces | place: Denmark | collected 2008/2010
ATGGGAAACAACGTATCGGAATAGGCGTTCGACAGCAGCCACGCGCCTGGCACGCGAATGAGCGCCACGGCCAGCACGTTGTGCGCAAAGCCGATATAGCTCTTGCCGTATGCAGCGAAAAAGCCGCTAAAGCAAATGTGGATGCCGGCAAAAATCGCGTCGAAAATATAACTGCGCATATAGCCGCTCCCGAAGCCGCGGGGAAACTCGCCGGGACCGTAGGGGGCGCAGCCGTAGGGGGTGCGGAAAATAAGGATGGGGGCTTTGGCATCCGTTTTGGGCGTATAGACCGCAGTATAGAGTTTCACGCTGTCGCGCATCGCGATACGGTATTCGGCCTTGTCGTACAGTTCATCGACGGGCTGCCGGGCAAAGGCCGCGGCCGCCGTGAGCAATCCTGCGAGCAGGAGTGCGGAAAATAGGCGCAGCTTCATGGTCGGGAGTTTTCGGTTAGTGTCCGAAAGGTACGCTTTTTTCCGCAATAGCCAAAGCCTCGGCGGAAAATCGGATTCATTCGAAGCGGCGGGTCCGATCTATTCCCGCGCGTAAAGTTGCATAGCCGCGAAATTAAACGTACTTTTGCAGTCGGTCAATTCCGACAAACGACAATATGCTCAGAGCAGGACGCATCCAGAAACTCACCGTAAGCCGCATCTCGGATTACGGATTATACCTTGCGGACGAGGAGCAGAACGAGGTTCTGCTGCCCAACCGCTACATATCCCTGACAGACAAGCCGGGCGACGAAAAGGAGGTCTTCCTCTACCACGACTCCGAAGACCGGCTGGTGGCGACGACCGAAACGCCGCTGCTGCGCGTCGGCGAGGCGGGTTATCTCCGCGTCGTGGACAAGACGGCCCACGGGGCGTTCCTCGACTGGGGGCTGTACGGCAAGGATCTTTTCCTGCCTAACCGCAATCAGCAGGGCGGCATCATCGCCGGACGGAGCTACATCGTCTACCTCTACGAAGACAGCGTCACGGGCCGCTGCGTGGCGACCTGCAAGCTCAAGAGCTTCATCAACAACGACATCATCACGGTGGCGCCCCGTCAGGAAGTCGATCTGCTCGTGGCTTCGGAGAGTCCGATCGGCTACCGCGTGATCATAAACAACCGGCACTGGGGCATGCTCTACCGCAACCAGCTGTTCCGCCCCATAGCGGTCGGAGACCGGACGAAAGGTTACGTCCGCAAACTCACCGAAGACAACCGCATCGACGTCAGCCTCCAGCAGGAGGGTTTCGCGCAGGTGAAGGACTCGGCGGAGGTTTTGCTGCAGCTGGCCCGCGACAACGGCGGCTTCCTGCCGCTGAACGACGACAGCGCCCCGGAAGAGGTGAACCGGCTGACGCAGACGAGCAAGAAGGTTTTCAAACGTTCGCTGGGCATGCTGCTCAAACGCGGCGCCGTCACGGTGGACGAACAGGGAATAAAGATCAACGAGTAATGGCCAAGATAACGACCGCGGAACGGGTTTCGCGCGAAGCTTCCGACAATTTCGTATTCCAGCGTTCGCTGCTGGCCTACCATGCCGCGGCGCAGCGCATCAGCGGCGACGTGCTGGAGATAGGCACGGGGGCCGGTTACGGCATCGAGGTCGTGGCGCCCCGCGCCCGGAGTTTCGTCACCATCGACAAACTGGCCCCTGCGCCCGAACCGACGCAGCTCCCGAACGTCGAATTCCGGCAGGCGACAGTTCCGCCGCTGCCCTTCGCAAACGACAGTTTCGACTTCGTGATCTCGTTTCAGGTGATCGAACACATAAAACAAGACCTCGAACTGGTGCGCGAAGTGAAGCGCGTACTGCGTCCGGGCGGAAAGTTCATCGTGACGACCCCGAACGCTCCGATGTCGCTCACGCGCAACCCGTGGCATATCCGGGAATACACCGCCGCGGAGCTGCGCAGCCTGCTCGGCAGCGAATTTTCGTCGGTCGAGGCGCTCGGCGTTTCGGGCAAGTCGAAACTCATGAAATATTACAAACAAACCCGCCGCAGCGTGAAGCGCATCACGCGCTTCGACATCCTCGACCTGCAGCACCGGCTCCCCCGCTGTCTGCTGCAATTCCCCTACGACGTTCTCAACCGCATAAACCGCCGCAGACTCCTGAAGTCCAACACCGATCTCACGACCTCGATCCGCATGGACGACTACCGGATCGGCCCCGTGACGGACGAGAGTTTCGATCTGTTCTTCGTGGCGGAAAAATAGGCGCAACCATCTGATCAAAACCAAGGGCTGCCCCACTGCGGGGCGGCCCTTGCCGTATCCTGTCATCCCGAACATACATTCGACATTGCAGACCGCGCCGCCGAAATCAGCGGCCGCGGCCGTCGCGCGAGGACCGAATTCCGCGGCTTCCGCGGTTCCGGTCCGGCAGTTCGCAGCCGCCGTCCCGCACACGTTTCGGCGGCTCCGGCACACGAAATCCGAGGGAGCGGATGCCGCGGCGCGACAGGCTCCGGGACCGACGGCGGCAACCGGTGCGGCCGGCGGTTCCGCCACGAAAAGAGACGAAGTTTCAACGGCTCGGCGGGGATGTTCCGCCACCTGATTTCGAGGCCCGTATTTACGAAAAAATTGCCGAGAAGCGGACGTTTGCGATAAAATATTGTACAGAAAACAACATTACATTTTAATCTTACCGCACTGATTATCAACATGGAGATTCGTTAAAAATCTTATCTTTGGCTTTCAAAAATCCAACAATTTGACTGCTAACGACATGCATATCAGGCCGGTTATCCGAATCCGGGAGTTCTGCAATAACTTAATATAAAAAAGGGATTGCAGCATGCTCATAAAGAATCATTCGCCTTAACGAAGACCGACTCCGCCAAATCTCAAGCATTAACTATTAATCCACCTCCATATGGAATTCATAATAACGATTCTCGTCATGGACATATTCATTGTCCTCATAATATATCGACGCCTGCGCCACCATATCCAATACGTTTCAGGGCAGGCAAAAGCCAGACTGAATTATATCCGTATCCTGATCGATACCGTATATACCTATTCCCACCAGCCGGAACTGCTGCAAAAACACCTGCAAAAAGAGATGTCGATCAAAAAACTGCTGGCTTATCATGTGATCGACAACCGATGCGACCGTCTTTTCTCCGCCAGAATGAAAGTGAACAGCAACGACCAATTGCTATACATGCTTCATAAAGAGGGATTTTCACCGCGGGAGCTATGTATCATATTCGAGTTGAACAACCTCAATTCGGTATATGTCAAATGCCACCGAATAAACAAGAAACTGCATGCGGGCGACATGCAGGAAGTGCTTTCGAAATAAACGACCAGAAGCGGGCCGCGTGTCCGCAGCGGCCGGAAGCCCAGCTTCCGGCTTTTTTCGTCCCCTCCCGGCAACGTATTCTTCATAGTTGCGGTTCGGAATCCGCCGCCCAGCTTTTAGGCAAAAGCGTCCCCGCCCCGGTTCGGCAGACCGACTTTCGATCTGTTCGGTGAAAACGGATCCTTGGAAAAAACGCCGTCCGGTCCCTGCGTTCGTCCCGTTTCCTTCGGACCGGCAGGGAGCCGGCGGAAAGGCCACGGGAAGGCCGCGGGAAGGCCGCGGGAAGGCCGCGGCGGTCAACTGCGGGGCGACATTTGACAAATATTTGAAATTCAGCAGGGTAAATAATAAAAAAGTCTCCGTTTTTCCACCCGGTTCGGCGCCCTTATTACATGAAACCTTCGTAACAGGATATTTTTCGTTTTGTAAACTAAAAAAAATACGAAATATTTTGCATAGTAAAAACTAATTCGTATTTTTGTTTTGAAACGAAAGGCATTATTTTCATATTGAAATTAAAAAGAGGCTTCGGGAACGGAGAATGGACATTGCAATGAACGCAGAAATCAGCCGGACCCTAAACAACTGACCATGAAATCGAAACTGCCGCCAAACCGGATTCCGGAACTCTCCGGAATAAGAACAACAGCGATGGCCGCCGCCGATGCGACGGCACATGCACCCGCCGCGAAATGCCGCCGCCACGGCCCTGCGGCAACCGTCGGAGACGGTGTTTCGGACTGCACCTCCCCCGGACCGGCAACATTCCCTGCCGGAAAAAACCGAATCGAATCCTGAATCCGCTGATCGCTCCCTGCGCTTTCCATACCGCGCAGGGAGATTATACCTATATATATTTATTCCGGAACTTTCAAACAACTTAAACATCTAACCAAAAACAAATGCTTATGAATTTTAAATTCTACGTTAAGAGGTTTTTGTTATCCCTGTTTCTGGTGCTGGCATCGACGATGCTCTACGCCCAGAAGAAAGCGGATATCACAGGAACCGTCTACGATTCGGACGGCACTACCCCGGCGGTAGGCTGCGCCGTAACGATCGAGGGAACGCCGACAGGTGTTATCACGGACATCAACGGCAAGTACAAAATAAGGGGGGGGGAAAACCAGACCCTCGTTTTTTCTTCGCTGGGTTATAAGACCCAGAAGATACTAATAGGCCCTAAAACGCGGATAGACGTCACGCTGGAGGCCGACAGTCAGGAAATCGAAGGCGTCGTCGTAACCGCACTCGGTATCAAGCGAGACGAAAAAGCGCTCGGTTATGCCGTTACGAAGGTGGACAACGACGTACTCACCAGCACGGTATCGAGCAACTGGATGAACGCCCTGTCAGGCAAGGTCGCCGGTCTGAACTTCGATCAGGCGTCTACGGGTCCCGGAGGATCGATGCGCGTGACCCTCCGCGGCGAAACATCCATCAACATGAACGGCGGCACGGCCCTGTTCGTGGTCGACGGAGTGCCCATCACCAGCAGTTCCACCTCCAGCACGTCGGAAAGCGCATACAACTCGACCGACGGCGCCGTCGACTTCGGTAACGCCGCGGGCGACATCAACCCCGAAGACATCGAGAACGTATCCGTACTGAAAGGTCCCGCCGCAACGGCATTGTACGGATCGCGCGCCGCAAACGGCGCCATCATCATCACGACCAAGTCGGGTCGCACCACCAAAGGCATAGGCGTTACGTTCAGCTCGTCGGTTTCGTTCGAGAAAGCCGGATTCTGGCCCGATTTCCAGTATGAATACGGCGCAGGACGCTTCGGCGGCAACCCCTATTCGTTCTACAGCGTAGACGGCGTGTCGCGCAACTGGTCGTCCTATGCCTTCGGCGACAAGTTCGACGGCCATCTGACCTACGAGTGGCCCTCGCTGAACGACGACGGCACCTATACGATGATGGAGTGGCGTCCGCGCAACTTCTTCGCAGGATTCTTCGACACCGGCGTAACGTGGAACAACAACATCTCGGTCAGCGGCAACAACGGCAAAGGCACCTCGGTCCGGGTTTCAGTAACCGACGTGCGCAACGACTGGATCGTTCCCAACACCGGTTACAAACAGCAGACCTTCTCGATATCGCTCTCGCAGCAGATCAACAAGTACATCAAGCTGGACGCCAAGGTGAACTACTACCGCAAGGACAGCGACAACCTGCCGATGACCGGTTACGGCGGCTCGTCGATCATGTATCCGCTGCTGTGGAATACGCCCAACGTGGACGCCCAGTGGTTCAAGGCGGACTACAAGAAGTGGGTGCGCGAAGGCGGCGACCTGAGCAAGAGCACCCAGCACGTATCGGCCAACGGCAACAACCCCTACTACACGGCTTACGAGCAGCTCAACAAACTGGACCGCGACCGCGTGTTCGGCAATCTGGCAGCGACGATCAACTTCACCGAAGAGCTTTCGCTGATCCTGCGATGCGGCATGGACCTCAACAACGATTTCCGCACCCAGCAGAAACCCAAGGGCGCCAAGACCTACATCAACGGTATGTACAAGGAGCAGACCGTGTTCGACTACGAGATGAACAACGACTTCCTGCTGCGCTATACCAAGAAACTGAACGACTTCGACCTGAGCGCATCGTTCGGCGGCAACAACATGATGCAGTCCTACCGTTCGAACACCTCGCTGGCCGAGAGTCTGGTCGTGGACCGCGACTACCGCCTGAGCAACTCGGTGGACCGTCCCAAGGTGACTTCCATACGCCGTCAGAAATCGATCAACAGCTTCTACGGACTCATATCGGCCAGCTGGCGCAACATGATATTCCTCGACGTCACCGGCCGCAACGACTGGTCGAGTACGCTGGCTCCGGGCAACAACTCCTATTTCTATCCTTCGGTCAGCGGCAGCGTCATTCTCAGCGACCTGCTGCACATCGACACCCCGATGGTCAATTTCCTCAAGGTGCGGGCTTCGTGGGCCAACGTGGGTAACGACACGTCGCCCTATCAGCTGCTCAACTACTACAACAACTCCTCCTTCACCGGCGGCTTCAACATGCCGACCAACAAGGCGAACTACAACCTCAAACCCGAAAACGTCGAGAGCTGGGAGTTCGGCGTCGAGGGCCGCTTCTTCGACAGCCGTCTGACGTTCGACGTGGCGTTCTACAACGCGACCACCACGAACCAGATCATTTCGGTGCCCGTAGACATCACCACCGGCGTCTACAATACGATCGTGAACGCGGGTGAAATCAACAACCGCGGCTGGGAGGTATCGGCCCGCATACAGCCCGTGAGGAACAAGAACATCCGCTGGGACATGAACTTCACGTGGTCGCGCAACCGCAACAAGGTCGTGGAGCTGGCTCCGAATCTGGATTCTTGGACCATCGCAACCGGTCCCCGCGGCGAAATCCGCGCCGTTCCGGGCGGATCGCTGGGCGACCTGTACGGTTCGGGCTACGAGAAGGCCCCCAAGGGTTCCTACGTCACGGCCGACGACGGATCGACGATCGACGTATCGGGCTGGGACATCGTCGATTCGGACGGTTATCCCGTACTGGCTTCGGAATTCGAGAACCTCGGCAACACGCAGGCCGACTGGAAGGCGGGCTGGATGAACTCGATCTCCTACAAGAATTTCCGCCTGAGCTTCTCGTTCTCGGCGCAATGGGGCGGGCAGGCCTACTCCTTCACCAACGCCATGCTGGGCTATCAGGGTAAGATAAAGGCGACGCTCCCCGGCCGTTACGACGGTCTGATCCACAAGGGCGTGAACCAGAACGCCGACGGCACCTACTCGATCAACAAGACCGTGACGGCCAGCATCGAGAGCTACTACAACCTGCGCGTGTTCAACCGCGACAACGTGGTGAACAACACCTTCAGCACGTCGTTCCTGAAGATGAAGGACATACGTCTCGAATATTCGCTTCCCAAGAAGATCGCGGCCAAGACCAAGGTGCTGCAGGGCGCTTCGATCGCCTTCTTCGCCACGAACCTCTTCTGCTGGACCAACTGGCCGCAGTTCGACCCGGAGATCGCGACGATGAACGGTTCGGAAATCACCAAGGGTTTCGAAACCGCGGCATTCCCGATGACACGCACGTATGGCGTTAATCTTAAACTTCAATTCTAATAAGACGATGAAACGAATCAATTCATATATATTGACCGGGGGAGTGATAATCTTGGGATTGTGCGGCTGTACGAGCAATTTCGACGATTACAACAAGGACCCCAACCGGGCGGAGGTCGGCAAGGCCAACTCCTCCCAGATGCTCGAAGACCTGATTTTCGAGGGCGCCGGAAGCATGAAATACCGCACGTGGCGGCACAACAACGAGTTCATGCAGTATACGGTGGAGACCAGCACGCTGAATCAGCTGCACCGCTTCGTGCTCACCGACAGCGAATTCAAGGGCGCGTGGAACTTCTGCGGACGCTGGGCCGTCAATGCCATAGAGATGTATAAGCTCGCGGAGAAGGAGGAGAATACCAACGCGCAGGCCATCGCCCTGACCATGAAGGCGCTCTACCTTTCGAACATGACCGACCTGTTCGGCGACATGCCCTTCAAGGAGGCGTTCAAGGGAATCGAGGAGAATATCATGCAGCCGAAATTCGACGATCAGAAAGTCATCTACGACTCGCTGCTGATGGACCTCGAAAGGGCCAACACGCTTTACACGAAGACCTCCACGATAGACGCCAAGCGCGACCTGCTCTACAACGGCGACGTGACCAAATGGCGGAAGTTCACCAACTCGCTCTATCTGCGCCTGCTGATGCGCGTGAGCAACCGCAGGGACATGAATTCGGCGGAACGCATCAAGACCGTATTCGAGAACCCCTCGCAGTACCCCATATTCGAGAGCAACGAAGACAACGCCACGCTGAAATACAGCGGCACGCGTCCGTTCGTCAATGATTTCGGCGACAACGCCACCGACGACAGCGCGATGGGCGAACGTTTCATCAACATCATGGTGGACTCAAGCGATCCCCGCATCTCGGTTTACTGCAACCGCGTAAGCTCCGGAGCCAACGCGGGCGGTTACGTGGGAATCACGAGCGGCGCCCCGGCTTCGGTCATCTCCAAACAGTCGGCCGACGGCGCGTCCAACAGCAACAATACGACCTTCAGGCAGTACACCTCCCCGTACACGTTCATGACCTATTCGGAGGTGCTGTTCATCAAGGCCGAGGCCATTCAGCGCGGAATGATGGACGGCGAAGCGTCGGAGACCTACTATGCTGCGGTTACGGCGTCGCTCAAGCAGTGGATTCCCGACATCTCAGAATCGGCCGTCGAAACCTTCCTGCAGAACGGAGCCGTGGCTTACGACGCTACGACCGAAATCATCATAACCCAGAAATACGTTTCGCTGTTCACGGTGGGCTACGAGTCTTGGCACGAGTACCGCCGGACGGGTTATCCCCTGCTGGTGATGGGCGAAGCCATCCGCAACGACGGCGTGCATCCGACCCGTTTCCCCTACCCGCTGGTGCTGCGTTCGTCCAACAAGAACTATGCGGCCCAGCTGGCCAAAATGGGCGAAGACAACATGAAAACGCCGGTGTGGTGGAGCCGCAAGGCCGTCAAGCTGGAGAATCCGGAGGAGGACAACAACCTCGGTTACACCGGCCACAAATGGGATGCGGACATCAAATGGTAAGAGTGTCCGTAAAACGAATCGCAACCGGAAAGGCAACGCAGCATCCCGGTCGAGTTTTGAATTTAACCCGTAAATAACGAAAAAACAATTCATATGAAAATAAAACAATTCATCTCCGGAAGATGGCCCGGCCTGAAGGCGCTCGCTCTCTGCGCGATGGCGGCAACGGCATTCGTCGCCTGCAAGGACGACGAGACCGACGTTGTCCGGGATCCCCATATCACGCTGTCGGAAGACGCTTTCCTGTATAACGCAGCCGGAGAGACGCACAGTTTCACCGTGTATTCCAATATCGACTGGAAGGTCGAAATGGCGGACACCTCCCAGACGTGGGTCAATATCTGGCCCAAGGAGGGTTCCGACGACGGCGTTTTCGCCGTGAAGGTATCCAAACAGCCGTCCAAGGACCCCGTACTGCGGGAGGCCCGCTTCCGCGTCGTGGGCAAGCACGAGCACGACAACATCATTCAGGAAATCACGATTTCGCAGCGGGACGTCGATCCGGCGCTCAAACTCGGAGTGACCACGACGCCTCCCAAGGTGGTTATCAACAGCAACGGCGAGGAGAAATACTCGGTAGGCGTCACCTGCAACGTGGAGTGGACGGCCAAGGTCGGCGACTCCGGCGAGGGCTGGATCACGATCGACGAGATCAGCGACAACGAAATCAAGTTCTCCGTACCCAAATATGCGGGAACGGTGCCCCGCACGGGACGTATCGAATTCAACGCCACCACCGAGCGTATGACGACGGTAGAGCTGATCGTCTACCAGAGCATTCCGCTGGATATCGGCGAAAACGCCGAACTCAAGACCATTGCCGAGGTGTACGAGAAGCTGGGCGGCCTGCAGGGAACCGTTCGTGAGAACGTCAAGATACAGGGCACCGTGATCAGCGACCGCGTATCCGGCAACTGCCCGAATCCCGCCGCGTTCTTCGTTCAGGACGCCAGCGGACGCGCCATTCAGTTCCGCGTTCAGGAAGGCTCGCACTCGCTCCAGCTCAATTCGCTGGTGACCATACCGCTCATGAACACGCAGTCGGTGATCGACGACGACGGACAGCCCTACATCACCATTTCGACGGAACGCATCCGCGACGTCATCACCACGGGCGGCGCTCCGATCGAACCGAAGGTGATGGAAAGCACGCAGGGCCTGACGGACGAAATGCTCGGTACGCTGGTAACGATCCGAAATCTCCAGTTCGTATTCCCGCACGGAACCTACTACAACGCCAACGAAGGCTCCATTTACAGCGGCGGACGTCCTACCGACCTCGCCCAGCTGCTTCTGGACCGCGACGGCAACACGATCAGCCTCTACGTCTACGGCGGCACGAGCGTCGAGACGGGCGCCATGTTCAAGCATTACGAACTGCTGACGGACGATCCGATGCTGGATATAACGGGTATTCTGATCAAGGTCGAAAACGAATGGGCGATCCGCATGCGCAACATCAACGACCGCGACAAACTGACCGAAGCCCGGCGTTACGTGCCCATCACCGAATTCTACTGGCCCGAAACGCTTCCCGACAAGGAGATACTCGTTCCCAAAGTCGGCACGGGACAGCTGTTCGTGAACTTCGCCCCCAAGGCCGTCATCGCGCAGAGCACCACCTTCCGCCTTTACAGCGGCGCCGCCTATGTCCGCGTCGATGCGTCGGTCAACGGCACCGAGAAGGGATACTATTCCGCCAACTGCGGCGGCTGGGGCGCCCAGTCGAACGACACCTATACGCCGACCCAGAAGGCATGGTACTTCGAGACTTCGACGGCAGGCATTTCGGATGACCTTTACGTATGCTTCTGCACCACCAGCTCGCAGTCGGGCCCCGGTCCCTTCTCGATCGAGTGGGCTGCGGCCGAGGCCGGTCCGTGGACCTTCGTAACCGACTACAAGGCCGGAAACTGGGAGGTAATACCCGGTCCCAAGAACTTCGCCTTCAAACTGCCCGACGGTTGCAAGAACCAGTCTTCGCTCTGGCTGCGGTTCCGCGTCAATTCCGACGAGCGCGTGGACGGCAAGGCAGCCAACAGCGCGACGGGTACGAACCGCATGATCTATACGAGCCTGAAGAAAAAAGTCAATTAATCCGGTGTAACGCAGGATAATCTTGCCGGACCGCTCCCCTCCCGGAGCGATTCGGCAGGATTAGACAAAAATCTAAACAATGAGAAAAATGAAACGATTGATAAAATTCAGATTACCGTATCTGTTCGCAGCCGCATTTCTGCTGTTGTGCATCGGAATCAGCTGTTCGGAAGATCCGACATGGACCAAACCGACGCCCGAACAGGAGGAAATTATCCCCGCCGTCTTCATCGAAGATCTCGTGATGCCCGATGCGGAGGAGATCTTCATCCCGGAGGACCCCATCAAGATCATGGGAACCGGATTCGACAAATACGACGTATTCCTGTTCCGCTCCACGTCGGAAGACCCTGCCGAGGAGACCAAATATTTTCAGGCCGAGATCAGCGAGGTGGCCGAGGATTACGTCATAATAACCGTTCCCAAAACGATCGACCTGCGCTCGTACGAGCTTATCCTGAAGCGTTACAACAAGCAGCAGGTGCTGGGGCCGATGACCATCTACAAGGCGCACTTCCCCGCGATTCCCGATCAGGCGGGCATGACCGTCAAGGGCCGCGTCTACTGCGGGAAAAAGGCGGTCGCAGACGTGGTGGTGTCCGACGGAGTCATCGTCACCAAGACCGACAAGGACGGCGTCTATTACCTGCCCTCGGAGAAGAAGATGGGGTACGTATTCGTTTCCATCCCCTCCGGATACAACATCGAGAGCGAAGCGGGTTATCCGGCCTTCCCGGCCATGAGCCAGCAGCTGCTCAACGAAGACAACGAGCAGCACGATTTCGCGCTTACGGAGATCCCCGGCGGAAACACGAACCATGTGATGATGGTATTCACCGACCTTCATCTGGCGAGCAAGACCCCGAACACGGCAGGCAAATATGCCGACATCGACCAGTACAAGAACAAGTTCATGCCCGACATCACGGCCGAAATGGCGCAGTATGCGAACGTGTATGCGCTCTGTCTGGGCGACATCACGTGGGATGCGTTCTGGTACAAAACGATGAATCAGGGTCCTGAGAACATGGTGGAGGTACGCTACCAGCTGCCGAACTACAAGGACTTGATGAAGAACTTCCCCTGCCCGGTTTTCAACGTGATCGGCAACCACGACAACGATCCGAAGGTGGTCGGAGACTACTTCACGGAGCTGCCTTTCAAGCAGCACATAGCCCCCACCTACTATTCGTTCAACATCGGCAAGGTCCATTACGTCGTCATGGACGACATTGATTGCAGCAGCTACGACGGGAGCACTTCCCGCAACTATGTCAAGAGCCTCTCCGCCGAGCAGCTGGACT
>OGRC01001942.1_pt1 | contig 12361 bp, 8 predicted proteins | sample 1553431 | NCBI WGS metagenome assembly OGRC01 (sample SAMEA2580064, study PRJEB22360) | human gut metagenome | biome: human gut; feature: human-associated habitat; material: faeces | place: Denmark | collected 2008/2010
TATCCGGTTATTCCGAACGGAAACGAGAGCAGACATGATATCATTCAGGCTGTTACCTTTGGAAATGCGGAAGGTGTTATCGCGTTTTGTCAGGGAATTCAGGCTGCAGCTCCGGTAGATAGTTATGTGACGCCGGAACCGTGGGCAATGCCGGGATATGACAGTGAAGTGATCATGGCTGCAGGAGCTTTTGTACAAGGTTCTTCTATTGAATTGTCAGCAGACTGTCCGATTAAGCCGCCTTATGCTGTTTATTTTCAAGGGGGATTGACATGGCATCATGCGAAATTAGGAATTTTAAAATCACTTCAAAGTTTAATTGACGCCGGAGTGATTGATCGAACACAACTTCTTCCTCTTATTTGATTTGAGAAACAGAAGGGGGCAAGCAGGAAAAATTCAGGAAAGGGCAGGAAAAATATGAAAAGAATAGCAGTGATAGGAGCAGGTGCGGCAGGATTAACAGCGGCAATCACGGCAGCTTCAAACGGTGCGGAGGTTGTTATTTTAGAACATATGGACCGCGCCGGAAAAAAAATTCTTTCGACGGGAAACGGACGGTGTAATTTTACAAATACATATCAGACTCCAAGCTGCTATCACTCGGAAAATGAAGGGTTTCCATGGAAGATTATTGAAAAATTTAACTCGGAGCACGTCATAGATTTTTTCTCAGACCTTGGTGTTTATGCGAAAGAAAGAAACGGATACATGTACCCTAATTCAGATCAGGCATCCGCCGTTTTAGATGCCTTGAGAATGGAAGCCGAACGACTGAAAATAAATCTGATGCTTCAAACAGAGTGTCTGGAAATCTCTCCGGGTAAGAAAGAATTTACCATTCATATTATTCAAAATGGGAAAAAGGGTAAAATATGTGCAGACAGCGTGATCTTATGTACAGGATCGAAAGCTTTCCCTTCAAGCGGATCGGATGGTTCGGGATATGATTTGGCAAAAAAACTTGGTCATAGCCTCATCCCTGTACTTCCTGCTCTAGTGCAGTTGCGATGCGATGGAAATTTTTTTCGGTCGATCGCGGGAGTAAGAGTTCAGGGAACGGTTTCTATATGGTCGGAAAATCAATGTCTTGCAAAAGATACAGGGGAATTGCAGCTTACAAATTACGGAATATCAGGGATACCGGTATTTCAGGTAAGCCGGTATGCATCGATAGCATTATACAAAAAGAAATCCGTTTCAGCAGTTCTTGATTTCATGCCGGAGTTTTCAGATAGAGAATTAAAAACATTTTTAATGAAACGTGCAGAAATCCGCCCGCAAAAACAGGCTGATCAATTTTTTGTTGGATTGTTTAATAAAAAATTGGCTGATTTATGGTTGAAAGAAGGAAAATTTCCAAAAGAGAAAAAAGCAGGAACATTTACAGAAAAAGAGATCAAACAAATTGTACAGTTGATTAAAAATTTCAAAGTGACTGTAACAGGAACAAATGCTTATGAACAGGCACAAGTCTGCAGAGGCGGCATCGATACGCGGGAAGTTCATCCTGATACACTGGAATCTATCTATATTCCGGGACTTTATTTTGCAGGGGAGATTCTTGATGTGGATGGAATGTGCGGTGGTTATAATTTGACCTGGGCATGGGCGAGCGGGGCTGTAAGCGGAAAAGAAGCGGCAGAAAGCAGGAACAATTTTGCCCAAATCAAAAGAAAAGAATCTCAAAGCAGTTTGAAAAGAAAACAGAGAAAATCTGAAAAGAAGTAAGATCTCTGATCGGAAAGCGTAAAGTAAAAAGAGACCAGAAAGTAAGTGGGAAGTGTTAAGAAGTTAAGATGCACTGAGATTAGAAAGAGAAAAGAGAAGTATGCAGATTAAAAAAATTCTGTGTACTTCTCTTTATTTTTATCGTGTTATATCTTTTAAGTTTTCGATAGATTAATTCAAAAATCTCATCACGGCGATAACTTTGCCTAAAATGGTAACATCTTTTACGATGATTGGATCCATAAAGTCATTTTCAGGCTGGAGACGAAAAACGCCTTCTTCTTTATAAAATGTCTTAACAGTAGCACCGTCATCAATTAAAGCAACAACCATATCACCGTTAGAAGCAGTAGAATCTTCTTCTACAAGAACCATATCCCCGTCGAGTATGCCGGCATTAATCATGCTTTCTCCTTTTACTTTCAAAAAGAACGTCTGCTTATTCGGCATGCGTTCTGCTGGAATCGGCCAGTAATCTTCGATATTCTCCTGTGCTAAAATCGGTTCTCCGGCAGCTACCTGACCGATAATCGGTACTTGAACCATCTCACGGCGCGTCAGATTAAACATATCATCTAAAATTTCAATCGCGCGGGGCTTCGTCGGGTCACGACGGATATAGCCGTTTTTTTCTAATGTTTCAAGATGCGAGTGAACAGAAGAAGTTGACTTTAAATTAACAGCTTCGCAAATTTCGCGAACCGCAGGCGGAAAACCTCTCTGAAGGATCTGTGCTTTAATATATTCTAAAATTTCTTCTTGTTTTTTACTTATTTTCCCTTGTGACATAATTCCCTCCGATGTGATAAACGGTTTATTTTATTATATATTATGGTAACACAATAGAAGCTAAAAATCAAACATTTGTTACGAAAATATGTTCGATTTTTAGCTTGACAAACATTTGTTCTTGATATATAATCCAAATATAGAACATAAGTTCACGGAAACAAACATTCGATATAATGAATACATGTATACAATATGATCATGCGGGAAATTTAGGATTAACTTAATAAACTGACCTTTTGCGTATAGATCAAAAAACGAATGAAGGAAGAAATGCCGGAAGTTAAAATGTCAGAAGCAACTTTAGATGAAAAAAGCAAAAGAGGTAAAGGGGATATATGATTATGCAGGGAAAAAGAAATGAAGGAAAACTTAGCAACAAAACAAAAAGGTCAGTTATATTAAAGAGACAGTTACGAAATATGTTCGCAGGAATTGCGATTGTTTTATGTGTGAGCATGTCATTCAGTGCATTTTTCGTTTCCGCAAAAGAAAAAGAGACAACAGATAATGAGTCATCCCATATTTATTACAGAAGCATACGAATTGAACAGGGAGATACTTTGTGGGATATTGCAAGTGAAAATCTTCCTGTAACATATAGTTCAGTTGAGAAATATGTTGAGGTGCTTAAAGAGATTAACGGACTTTCTTCCGATGAAATTTTTTCAGGGGAGAATCTTATGATTGCATATACGACTAAATGAGAATTATTTGTTTAATTTGGTATCAATATACACCCTATGCATTGATATATATACTCCTAATGGCAGCCGTGTGGAACAAAAAAGAGAGTTGTTTCATGCGGCTGCTTTATATAACAGAAATATATCTATACGACAAATACTGATTTTTCCAAAAGATATAGACGAAAAACAGTCTCTTTGGTATAATAAGTATAAACAGGAAAGAATTTATAAAGAAGGGAAATGAAAAAAATATGGGAAAAGAAAACAATACTGAGAATAAGAATTTAGAAATAAACCCTTCTGCAAAGACGTACCACGAACAAAAATATATAGATTATACTTTACGGTTAAGGGAGATATTAAAAACATTACCGCCTTTTGCAAAAGATTATTTTCGGGCGATAGAACCGACAACATCTGCTAAGACAAGGATATCATATGCATATGATATCCGGGTGTTTTTTCATTTTTTGACAGAAAATAATCCTGTTTATAAAAATTATACGATGGAGCAATTTACATTATCAGATCTTGAAAGACTGGAACCTGTTGATATTGAAGAATACCAGGAATATTTGAAAGTATATAAAAATGAGAAAAAGCAAATTACAAATGCAGAGAAAGGACTTGCAAGAAAGATGTCTGCCCTGCGAAGTTTTTACGGATATTATTTTAAACGGCAGCAAATTTCCAAAAATCCAACGTTGCTTGTTGATATGCCTAAACTGCATGATAAAGCAATTATTCGTCTTGATACGGATGAGGTTGTAAAATTGTTAGATTATGTGGATCATGGAGGCGATTCTTTAACCGGTCAGAGAAAAGCTTATTTTGAGAAAACAAAAAACAGAGATCTTGCTATTTTAACATTACTTTTGGGAACAGGTATCCGTGTTTCGGAATGTGTTGGTCTTGATCTAAATGATGTGGATTTTAAGAATAACGGAATTAAGGTAATGCGAAAAGGAGGAAACGAAATGATCGTGTATTTCGGTGAAGAAGTTGCGAATGCATTAAAAGAATACATGTATACAACCCGCAAGACTACTCTCCCGCTTCCCGGTCATGAAAATGCACTTTTCTTATCTACCCAAAGAAAACGTATGGGTGTTCAGGCTGTTGAAAATATGGTGAAAAAATATGCCCGAGAAGTGACGCCAAACAAGAAAATTACACCACATAAGCTTAGGAGCACATATGGAACTTCTCTTTACAAAGAAACGGGAGATATTTATCTTGTAGCAGACGTTCTCGGACATAAAGATGTCAATACAACGAAAAAGCACTATGCAGCGATCGATGAAGATCGACGCCGTCAGGCTGCAAAGGCAGTGAAACTACGGGAAATATAATCATTATTTTACATTCCACTGTCCGATTACTTCATTGACGGTAGAGACTGTTACAAATACTTTTTGTTTACATGTATGAAGATAATTTAAGAGCAGACGGTATTCTTGCTGTGTAATAATTGTGATCAATTCTGTTCGGTGAGTTTGATCATATGCCCCCTGAGCCGTATATAAAGTTGCGCCTCGGTTTAACTCATGGATGATGTAGTGTTGGATCGGACGATAGTCATCGGCAATGATACATACTCTTTTTCGTTTTTTAAAGCCGTCGATGAAATAATCTACTGCTGCTCCGTTGGCGTATGTTCCGAGCAAGCTGATGATCAGAGTCGGTATATCATAAACAAAGATCGATGTCATTGCAGTTATTAGCCCTGAGATTGTTAATGCCTTTCCTATTTCAATATGTGTAAATTTATTCAGCATTTTCGCCACGATATCCAATCCTCCGGACGATGCATTGACATGGAATAACAATGCTTGTCCGAGGGCAATCAGCAGGACATAGATCACAAGATCAATGACTTGTTCATTCGTAATAGAATGGTTGATCGGCATAAAATGTTCAAAAATCCAAAGATATACAGGAAGAAGCATGGATGTGTACACTGTTTTTGCACCGAACTCTTTTCCGATAAAGATAAATCCGATAATCAGTAAAAATGCGTTTAAAATAAATGTTAACACAGAGACTTGTATTCCTGATAATTTAGATAATACGAGAGCCAAACCTGAAACGCTTCCTGCGACAATATTTCCGGGAATCATAAAGAAGTAAACTCCGGACGCAACAAGAAGCATCCCAAATGTGATAATTATTATTTCTCGAATAGATATTCCTTTACTTTTCATCTTGATACTCTCTTTTCTCGTTAAAATATAATGATAGAAATTCTTATAAAAATAAGACAAATCATTTTCTCTAAATAATATCTTATCTCGATTAGAGATGAATTTCAATCTAATTTTTCTGTGAAGCATCTGAAACCAAAGCTTTTAAAGTGTTTTCGATTTTCCTTTCTTTGATTGATGTTGATTTCGTGTAAAAAGCTTGTATTTCTATTCTCCTGTCGCTATAATAAAAAAGTCACAAATACAGTTCAGTCAGGAAAGATGAGGAAGAAAAATGCAGTTACAACGATTACTCAGTTATACTCGCAAGGCGGTGGATGAATACAGTATGATACAGGAAGGTGACCATATTGCAGTAGGAATTTCCGGTGGAAAAGACAGTCTTACCCTTCTTTATGCCCTTCATGGATTAAAGCGATTTTATCCGCAAAAATTTGAATTAAGTGCAGTAACTGTAGATCTGGGATTTGAAAATTTTAATTTGGAACCTATTCAGAATTTATGTAAAGAACTGGAAGTACCTTATAAAGTAGTGAAATCAGATATTTATGACATCTTGTTTCATGTACGTCAGGAAAGTAATCCGTGTTCGCTTTGTGCTAAGATGCGCAAAGGAGCTTTAAATGAGGCTGTAAAAGAGATGGGATGCAATAAAGTAGCTTATGCGCATCATAAAGATGATATTATTGAGACGATGCTGTTGTCTTTGATTTTTGAAGGAAGATTTTATTCTTTTTCTCCAAAAACATATTTAGATCGTATGGATCTTACTGTAATTCGTCCGATGATGTTTGTGGATGAGATGGAAGTAATTGGTTTTCGGAATAAATACTCTCTTCCGGTTGTAAAGGGAAAATGTCCTGTTGACGGACATACAAAGAGACAATATGCCAAAGAACTTTTGAGGGAACTGAACAAAGAACATCCCGGTACGAAAGAGCGCATGTTTCATGCTATTCTGACAGGTAATATTAAAGGCTGGCCTGAACGTATTATTTCCCGGCGTTAGGGCAGAAATGAAAGGTTTTAAGATTTCAAAAAAGTAAGGAGCACCGAGTCATAACTCAATTTAATTAGTTATGAACCAGTGCTCTTTTTTGTTTCTCTATTACTTATTTTTTATAAAGTACTTTTTTCTGAATACAATCAGAAATGTTCCACTGCAAATAAACAAGAAAAGCAATGGTATTATTGGCGTATTATCTCCTGTTTCTACGGCTGAATTTTTGTTATCAGGAATGCGATTATTATTAGTATTATTATTGTTAGTATCCTTATCAGTATCATCAGGAGTAAGATTTTCTGTTGAGTCTTTTTTTGTCAATCCATCGATTGCTTTCTTTAAGCCATTAATCTGCTGTTGGAGCTGTTCAACTGTCAGTTTCTCATTGCTTAAGAGCGTTTCTGCATTTGTAATCTCTTTCTTCAGAGCAGCTACAGAATCGTCCGTATATTGATCAGATTCCGTTTTTTCTTTAGCAGATGCGATCAGGGAAGATAATTCCTGTTTTAACTGCTGGATCTTTTCCACATCAGGATCTTCCGGCTCGACAGGAGGAGTCGTTTCTCCTGTTCCAATGATAAGAGTCAGTGAAATTTCATTATTGGATACTTTTCCTGCACCGATTAAATTTCCATTTAAAACAAGTGTTGCATCTTGATCGGCATTGTATTTTGAAAGATCCCAATTCACAAAAAGAGAGGCCGGATCCAGTGTTTTATCGCTGTTTTTTAATGCGAGTTTTCCTGTAATAAGCGATGGAAGTAATTTTTTCAGTTCTTTTTCAGAAGTACCCTTATCAATTTTAATGTCATTGATCGGAAGATATTCTTTCAATTCTGTTTCAGAAGAAATTCTTTTTCCGGTTATAGTAAGTTCTTCCAAACCGACACAGTTTCCGATAGCGGCGCTGTTCAGCTCATGGAATAACAATTTCACATATCTTCCGACGATCGGCTGATCAAGTGTAATCTCATGAGTAGGATGTGCTGCGCCGTTAGGTTCATACTTGAGTGTTTTTGCTGTAATCCAATTTTCTTTATCTGCTGATACAAGAACCTCATAATCTGTGGGGTAGACAAGGTTAAAATATTCTGCTGTAAGAGATTCTATTATATTTGTAGTATCTCCAAGATCAACAATGATCCAAGCCTCTTTGTCTGCCTGAGATCCCTTGATATAGTTACTGTTCCATCGCGTATCCCGATTTCCGTCTACAGCAAAATCTTTCTGATCTCCGTTAAGTTCTGTTCCGGATACTTCAACCGGACGTTTTAATGCAAGATTTTCAGAGTCGGGAATTTCCGGTTGCTCTGGTTCTTCCGGATCTGGTTCTGTGTCAATGATATGTTCGACATAAATTCCGATATCATCGGTATCTTGCAGGGAATCTTCATCTGTATAAATTTCATAAACAGAAGGCGCTTTTCCGTCAGTCCACTCCAAGCGAATTGCAAAAATATGATCGTATTTTGACGTATCAAAAGTTTTTGTTCCCTGATCAAAAGAACCAAGTTCTTCCCATTTATCGACGCCGGTTCTTACTTTTACGGAGGCGTTAGAGATTTCCTGTGCATCTTGCAGGAGGGAAATGGAGTTCAGTTTTGTGTGATCAGTCAGTCTGTATTCAAGCCATCCTGCTTCGGAATCCGTTGTTGTAAATACCGTAGAGATATCTTTGTCGATACATTTATCCAAATCGCCGGATGCGCTTGAGATTACTGGTGACGTGCTGATATCTTTTTCTACATTTTTATTGACTTCGATTTCGTGGATCCGAAGGAACGGATTATCATATTTCGATGCAACTTGATCTGTTATGAGAATGCGAATATATCTGGCTTGCTCTCCTTCCCCGTTTCCTCTGACATAACGGCACGGAGGCTCCACTTTTGTATTGTCATCTTTTACAGAAGCGATTGTTCTCCATTTATTTTTATCAGCAGAAATCTGAATATCCGCATCGTATAAATGTGCTTTTCCGTCCCATGTGGCGATGGTAACGTCATAGAGGGAAGTTAACACGCCTAAGTCTACGATAATGTAGTCATCTTTGTTTTGTCCTTGATTCGTCCATGCGTAAGTTGAAATGTCACCGTCAAACATATATTCCCACTTACCTTCTCTGAGCGGATTTGTAAAGCTTGTCTCACTCATTGTTGGAGTGATTTTCAGATTGTTTGCCGAAATTCCAAGTTTTGTCAATGTTCCTGTAATTGCTTTTTCAGTCGGATTCACAATACGGATATAACGCATTATCTGAGGTTCGTTAAAGTCTGCTGCATCCGTCCATTCAATTCCGTTCAGCGAATATTGTATTTTTGCCCCAGCAAGTCCGTCTGCCTTATATGAAATTGCAGATACGGAAGTCAAAGATGTCATTTTGATTCCAATATATTCATTCGGTTTTAATTCTATATTTTTCAGATCTTTTACACGAAATTCATTTCCGAGTACATGGAGAGGAGTCTTTTTTAAACTTTCGATATTTGTATAAATACGCTCTCCTTCTTCTGCTTTTTTATTAACAGTAAATTCACGTACATTTGTCCAATAATTCTCTTTTGCAGGAGTTATTGTACCTGTCTTGGTAAGACGGATACGGATATAGCGGGCTTTTATATCTAACCCCGATTTTTCAATATGCTGTGCAGCATCTGTTTCTTTATATTCCTGAATTGCCGTCCAAGATCCGTCAGAACCTGTTTCAGAATATTCCAAAATAAAGTTATGGAAATAATCGTGGTCGGTATCAGTTGTCCCCTGCACGATTGTAATATCTGTTATCGGGATTATTCTGCCGAGATCAACTCCGTAATAGTCTCCTGTCTTTTGATTTTGCTGCCATTTACCTGCAGTTGTCAGATCCTGATCGAACAGATTGGCTGAGTTTGCGTCATCTGTTTGTTTTACTCCTCCTAAAACCGCATAGAAAGATGGTGTGACATCTGTGTTGTTGGGATCAAAAAGTGGTGTCAATGCGTTTTTAGCCCACAATGTCATAGATGAAACGAATGGATGCAGACGTTTACTTCCTGCTTCTGCCATTGTTGTTTCACCTTCTGCGGTCGGATATGTATTCCATGTTTCCAGTGCTTTTCCTGCAGCGGCAAATTTGACCCAGGCTGTATTTGTATCTTTTTCCTGAATGGCTATAACACTTTCAATGATTGCCTTTGCTCCGGAAACGATATCTTTTAAGGAGTGAAGCCAAGGGGCAAGTTCTGATTTCAAATCTTCATTTTTACAATCAACATTAAAAGTTTCGATCGCTTTTAAAATGGAATCGAACTCTGCCTGCAGATTAGCAGTTTCTTTATCGTCTTTTAAGAGTTCTCCGGTATTGACCTTCTCCATGACGCTTTCAAGCTTTTCTTTTAAGTATTCGGATTCAGGAAATCCCTGGGGTACGCGACCAGAGTGAGGACAGTTCGCAACATTGCTTGCAATCTTAAAGTAGGCATCCTGTACTTCAGGTTCGACGTAGAGGAAAGCATCCTGCCAAATTGTTTGTGCATGTTCGGAATAATCAGTATTATTCCAAAATAGAGATGCTAACTGGAACAATCCGATCTTATTGCTTTGGGCAAAACGGGAAGGATTCGATACGGCGCCTGTAAGTCCAGTGACACCGTCTCTGGCATAATGTGTAATATCTCCAAGATAAATTCCTGATTTGGCATGTTCGTTTACCGGATAATTCAGCCAGAAACAAACTTTGTGACCGGTCTTTTCTGATACATAATTAATAGTTTCCTGTGTAATCGGTGAATTTACATCGTCGCCTGTCCAATAGAGGATAATGGATGAATCGAGTGCTTTTAATGCTTCCAATTCTGCTGCATTTGCCCATCCTTTATTATATCCTTGCATACAGTAAGTGATCGGTTTACAGTTCTTTGGCTGAATGAATTCAGTTGTTAATTTATTCAGAAGATTTACAACATCTTCATGTGTGCCGCTTCCAAAGTCATCGTTCAGAATATCAAATTTTCTGACGCCAGCATCATAAAGCTGCTGGAATTTGGCAAGTAATTTTTCATATCGTTCATTGTAAGCTGTTTCATTTGATGTATCTAAACCGCTAAAAAATCCTGAAATATGCACGGACCATGCATAGTAGCATTTTGTTTCTTCCCCGACTTTGACAAGTTCTCTGATTTGATCAATCTCATTTTGCGGATAAAGTTCGCCCCATTTATTCGTATGATATGGATCTGTTTTTGATGCATAAACATAATTGTTCATTTTTACATCACGAGCGAACCGCATCAGACTCTCTCTTGATTTATAATCCCATCCGCCATAGAATCCTTCAATAAATCCACGATATTCTATGCCTGCAAAATCTTCGATCTGCACATTGCGAAGTTGTGGAGAATCATAAGATTTCAGCATCATTTGCAATGTGGCAACGCCGTAAAATGTGCTGTCGCTGTCTTTGCCTACAATGGAGATGACGTTGTCTTTGGCGCTGAGCACATATGAATCTGTCTTAGAAAACAAATCGTCTGTTTTAATTGTTACATTCTTATCGACATAGTCGCTTGCTTTCCCGGAAGAACCGTTTGTTCCTAAAAGGATCGTAGTTTCCCCATCTGCAATATCTTCTGCCTGTACAACAGTTTTTCCGTAGTTTGTTATCACTTCTTCCAGAAATTTCTTTGTTGCTTCGTCAATGTCATCTTCATATATAACATTGACTGTATCTGACATAGCGAATTCTCCGTTTTCGTAAACTACAGATTGAGGAATCGGATAAATTTTATAAACGTTTGTTTCCTTTTCCTTTGCTTCCGCACGAATACCGATCCCGCTGCACAGCGGCAGGATCAAAGCTGCTATGAGCAAAATGCTCAAAATTGTTTGGCGGATTTTAAATTGTTTGAATTTTTTCATAAGCTTCCCCCAGCTCCTTTTCGTCATTTTCTATAAAATTTCCCTATTATTTTTATAATACTATATATACCTAACAAAATCAATTATAGAAATCGTTTTATACAAGATAATGGTTCATATAGAAGAGAATATAATCAGATCAAATAAAAAATCCCGAAAACGATAAAACAAATTTATAATTAAGAAAATTTATTTTACCATCTCCGGGAAATAGGATCCTATATATTTATTAGATTTTTTTACTTTCTTTTGCAATACTCTCTTTTAGATTTACATAATCGATAATTGCTTTTGCAGTGCCGTCTATACCAAGTTCAGAACTTGTAAGACAAAGTTCGTAGCTTTTCGAGTCGGACCATTTTTTATTCGTATAATAGTTATAATAGCCTGCCCTTTTCTTATCTGTTTTAAGAATCATATCTTTTGCTTTTGCATCTGTCAGATTATAAATCCTTGCGATACGTCGTATTCTTGCGTCTAAATCGGCATGAATGAAAACACTTACTACATTTTTATAAGACTCGAGCGCATAATCGGCACATCTTCCGACGAGGATACAAGGACCTTCATCTGCAATTTTTTTTATGGCATCAAACTGTGCAAGAAAAACTTTATGGTTGATCGGCATATCTGTATATGTATTTCCTGAATATCCCATAGAATAGGTATCCATTACAAGGGAGTAGAGAAAACTGCTTGTCGGCTTCTCGTCATGAGATTCGAAAATTTCTTCACAAATACCGCTTTCTTTTGCGGCGCGTGCAAGCATTTCCTTGTCATAAAGTTTGATTCCAAGTTGTTCGGCAACCCGATTTCCAATCTCGCGTCCGGCGCTTCCGAATTCTCTTCCGATAGTAATGATCGTATTTGTTTTCATATGAAGTCACTCTCCTTTACGTCAATAATATGTGATTATGCATAAAAATCAGATGTATAAACGAACTGCATATGAGTATTATAGCTAAAAACAAGCGAAAATACAATAGTTTATAAACTTGAGTTTCCGCAGTTTTATCCACAGACCTCTGATTATTACTGCATCTTTATAA
>OGRC01001948.1_pt1 | contig 12307 bp, 4 predicted proteins | sample 1553431 | NCBI WGS metagenome assembly OGRC01 (sample SAMEA2580064, study PRJEB22360) | human gut metagenome | biome: human gut; feature: human-associated habitat; material: faeces | place: Denmark | collected 2008/2010
CTTTGTATGCAATTTTACTCCGGTGGAGAGAGAAGATTACTGCGTAGGTGTTCCGACGAGGAAAACGCTGAAGCTCGTTTTAAACAGCGACGAGGAACAGTATGGCGGAACGGGCGAGAAGCGTCCGCTTACTTATAAGCCTGTAAAACAGGAATGTGATGGTCAGCCGTATTCGATCGAATACCCGCTTCCGGCTTACGGCGTGGCAGTATTTGAGTATTAAGATGATGGGATTGAGAGGCATAGAGCGCGTGCAGAACTGTCAGCGGTTTTTGTCTTAAACAGCATATTAAAAAAGAACGCAGAACAGAGACTGTTGCGAAATAGATGGGGATTTTTTGAAAAGCCGGTCTATCTTGCGGCAGTCTTGTTTTATTGTAATGGCGACGGGCCGAAGTCCGGGCTTGCCCGAGATCTTGGCAATCGCTTACAATCCCGGAATGTGCCTTTTGGTACTTCCGGTGATTAATGGGATCATTTGCTGAAAGAATAGGTTGTGAACGGAATAGGAGGTGCGGCAGATGAAAAATTATTCAGAAGATCCGAGCAGACAGTATCATATTCAAGCGGCAAAAGGTGAGGTCGGACGATATGTTATTTTGCCCGGAGATCCGAAGCGGTGTGTGAAAATCGCGAAGTATCTTGACAATCCGGTTTTGGTTGCGGATAACAGAGAATATGTGACGTATACGGGAATGCTCAATCAAGTGAAGGTGAGCGTGACGTCAACAGGAATCGGCGGACCGTCTGCGGCGATCGCAATGGAAGAACTTTGTCGCTGCGGAGCGGATACATTTGTCAGGATTGGAACGTGCGGCGGAATGCAGACGAACGTAAAGAGCGGGGATATCGTTGTGGCGACAGGCGCCGTAAGGATGGAAGGAACGAGTAAAGAGTATGCGCCGATTGAATTTCCGGCGGTTGCGGATCTTTCGGTGACGAACGCTCTTGTCAAGGCGGCTGAATCGAAAGGATATCCTTTTCATACAGGAGTGGTGCAGTGTAAAGATTCTTTTTACGGACAGCATGAGCCGGAGCGAAAGCCTGTCGGATATGAGCTGCTGCAAAAGTGGGAAGCGTGGAAGCGATTAGGATGCCTTGCATCGGAAATGGAATCTGCGGCTTTGTTCGTTGCTGCGAGCAGCTTGCGGGTACGGGTTGGATCGTGTTTTTTGGTAATTGCGAATCAGGAACGTGAAAAGGCTGGGTTGGACAATCCGGTAGTGCATGATACGGATATGGCGATTCGTATCGCTGTGGAAGCAATCCGCAGATTGATCCGAGAAGATCAGGAGAGGGAAAAGAGCGTATGAATGAAAAGGAAATTTTGGGATATGTAGATCACACTTTGCTGGCGCAGTCTGCAACGTGGGAAGAGATCCGGCAGTTATGTGATGATGGAATGAAATATGGGACGGCGTCGGTGTGCATTCCGCCAAGTTATGTAAAGCAGGCATCGGAATATGTGGGAGGAAAGCTTTCGATCTGTACTGTGATCGGTTTCCCGAACGGTTATGCTACGACTGCCGTAAAGGAATTTGAGACGAAGGATGCCATCGCCAATGGGGCGGATGAGATTGATATGGTTGTGAATATCGGCTGGGTGAAAGAGAAGAAATATGATCTTGCAGAAGAAGAAATCAAAGTTTTAAAAAAGGCGTGTGGCAGAAAGATACTGAAAGTGATTATCGAAACGTGTCTTTTGACAGAGGAAGAGAAAGTGAAAATGTGCGAGGTTGTGACCCGGTCAGGAGCAGATTATATTAAGACGTCGACTGGATTTTCGAAAGGCGGGGCGACTTTTGAAGATATCCGGTTGTTTGCAGAACATGTAGGAGACGGGGTGAAGATCAAGGCTGCCGGAGGGATTTCCTCGATGGAGGATGCGGAGACGTTTTTAGGACTTGGGGCAAAACGGCTTGGAACAAGCCGGATCGTAAAACTTGTGAAAGCTGCGGAGGAAGAAGAAACGACGGATGAACACAGTTCGGCAGATGAAGAGTGCGCAGGGGATGAAAGCGGCGTGATGGAAGAAAAGACGGCGGCTGAAGCTGGGCTGCCGCGGACGATGATAGAAGAACTGATACGAACGGCGATGGCACAGCGGGAATTCTCTTACAGTCCGTATTCGGGATTTCGCGTAGGAGCGGCGCTTTTGACGGAGAGCGGTAAGATATATACGGGGTGCAATATAGAAAACGCAGCCTTTTCTCCGACAAATTGTGCAGAGCGGACTGCATTTTTCAAGGCAGTCAGTGAGGGCGAGAGAACATTTCGCGCAATTTGCATTGCCGGAGGCAAAGAAGGTCAAATGAACAGCCGGAAAGAAGAAGCTGAGAATATTGATTATACGCCGCCTTGCGGGGTGTGCCGTCAGGTGATGGCTGAGTTCTGTGATCCTGAGCAGTTTCAGGTGATATTGGCAGCAGCCGGAGGAAAGTATCGGGTATTCACATTGAAGGAGCTTCTGCCGCTTGGGTTCGGCGCAGAGTGTCTGTAAAAAAGGGAGATGGGATAATGAAAGCGTATAAAAGAATATTCGTGATTGTTCTTGATTCTCTCGGAATCGGGGCGCTGCCGGATGCGGCGCGGTTCGGAGACGAAGGTGCGGATACGTTCGGGCATATCTTGGAGAGGCGGAAGACATTGGATATTCCCAATCTGCGAAAGCTTGGGCTGCTGAATCTAAAGACCGGAGGTGAGATGGAAGGTGTTGAACGTCCTGAGGGACGTTATATGCGGATGAAAGAAGCGAGCAACGGAAAAGATACAATGACCGGACACTGGGAAATGATGGGGATTAAGACGGACAAACCGTTTCGGACTTTCACGGACAATGGGTTTCCGCCGGAACTGATCGCAGAGCTGGAAAAGCAGTGCGGAAAACGAGTGATCGGAAATAAAAGCGCAAGTGGAACGGCGATCATTGAAGAGCTGGGGGAAGAAGAGATCCGTACCGGAGCGATGATCGTGTATACGTCAGCGGATTCGGTTATGCAGATATGTGGAAATGAGGAGACGTTTGATCTTCAGGAATTGTATCGGTGCTGTGAGACTGCAAGACAGATTACGCTGAAAGATGAGTGGCGCGTAGGGCGTGTGATTGCAAGACCGTATATCGGAATGAAAAAAGGCGAGTTTAAAAGGACGAGCAACCGGAGAGATTATGCGCTGAAGCCGACGATGCCCACTGCTTTGAATGCGCTGAAAGATGCGGGGCTGGATGTGATCGGAATCGGTAAGATCAATGATATTTTCTGCGGGGAAGGTATTACGAAAGCATACCATTCGGAAAGCTCTGTTCACGGAATGGAGCAGGCGATCGAAAGATGCGGGGAAGATTTTACGGGAATGTGTTTTGTGAACCTTGTTGATTTTGACGCGCTGTGGGGTCATCGGAGAAATGTGGAAGGGTATGGGAAAGAGATTGAAAAGTTTGACAAAAACCTCGGAGTTTTGCTGGAGAGGCTCGGGAAGGATGATCTTTTGATCTTAACTGCGGACCACGGAAATGATCCCACATATAAAGGGACGGATCACACGAGGGAATATGTTCCGTTTCTTGCATACAGTAAAAAGATGAAAACAGGAGGGGAACTGCCGGAAGCGGAGACGTTTGCGGTAATCGGGGCTACGGCGGCAGACAATTTTGATGTGAATATGCCGGAAGGCTCTGTTGGATATTCTGTTTTGGATAGTTTGTTATAGTAAAAAAGGAAGCGTTATAAAAAGGGGCGCCGACAGAGCGAAAAGTTCAGGTCGAAGTTTCGCAAGTTCAGATTGAAAAGTTAAAAATAAGGATTGTCGGCGCACTCTTTTTATTGTATAATAATCGATTGAGAAAATGTAACGAGAACATGGGACGATACAGGAGGAAGAAAGATGGCAAAAAGAAATGATATCCATAAGGTACTTATCATCGGCTCCGGCCCGATCATTATCGGACAGGCTTGTGAATTCGATTATTCCGGAACACAGGCTTGTAAAGCATTGAGAAATTTAGGATATGAGATTGTATTGGTGAATTCGAATCCGGCAACGATTATGACGGATCCGGAGATTGCTGACGTTACTTATATTGAACCTTTGAATGTTGACAGAATAGAACAGATTATTAAAAAGGAAAGACCAGATGCATTGCTGCCGAATCTTGGCGGTCAGTCCGGTCTTAATTTATGTTCGGAACTGGCTCAGGCAGGAGTTTTGGAGAAATATAATGTAGAAGTAATCGGTGTGCAGGTCGATGCGATTGAACGTGGAGAAGACAGAATCGAGTTTAAGCACACGATGGATCAGCTTGGAATTGAGATGGCGCGAAGCGAGGTTGCGTATTCTGTAGACGAAGCTCTTGCAATCGCAGAGAAACTCGGCTATCCGGTTGTTCTTCGCCCGGCCTATACGATGGGCGGCGCAGGCGGCGGTCTTGTATATAACGTAGAGGAATTGAAAACAGTATGTGCCCGAGGTCTTCAGGCAAGTCTTGTCGGCCAGGTTCTTGTAGAAGAATCGATTTTGGGATGGGAAGAGCTGGAGTTGGAAGTTGTCCGCGACGCAGAGGGCAATATGATCACAGTATGTTTTATCGAAAATATTGATCCGCTTGGTGTTCATACGGGAGACTCTTTCTGTTCGGCTCCGATGCTTACGATTTCAGAAGAAGTTCAGCAGCGTCTGCAGGAAAAATCTCATAAAGTAGTAGATTCTGTTAAGGTAATTGGCGGATGTAACGTGCAGTGGGCACATGATCCGAAGACAGACAGGGATGTCATTATTGAGATCAATCCGAGAACGTCCCGTTCTTCGGCGCTTGCTTCAAAAGCGACAGGATTCCCGATCGCCCTTGTATCTGCGATGCTTGCGACAGGAATGACACTGAAAGATATTCCGTGCGGAAAATACGGCACATTGGATAAATACGTTCCTGACGGAGATTATGTTGTGATCAAGTTTGCGCGCTGGGCATTTGAGAAATTCAAAGGCGTGGAAGACAAGCTCGGAACGCAGATGCGCGCTGTCGGCGAAGTTATGAGTATCGGAAAGAATTTCAAAGAGGCGTTCCAGAAAGCGATCCGTTCTTTGGAGACAGGAAGATATGGACTTGGACATGCGAAAGATTTCGACGGAAAATCAAAAGAAGACTTGCTTAAGATTTTGAGATATGCGACAAGCGAGCGCTATTTTGTTATCTATGAAGCTTTAAGAAAAGGAGCTTCTGTGGAAGAGATCCATGAGCTGACGAAAGTAAAACATTATTTCCTTGAGCAGATGAAAGAACTGGTGGATGAGGAAGAAGCTCTGCTTGCGTTCAAGGGTGGTCTGCCGGAAGATGCAGCGCTTATCGCGGCGAAGAAAGATGGATTCTCTGATAAATATTTAAGTCAGATCCTTGAGGTTGATGAGGACGAGATCCGTAATAAGAGAATCAGCCTCGGCGTTGAGGAAACATGGGAAGGTGTTCATGTAAGCGGAACACAGGACAGTGCATATTACTATTCAACATATAATGGAACAGACAAAAACCCGATCAGTGAAGAGAAACCGAAGATCATGATCTTGGGCGGAGGTCCGAACCGTATCGGACAGGGAATCGAATTTGACTATTGCTGTGTACACGCGTCACTGGCATTGAGAAAACTTGGTTTCGAGACGATCATTGTCAACTGTAATCCGGAAACAGTATCCACAGATTATGATACGTCAGACAAACTGTATTTTGAGCCGTTGACACTGGAAGACGTCCTTAGCATTTATAAGAAAGAAAAACCGGTCGGCGTGATCGCACAGTTCGGAGGACAGACACCGCTGAATCTTGCGGCAGATCTGGAGAGAAACGGTGTGAAGATCTTGGGAACAGCTCCGTCTGTAATTGATTTGGCAGAAGACCGCGATTTGTTCCGTGAAATGATGGACAAACTTGAGATTCCGATGCCGGAGTCAGGAATGGCTGTTACGGTGGACGATGCCCTTGAGATTGCTGAGAAGATCGGTTATCCGGTTATGGTGCGCCCGTCTTATGTACTTGGCGGTCGCGGTATGGAAGTTGTATATGACCCGGAAAGCATGGTTGGATATATGAAAGCGGCAGTCGGTGTGACACCGGATCGTCCGATCCTGATTGACCGTTTCCTCGGACATGCGACAGAGTGTGAAGCGGACGCGATCAGCGACGGCACACATGCATTCGTTCCGGCAGTTATGGAACATATCGAGCTTGCGGGAGTGCATTCCGGTGACTCTGCTTGTATCATTCCGTCGAAAAATATTTCCGAAGAAAATGTAAGGACGATCAAAGAGTATACAAGAAAGATCGCGGAAGAAATGCATGTTAAAGGTTTGATGAATATGCAGTATGCGATTGAAAACGGAAAAGTATTTGTACTGGAGGCAAATCCGCGTGCGTCAAGAACGGTTCCGCTTGTATCGAAAGTATGTAATATCCGTATGGTTCCGCTGGCAATCGATATCGTAACAGGCGAACTGACAGGAAGACCTTCACCGGTTCCGGCTCTGAAAGAACAGAATATTCCGTATTATGGTGTAAAAGAAGCGGTATTCCCGTTCAATATGTTCCCGGAAGTAGACCCGCTGCTCGGACCGGAAATGAGATCCACAGGAGAAGTGCTTGGATTGTCAAAATCTTTCGGTGAAGCGTTTTATAAAGCACAGGAAGCTACACAGACAAAGCTTCCGCTGGAAGGTACGGTGCTGATCTCCGTAAGCAACCGCGATAAACCGGAAGTTGTGGAAGTTGCGGCTGATTTCGCGAAAGCGGGATTCCATATCATTGCGTCGGATCATACATGCGCTTTGCTTAAGGAAAATGGAATCGAAGCGGAAAAGATCAATAAGCTTCAGGAAGGCCGTCCGAATATGCTCGATGTGATTACGAACGGAAAAGTTGATATGATCGTCAATACACCGTCGGGCAAAGAGAGCAAGAATGACGACAGTTATTTGAGAAAGGCTGCGATCAAGAAAAAAGTTCCGTATATGACGACGATGGCTGCTGCGAAAGCTGCGGCAAACGGAATACTTGCCGTGAAGAAACACGGAAGCAGTGAAGTGAAATCTTTGCAGGAGATTCACGGGGAGATTACAGATAAATAAAAAGATCAGAAGGATCTTGGAAAGTGGGAAAGATACCGGCTGCGTTTGCGGTCGGTATCTTTTTGCTTGGCGACGCGCCAGAGTCCGGGATTGCCTGAGATTTTGGCGGCCACTTACAATCCCGAAATGTGTCTTTTGACACTTCCGGTGATTGTGCAAAATACAGATCGACTTGCTTCTTTTTCCTTGTTGATATGGTGAAAACGAGAAAAAGATAAAGAGAAAAAGAAATAAAGAACGGTAAAACATACGAAAAAGTGTGGAATGAAAAAGGAAAAATGTAAAATAAGACGGTAAAAAGTGCAAATACTATGAAGCGAGTGATGTGTTATCATTATAAGATGATGGGGGTACTGGAATTTGTTTGTTTAAACATTATATTTTAAGGAGAAGGAGAAAAGTTTATGAAGAAGGGAATGTTCCATAAGGGGATGGCTGCGGTTCTTGCAGTATCGCTGACAGCCGGCGGGGCGCTTCCGTTTTTGGCTCAGACAGTTCATGCGGAAGATGTTGCGGCAGAACAGGGTCAGACGCCTGAGAAAAAGAGCGGCACGGTAACGCTTGAGAAGGCGAACGGTTCTTACATATTCGGAAACGAGTATCTGAAAAGAACGTTTTCTGTGAGCGCAGACAAAGTATTATCAACAAAAGAGATAACAAACTACCGTACAGGAACAACTCCGACTGTGTTTACACCACAGACCGGAAGTGAAGAGTTCGTGATCAACACATTGGAAAACGGATCTGACGGAGAAGACGGAGGATTTACTGCACCGACCCAGAAGCTTGATACAAAAGGGTGGAATGCAGAAGCGGACAGCGTTGCAACGAATGAGGGAAGCAACGGCGGAGCGGATAAGATGTTTGATGGTGATAATAATACATATTATCACTCTAGCTACAGCGGGGGCACAGATGACCAGCAAAAATATCCTCATAATATTTATGTGGATTTCGGATCGGAGAAGTCTTTCCAGTCTCTTCGCTATCAGCAGAGAGTAGATGCAAACGGCAATCCGACGGTGAGCGGTCATGTAAAAGGCTACAAGATCTATACGGGAGAAAGCATTGATGCATTAAAACAGGCGACGGATGCTCAGCCGGCTGCGGAAGGTTCTTTTGAGGATAAAAAAGAGACATATGTGAATTTGGAGCAGAAGATTACGGCGAAGTGTGTCCGCATTGAGTTTGTCGACGGTTATGAACCGGCGCAGTCGAACGTAAACAAAAATGTAGCATGCTGTTCGGAATTTGATTTTTATGAAGACACAGCGACATTTCCTACGGTGACGGACAATGCGACACAGCTTAAAACCAGCGAGATGAAGGTTCAGGGCGAACCGGAACTGACGGAAAAAGACGGCGTAAAAACATTGACCTTTACATTTGAACCAAAGAAGGTGCGCGGCGTAGATTATACGGTAAAAGAAGTCATCACGATGAAAGACGGCGATTCTTTCATGAGGAAGCATCTTGATATTTCGGTTGGCGAAGGGCAGGCAGAGAAAGCGAAGATTGATTACATCGACCTTGAAAATATGAATATCGGACAGAATGATCTGAAGCAGAATGAATACTGGTCGATCACAGATGATATGGCGAATAATCCTGATATGGGTAATATGAGAGGAGATTATCTTGAACTCGGACAGCCGTATTATGTCGGGGCGATGTACTGGGGATGTGAATTTCCGGAGACAGAGAATAAGATCAAAGGCAATAATTCTTTTATCCGTTATTATTACGGAAAATCCTTAAAGCCGGATACGAAGTTTGAGTACAACGAAGGCAATGAGGAAGGAAAGATGACAACGTGGGATGCTGTTGTAGGAGCTGCGCGAAGCAGAGATTACAGCGTAACACAGAGTGATTTCTATGAATATATCGAGACGATCGCGACAGATACACAGTTCCGTCAGCAGTACAACTCTTGGTATGATAACATGAAGGAGATTACGGATGAGATTATCCAGAAGAGCTTCTTTGAGATCGAGAAAGGATTTACACAATATGGAATCGCACCGCTTGATTCTTATGTTGTAGACGATGGATGGACCAATTACAGTTCATTTTGGGATTTCAACAATAAGTTCCCGAACGAGCTTTACAACTCCAGCCTGCAGGTAAACCAGCTTGCATCCAATTTTGGATTATGGCTCGGACCAAGAGGCGGTTACGGAACAGAAAGAACGATTGCGAGTTGGATCGCAAATAATGGTTTGGGTTCTGTAAATAATCAATCAGGCGGAGATATTAATATTTCTGATGCGAGATATCTGACGAAGCTGAATAAAGATATTTTCTGTGAGTATCAGGATAAATTCGATATTAACTACTGGAAACTGGACGGAATGCTTTTGAATCCGTCAACAGAGCCGTCGGAATATTATGTGACGGGCAATCCGTATTATACGATCACCGAGACGTATGAGAGATGGACGGATCTCTTTGAAGACATGCGTACCAACAGAGCCGGAAAAGATCTTTGGCTGAATATGACTTCTTATACGAACCCGAGTCCGTGGCATGTTCAGTGGGTGAACAGCGTATGGATGCAGAACACAGGAGATACAGGTTATACGAACAACTTTAATGCAACGGACGAAGAGGCGATGCTTACATACCGTGACAACGCTTACTATAATTTCTTAAAAGAAAGACAGTGGCAGCTTCCGAATAAGTACTTCTATAACCATGATCCGGTTTACGGGTTAACGGCAAACGATGCTTATGGAAGACCGGACATCAAATATACAGATGAAGAGATGAGAAATCACCTGTATATGCTCGGAACGAGAGGAACGGCATTCTGGGAGTACTATTACAGCTATTCGATGTTTGATGACAATAAATGGCAGATCAATGCGGAAGCAGCGAAATGGATCGAAGATAATTTTGATATCCTTCAGAAGTCGCAGATGTTCGGAGGCAAACCAAATGACGGAAACATTTACGGATATTCCTGTTGGAATGGAAAAGAAGGAATCGTTTCGATCAGAAACCCGAAGAATGTAGAGCAGAGCTATGAGCTGACGTATGACAGATTGATTGGCGTTGGCGAAGATCTCGGAACAGTTTACGGAAAAGTTGTCGTGGGCGATCAGAAATATCAGACGGATACTCCGCTTGAATACGGCGATAAAGTGACGTATACGCTTGCTCCGAAGGAAGTCTTGATCCTGCAGTTCGGTGAGAAAGATGAGATACCGGCAAAGATCCTTTCAGTAGAAGGAAACGGCAAGGAAGCAGAGGTTGAATTTGACGAGACGATCCGCACACCGGAAGCCGGAATGTTTAAAGTAGACGGCTGTGAAGTGACAAAGGCAGAACTGAAAGCTGACAGACGGACAGTGAAACTGACTCTGGACAAGGCGCTGCAAGATGCACAGACGGTGAACGTCAGTGTGGACGGTGTCAAAGATATCGTTGGAAATACTTCAAAAGTAAATGCACAGAATGATGTGTTTGAAGACGGTATCGTGACAGGCGTGATCAGGAGTGATCTGAAAGACGGTTCTGTAGTAACGAAAGAAAAGTATTCGATTGACGGACACGGCGGATTTACTGTGACAGGTAAGATTAAGACAACGTCGAAAGGCGCGGTGATCGCAGAACAGAAGGACGCTTATAAAGTAAGCATTGATAATGAAGGCTATCTGGCGTTTGAATTCAATGGAATGAAGATCACATCAAAATACGATCAGAAGACAGTTGATAAAGCAAACGACAGTTTCACAAGCGAGACAAAAGGTATTGCGGCTGACGGCAAAGAGCATCAGTTCTCTGCTGTAAAAGAAATCAACGGAATGATCAAACTTTACCTTGACGGAAAGGCGGTTGCTTCAGCATACAGCGCAGATAAGGCGAATCCGGAAATCGCAAAGGGAGAAACAAAGTTTGCAGAAGGTCTGACGAAGGATGAAGTTTCTTATATTACAGTTCTTGACCGGGCCCTTGCTTATGATGAAGTGAAAGATTTGATCGATACGGAAGAAAACGTTGTTCTTGCAAAGAACAATTCGAAGGTAAAGGTCAGCGCATATGATGTGACAGCTAAAGCAGCAGTGGCGGAAAAATCAGACAGACCGTTCAGAATGGTGAACGACGGCGCGAAGAGCCAGGCAAATTATCTGGAATTGACAGATACAAGCGATAACCAAAATCATTCACGTTATGTGCAGTTCGATCTTGGAAGTGAGTATGATCTGACAAAGATCCACATGACAAGATACTGGGATGCTGCGGGAAGACAATATGGCCCGACAGTGATTCAATTAAGTACAGATGAGAACTTTGCGGCAGACAAAACGACAACGGTATATAACTCTGATAAAGAGAATGTGCATCAGCAGGGTGCGGGCACAGATGAGCTTTATGCTGAGACAGCAGAAGGCAAAGAGATGTGGAATGCAGAAAACAGCGGCAGCTCTGTAACAGCACGTTATATACGCGTTTATGTAAACGGAAGAATCAACGGACAGGGCACATCAGATCATATTGTTGAGTTTGAAGCTTATGGTTCGAAGGATGGCGGATCGATCATTCGTCCGGACAGACCGGAAGAACCGGAGAAGCCGGAGAAACCGGTTCTTACAGGTGTGGAAGCATCCGTTGAAAAGGCAGATCTGAAAGTTGGAGAGACAACAAAAGTATCAGCGAAGATTACACCGCAAGATGCAGAAGACGTAGCAATCGCATGGAGTTCTGATAAAGAAGACGTTGCGACAGTAGATAAGAATGGAAATGTTGCAGCAGTCGGCGAAGGAACAGCGAAACTGACCGTGACAGCAACGCAGGGAAGCGGGGCAGACGCGGTGACAGTAACTGACACGGTGACAGTGAAGGTGACAAAAGAAAGCGAGCCGGAGAAACCGGTTCTTACAGGCATAGAAGTATCGCTTGAAAAGAGTGAACTGAAAGTCGGTGAGACAACAACGGTAAATGTGAAGGTGAAACCGGAAGGTGCAGAAGATGTTCGGATTATGATCAATTCTTCGGATGACAATGTTGCTACGATCGATATCAATGGAGAAGTGACGGCAAATGGCGAAGGAACAGCAGAGATTACAGTGACGGCAACACAGGGAAGCGGAGCAGACGCGGTAACTGTAACCGGTACGGTGAAAGTCACAGTAATAAAAGAAGGAGAACCAGAGCCAGAACCAGAGCCGGAGCCGGAACCGCAGCCGGAACCGGAACC
>OGRC01001958.1_pt1 | contig 12240 bp, 8 predicted proteins | sample 1553431 | NCBI WGS metagenome assembly OGRC01 (sample SAMEA2580064, study PRJEB22360) | human gut metagenome | biome: human gut; feature: human-associated habitat; material: faeces | place: Denmark | collected 2008/2010
GCCTGATCAGGTAATCCGTCTGGAAGAATTTTTTCGATGCTTCGCTTTCAAATGCAGCACGTACTTTATCATAATATTTTTTTTCTTTGAGCCATACACGTGTCGGTACCGGGAATCCCAGTTTTTTGCGTGTTGCCACCTGCTCCGGAAGAATGCTGTGTGCAGCTTCACGGAAGGCATATTTTGTCTGCGTCTTGCGGATTTTATTATCAAAAGAAAGTTTTCTGGCCGTCTTATAAACTTCAATATCCAGATACGGAACACGCGTCTCCAGAGAATGTGCCATACTCATCTTATCCGCTTTCTGAAGGATATCTCCGATCAGCCAGAATTTCAGGTCAATATACTGCATACGTGCGGTATCATCCAGTTTTCTGGTTTTCTGATAACAGGCTGCCGTCAGTGTCTTCGGATCTTCTGCCGGAATGCTGCTCTTTAAGACTTTTGCTTTTTCCTTTGGATGGAACAGATAAGCATTTCCGATAAAACGCTCCTCAATCGGTGTACATCCGCGGATCAGATAATTCTTTCCCTTAAAATTCTTTTTGTTGTCTTCCAGTTTTTCTTTGATCTTCTTTTTCAGACCTGCCGGCAATACTTTAAACGGACGTAAAGAGACTGGTTCATGATAAATCACATATCCGCCAAACAACTCGTCCGCACCTTCTCCGGACATAACTACCTTCAGCTTGCTTGCTGCCAGTTCGTCTACAAACCAAAGGGCAACTGCGGACGGATCGGCTAAAGGCTCATCCATATGATACTGCACTTTCGGCAGCACTGCCCAGTATTCTTCCGGTGTGATCACTTTCTGATGGCAGGTACTTCCCGCATAATCTGCAATCTCTCTTGCACGCTCCATCTCGCTGTATCTGCCGTTGTCTTCTGCAAATCCTACCGTAAATGTATTCTGGAAATGTCCCTGTGCTGCAATGTAGTTGGAATCCACACCACCGGATAACAGAGAACCTACTTCTACGTCACTGATCTTATGTGCCTCGATCGACTCGGCAACACGCTCCTTGATCTCTTCTACGATCGCTTTCTCATCCTGATGCTTCTCCGGTACCAGAGTCGGATCAAAATAACGGGAAACTTTTAATTTGCCGTCTTTGTATTTCAGACAGCATCCCGGATTTAATTTATAGATGCCTTTGAAAAAAGTCTCATCCATAGCAGAATACTGGAAGCTCAGATAATGGCTCAGAGCCTTTTCATTCAGCTCACGTTTGTACTCCGGATATTCCAGGATTGCTTTGATCTCGGATGCAAAGACCAGATTTCCATTGATTTCCGCATAATAAAATGGTTTGATGCCAAAAAAGTCTCTGGCTGCAAATAATGTTTTCTCTTTGCTGTCCCAGATGGCAAATCCAAACATTCCGCGAAGCTTTTTCAGCATTTTCTCGTGGTATTCTTCATATGCATGGATCAGGCATTCTGTATCAGAATGGTTTGCAAACACATGTCCTTTTGCCTGGAGTTCTTTCGTAAGTTCCTGATAATTATAAATTTCACCGTTAAATACGATGACAACTTCGCCCGTCTCATTGAACATCGGCTGACTGCCGTAGTCCAGATCAATAATGCTCAGTCTTCGAAATCCCAGTGCAACATCCTCATCTATATAGTTTCCGCCGCCGTCCGGACCTCTGTGATAAATACTTTTCATCATATTTTCGATTACCGGCTTCTGTTTGTCGTATTTTCCTGCTATTCCACAAATTCCACACATAATCTACACCTACTTTCATTCACTTCAATTTTTCTATGATATGATGCCAGGGTCAAAAGGTCTAAATCCACATGAGCTTGCTCATAGGTGGATGAAAGACCTTGAGACCCGCCCCGATATGGAGCAGAACATCCAGTGGATGTTCGTTTTGCTCCGACCGAAGCGGAGCGTAGACATAAAAGTGGGATGATAATCCCACGATATGCGAATACCGGAGAGGATTGTGGGAGTGCGATGCACGGAACAATCCGTAGGCATCATAGTTGGGGACTTTTGACACTTACATCAATTTATAAAAAAATATTAAGTTCACAATAACAGGAGGAAAAATCATGAGACAGATCAATTTGGTAGAAGGAAAAGTAGTAGCACCGCAGGGAATGAAAGTCGGTATCGTAGCGGCGAGATTTAATGAGATCATTGTCAATAAATTACTGGGAGGTGCAGTTGACGGACTGGTAAGACATGGAGTCGAAGAAGAGAATATTACTGCTGCATGGGTACCGGGAGCATTTGAAATTCCGCTGACTGCACAGAAGATGGCACAGTCCGGAAAGTATGATGCAGTGATCTGCGTGGGAGCAGTCATCCGCGGCGATACATCACACTATGATCTGGTGTGCAGCGAAGCTGCCAAAGGAATCGCACAGGTTGGACTTGCATCCGGAGTTCCGGTATTATTCGGAGTAATCACAACTGAGAATATTGAGCAGGCTATTGCACGTGCAGGAAGCAAGGCAGGAAATAAAGGATATGACTGTGCATTGTCTGCGATTGAGATGGTCAATCTGATGAAACAGCTTTAAGAATGAGGAAATAAAGGATGGTAAAAACGATCATATTTGATTATGACGGGACGATTCACCAGACACTTGGAATTTATGAACCGGCATTTCGTGAAACTTATCAGTGGCTGACAGAACAGAAAGTCGCAGAAGAACAAAAGATAGCATCTTCAAGGATTGCCGGATGGCTTGGACTGAACAGCAAAGAAATGTGGGACACTTTTATGCCGGAACTGGATCAGAAATATAAAGATCAGGCAAGCAAAATGGTGGGCGAGCGGATGATCGAACAGGTCAGAAAACATAAGGCCGTGTGGTATCCGGGAGCAGAAAAGATGCTTACGACGCTGAAAAATCAGGGATATTATCTTGTAGTCCTGAGTAACTGTAAAACGGCATATCGAAAGGCACACTGGGAAGAATTTGGTATGAAACGATGGTTCGAGCGATTTTATGACTGCGAATCCTATGGATTTCGTCCAAAAACGGAGATTGTGCAGGATATTATCCGGGAATATCCAGGCCCTTATCTGGTGATCGGAGACAGAAAACAGGATCTGGAATGTGCCAGATCCTGTGGCAGTCTGTTTGCCGGATGTCTGTATGGATATGGTGATCAGGGAGAATTGGACGGAGCAGATTATCTTGCAGAGCATGTAGGGGATATACCAGAATTATGCCATTTGGTGTAAGTGTGATTGGGTAATGTCAGAAATATTTGTTGAAACCGTGTGATACGAATTTCGTTTTCATGCGGTTTTTTTCAAAAGGAAGTTAGATAAAACTAACAAAAGTATTCCTTTTCCTTTTATCAGAAAAACAGAGGATTTCAAATTGACCGTATCAGGGAGATATTATATAATAGGAATATTACAGTTTTACAGGAAAAATCATATAACCGTGCAGATAAAAGGGAGTAACTACATGTATTTTGAAAAAAGAACAGCCAGAAATCGAAAATATCGGAAATTTTTGCACAGTCGTCAGCAAAAGCTGATTTTACTTGGAGTTTTCGTCTTTGTGATAAGCATCGTATGCGGATGCAGTAACCAGAAGGAGCAGGAGTCGGATGGCAGTCTGCAGAAGATAACAGTGGGCATTGATAAATTTGAGCCGTATTCCTATCTTGACATGGACGGAAATTATACCGGCGTTGACATTGAGATCGCATCGAAAGTATTTCATGAACTTGGGTATGAACCGGATTTTAAGTTTATTACGTGGAGTGAAAAACACACCTGCCTTGCGGACGGTACGATAGACTGTATCTGGAGCTGCTATTCTATGAATGACCGGGAAAACGATTATCAGTGGGCGGGACCTTATCTGTACAGCCGTCAGGTGATCGCAGTTGCTTCTGACAGTGATATTCAGACATTCGATGATCTTCTCGGGAAGAATGTTGGAGTACAGGATACGACAAGAGCAGCTGAACTCTTTTTTCATACGATCGACTCTGCATTGCCGGAAGTAAAGCAGGTGAACTGCTTTGCGACAACGGAAGATATGTTTGCAGCACTTCGCAAAGGATATGTCGATGCGATTGCAGGACATGAAGCTTTGCTGAATGAACTTATTATAAATGGAAAGGGCAAATATCGATTATTGGATGAAAGTCCTTATATTTCAAAAATAGGCATTGCATTTCAAAAAGGGACGCATGAGAAGCTTACCCAGAAGATAAACGGGCTGATAAAAGAAATGAGTGAAGATGGTACGATTGGCAGTATTGCAGAAAAATATGGACTTGATGCAGAGAAAGTTGTGATAAGAGGAGGTTCCGATGAAAAGTAAAAAACGCCCGGGAATATCCGGAATCCTTTTGATCGTGTTGATTCTGGTCGGGATGATCGTATGGGGAATCTTTACGGGATTAGACCGAAGAGAGCTGAGTGAGACACTGGATAAGACAACTTTAGTTGCCAAAAATAAACTGCAGGATTATGATAATTATACGGCAAATGACAGGGTAAAAAGTCTGGTGCGGCTGTTGGATAAAACAAAGGAACTGGGCACAAATCTGAGTAAAATTAATAAATACGGACAGCAGGATCTGGATGAATACATTACGGAACAGAGACTGAGCGGTGTCTTTGTATCTGATAAAAATCTGAATGTAGTGCTTCAGGGACAGCAGAATCTGGATTCGGAAAATCTGTGGAACGAAATTATCGGCAAAGGTTATGTAAAAGAAGTTCTGGAACATCCGGAAGCAACCTACACAGAACGCATTACGGTGAACCGTGAGGAGTATGATCTTGCAGTTGTGCCGCGTCAGGATGCCGAAGGTCTGGTGATCGCCTATGCAGAAAAAAACAGCAATACACTGGATGATATGACACTGGAATCTGTTTTTTCAGATTTTCTGGTCAATATGCATGGTGTGATCATGGTATGCCTCGATGATACGGTTGTCAGTACCAATCAGGAAACACTGCTTGGAAAGACCATGCAGGAAATGCAGAAATATCACAACAGCAGCCTGGAAGGAAATGAAAGCGGGATCATCCGCATAAAACTAGATCATAAGATCTGGTACGGCCATAAAGATAAAATGAAAGAATATGCGATCTATATATTCTTTCCGGCATCACAGATATTTATGGCACGGACGGTTGTCTGTGGATTGTACACGGCTGTGGCAATTCTTGTATATCTGCTGTTTTTGCTGATCAAGAGTAATCTGGAAAAGGTTACGCTGAAACAGAGTCAGAAACGTATGAGGATCATCAATGCACTCGGTACAGCGTACGCATCTATCGTCCTGTTTGATCTGGAAAAGGATAAAGTAGAGATGATAAAGACTTCCGGGGATACTTCTATGTCTTCCGGAGATCAGATCTTATCCAAAAAGATTCAGCAAAATCATATAAATGAGATGCTGACATCTGAGTATCGGGAAGGTTTTCAGGAATTTATTGACATGGACACCGTGGCACAGCGGCTGAAGGGACAACAGTCACTGACTTATACAAGCCAGATGGAAAAGGGCACATGGCTTCTTTCCGTGATCGTACCGCAGCGTTTTGACAGTGACGGAAATATCAGGGCAGTGTTGCTGGCAAACCGGGATATCACGAAAGAAAAAGAGAAAGAACTGGAGCAGGAGAGAGAGCTGAGAAATGCACTGGCAGCAGCAGAACATGCCAACAAAGCGAAGACAAATTTCCTGAACAGTATTTCACACGATATCCGCACGCCAATGAATGCTGTGATCGGATTTACAGCTCTGGCAACAACGCATATTGATAATAAAGATCTGGTGATGGAGTATCTGAAGAAAATAAGTATATCGAGCCGTCATCTCTTAAGTCTGATCAATGATGTGCTGGATATGAGCCGGATCGAGAGCGGTAATGTCAAACTGGAAGAAGTCAAAGTGCATCTTCCGGATGTCTTCCATGATCTGAGGGTTATTATTCAGGGTAGTATTGCGGCAAAACAGCAGGAGTTATATATAGACACGCAGAATGTGGTACATGAGGATGTTGTCATTGATAAGCTTCGGCTGAATCAGGTGCTTCTCAACATCGTTGGAAATGCAGTAAAATTTACGTCAGTCGGCGGTATGATCAATATCCGGGTCAGTGAAAATCCATGCAGCAAAGAAGGATATGCAAGTTATTCGTTCAGTGTGAAAGACAATGGCATAGGGATGTCAGAAGAATTTCAGGAGCATATCTTTGATGCATTTGCGAGAGAACAGACAGTTACAAAGAGCGGGATCCAGGGAACCGGTCTTGGAATGGCAATCTCCAAAAACATTGTCAATATGATGGGAGGAACCATCACGGTAAACAGTGAAGTCGGAAAAGGTTCTGAGTTTATTGTTTCTATCGAATGTAAGATTACCGGCGAAACGGTAAAATACAAATCGGTTCCGGAACTGCAGGGAGCCAGAGCACTGGTTGTGGATGACGATGCCAATACCTGTATGAGTGTCTGCAAGATGCTGCGTGATATAGAAATGCTGGCAGACTGGACTACTTCCGGTAAAGAAGCTGTACTGCGTGCAAAAGAAGCCTGCGAGATAAAAAAAGAATTCAAAGCATATATTATCGACTGGCAAATGCCGGATATGAATGGTATCGAAACAGTCAGAAGGATACGAAAAGTGATCGGAAATGACACACCGATCATCATTCTTACTGCGTATGATTGGGCGGATATTGCGGAGGAAGCAAAAGAAGCAGGAGTTACTGCGTTTGTATCCAAACCGCTGTTTATGTCCGAACTCAGAGCAGCACTGATGCAGCAGGCAGTCGGGACGGAAAAAGATGCAGCAGTTGAAAAGAAACATTATAACCATGCCGGAAAAAGAGTGCTTTTAGTTGAGGACAATGAACTGAACCGAGAGATCGCAGCTGCAATCATGGAGGAAGCAGGGCTTATTGTGGATTCCGTAGAAGACGGAACAGATGCCGTGGAAAGAATGGGATCTGCAGAAGAATCCAGATATGATGCAATCCTGATGGATATTCAGATGCCGAAGATGGATGGTTATATGGCAACAAGAGAAATCCGCACACTTGACAACAATAAAAAAGCCAATATTCCGATCATTGCTATGACGGCAAATGCGTTTGAGGAAGATAAAAAGAAAGCTCTTGAAGCCGGAATGAATGCCCATATCGCAAAACCGATCAGCATTGATGCTATTATGGAGGTACTGGATCAGATCTTTGACAGAAGAAAATAAGGGGGAAGTTATGAAACAGTGAAGAACATAATGGTAAATCATAACAGGAAGGAGCAGGAGCAGTGTCAGAGAAAAAGAAGTTTACATTATATGCCGGAAGTGTGGCACTGTGCGTGTGCACTGCAGTTCTGCTTCATTATGTGTCGGTTGCAGATCCTTATCTGGAATCCGCCTGCCGTCTTTTAAGACCTTTTATTTATATAGGACTTTATGTGGTGTGGGCGATCTCTTTCCGGAAAAGGATTATCCAGAAAGAAATCCGTCGTTGCCTGACTGCAATCGCAGCAATGATGATTTTCTGGATGTTTATCCGGATGTGCAAATTTGAAATATCGGACGAGATGCCGACAGCCTGGCGATACGCCTGGTATTTTTACTATATACCTATGTTGCTGATCCCTACGGTCAGTCTTTATCTGGCCTTTTATATACGGCAGCCGGAGGGCTATAAATTACCAAAAAGACGATGGCTGCTGTTTCTTCCTGCACTTTTTCTGATCGGAATTGTATTAACAAATGATATGCACCAGTTGGTTTTTACCTTTCCGAAGGGAAAACTTGGAGAAGTATCTTCTTATAAAACAGGAGTTTATGGATATGGAAGAGGGTATTATATTGTAATCGCATGGGAGCTTGGATGTGCTCTGGCGGCACTTTTGATCATTCTGTTAAGATGCAGGAAAATTAAAAATAAAAAAATGGGCTGGCTGCCTTTTGCCGCTTATGGAGTGGCGGCGGCTTACAGCAATTGTTTTTATTTTTTTTTGCGATCTTCAAAAGATATGACAGCCACATTGGGCCTTCTGTTTGCTTTGATCATTGAAAGCTGCATCCAGTCCGGACTGATCCCCTCCAATACAGGATATGCACAGTTATTTGCAGCATCTACCATTTCGGCACAGATCACAGACCAGAATGGAAAATGCATTTATCAGTCTCAGGGTTCTGAATATATTGTACCAAAGATCGCAAAACAGGTAATCCAAAGACCTGTCATGTCGGAAAATGGAATTCGGCTGTCAGGGAAACCAATCTGGGGAGGCTATGTCTTATGGAAAGAAAATCTCTCAGAACTACAGGAAATTTTAAAAGAGCTGGAAGACCGTAAAGAAGAATTAAAAGATGCAAATCTGATTGAAGAAGAAAATCTGAGAACAAAAAAACAAGTAGAAAAACTTTCCGTCCAGAATCAGCTGTATGATAAAATACAGAAACAAACAGCAAGACAGAGTACGCTTTTGGCGAAATTCATGGAAGCATATGCCATGGAAGAAAATGAGAAGGAAAGAAAAAAAATATTAGGGAAAATTGTTGTGATCGGAGCCTATATAAAAAGACGCAGCAATCTTATCCTTATCGCAGAGCAGAGTGCAATGTTTCCGATAAGAGAGCTGGAATTATGCTTCAGGGAAACGATAAGGAGTCTGGAATGGAATCATGTGGAAGCAGCTTTTGTCACTTCTCTGGATGAAATCCGAAGTGAGGATGCCATGCAGATTTATGATTTTCTTGAGGCAGTCATTGAAGAATCACTCGAAGATCTGTCGGCATTCACCCTGAATCTCAAACGCAGGGATGAAGAGATCCTTATGTCTTTGAGTGTGGAATGTAAAACAAATCTGCAAAAAGTTGCCGGACGATACCAGGCTTATGCAGAGCAGGATTTTGACGGTGCATGGCTGCTTTCCCTGGTACTGAAAGGGGGTCATGATGAATGATGAAAGCATTTGGAAGCTGTCCGCCGGAATATCGGATCATGGCAGTCTGGATTTTCATTTTTCTGACATTGCTGTATATGATTCTGCTCATCTGTGAGGGAACAGGGGAAAGAAAAAAAAAGGCGATGCTGCAGGACAGCCTGTTGCTTATAGCTGCTTTCCTGATAACGTCCGGGTTATGTGTGCGGCAGGGATTTTATGAAGAAGAGGATTTCATGGTATTCTTAAAAATGCCGTATGGAATCCTGATCGCTATGGGGATCTGCGGATTTTTATTTGCGGGAATACAGGCATTTGGAATTTATAAACGTCGCACAAACTGTCTGAGGGAAAATGCGATCCAGGAAAGTCTGGACAATTTGCCGAGCGGAATCGGATTTTTTGACAGGAACGGAATGCCGAAACTGATGAACCGGAAAATGTATCAGCTTTGCCGGAATCTGGCAGGCAGGGATATCCAGAACATCACAGAATTGCGGGAAGCACTGAGACGGCCTCTTAAAGATCATGTATTTTATGATTTTGATCTGAAAGTATACTGCTTTTCAGACGGAAGCGTATGGAAATTTTCAGAGAAAGAGATCATTACGGCAGGTGGAGATCGATTTTCTCAGTTCCTTGCTTCAGAAGTATCAGAATTATGTCAGAGCAAGGCATTGTTAAAAAAAGAAAATCAGAAGCTTCAGGAAATGTCGGCGGCTATGAAAGCACTTTCCAAAAATGTCGTAACTCTGACCAGAGAAGAAGAGACATTATCTATGAAAATGAGAGTGCATGATAATCTGGGATACAGCGTGCTGGCAACACAGCGAATGTTGATGCGGGAATCCGAAGAAGATCGTGATATGTTTCTCTCGCAATGGAAGCAGACATTAGACCTGCTGAATAAGGATAATGAGTCTGTTGAAGGAGAACAGCTGCACAGGCAGGTGCAGGAAAGGGCGAAAGTTCTGGGAGTAAAAATCATTTATACAGGAGAAAAAGTCTGGGAATCTCATATATCTGAACTGATGGATATCATACTTTTAGAGGCACTTTCCAATTGTGTCCGCCATGCAGGAGCAAGCGAACTGTATGTGAAATTCAGTATTGAAGAGCAGGAGTGGGTCATGGTGCTCACGGATAATGGACAGAAACCGGAAAAAAACATCAAAGAAGGCGGAGGGCTATCCGGTATACGAAAAAGGGTGGAGCAATGTGGAGGCAGCATGAGGATCACTGCAGCCCCACGGTTTTCGATAACCGTTAAGCTTTTAAGGGAGGTGCGGAGATGATACGGGTACTTATCGTGGAAGATCAGCGTATGGCAAGGGAAGATATGGAAAATTATATTCAGTCCAGTGGGAGATACTCTCTGGAAGCTTCCATCACAAATGCAGCTATGGCAGAAACTGTGTGCAGACAGAGCAGGTGTGAACTTGTCCTGATGGATGTCTGTACAGAGGATGATGAGAGCGGTCTTGTGGCAGCAGAGCAGATTAAAAAAACGATGCCTCAGATAAAGATAATTATCGTGACTTCTTTAGCAGAGTGCAGTTTTATTGAGAGGGCACATAAAGCAGGAGTAGAAAGTTTTTGGTATAAAGATGCCGGAAAAGAAGAGCTGTTGGAGGTTATGGACCGCACGATGAAAGGAGAGAGTGTCTATCCGGACGCTCCGCCGACGGTGATGATCGGAACGGCGAAAAGTTGTGATTTTACACAGGGGGAACTGGCTGTCCTGCGATTAGTGGTGGAAGGAGAATCCTACAAAAAAATCGCAGAGAGTTTGTGCATATCACCGGAGACAGTAAAATGGCATATTAAAAATATGCTGCAGAAAACAAATTTTGATTCCAAAACAAAACTGGCGGTAGCTGTTACAAAGAAAAATCTGATTATAAACGGATTTTAAAAAATGAAAAATCCCATTGCTTTCCTGATAGTGAAGCAATGGGATTTTTTGCAAAAGTACATTTTACTACCCATCTGGGTAGTGCTTAAGTCTCAAAAAACAGATATCATAGTAGTATGTAAAAGTGAAACGAGTGTAAAAAACAGGGAGGGAACAGAGTGTGAGAAAGGTCGTTATCGATATGCAGAATTATTTATTTTCGGATGCCATAGCAAAGGTGCTCAAATCCTATGATTCTGATTTTTTTATTGAGATGTCAGACACACCGGATAAAACAGCAGAATTATGCAGAGTCATTCAGCCGCATATTCTGATGATGGAAATTACAGGTCAAGCATTGTGGTCATTAAAAGAACGTCTGGCAATCTGCCGGGAAGTGCGTAGGTATGCTCCAAACTGTAAATTTATTTTTACAGTAGATGAGAAAGCAAATGCAGAGACCGCAAAAAAAGTAGTAGAATGTAAAAAAACGGGTCTGATCGACTGTTTCATTTACAATACCATTTCATCCAGCTATATGACTGCAGTTCTGGACAGTCTGTAAGCTGCAGTCCCGGAAGGAGAAAAGATAAACATGAGATCTGTTATGAAAAGGACCTGCCTGTCTCTGGCAGTGATCGCAGTCCTGATCTTTACAGGGTGCGGGCAGAAAAAAACGAAAGATCCGATCACTGTCACATTGTGGCATGTATATGGCGGACAGACAGAATCACCCTTAAATGATCTGATTGATCAGTTTAACGAAACGATTGGAAAAGAGGAAAATATATGGGTACAGGTTGGCAGTGTTACGAACACGAATACAATACATGAAAATGTACTGGCATCTGCATTTGGAGATCCGGGAGCTTCCGAACTGCCGGATATGTTTGTTTCCTATCCGAAAACTGTTTTGGCTATGCCGGATGACACCGTTCTTGTAGATTACTGCGATTATTTTACGAAAGAAGAACTGGACGAGTTTATTCCTGCTTTTCTGGAAGAAGGTGTCATTCATGACAGACTTTCTATTTTGCCGGTAGCAAAATCAACGGAAGTTATGTTTGTCAATAAAACGGCATTTGACCGTTTTGCAAAAGAAACAGGGGCGGATATCGAAGATTTAAGAACATGGGAAGGGCTCTTTGCGATGTCAGAACAATATGCTGAATGGACAGATAACAAGACACCAAAGATCCCGCATGACGGAAAGAATTTTTTTGTTCATGATTATCATTTTAACTATTTTCAGGTAGGCGTAGAGTCATTGGGCGAAAATTTCTTTAAAGGAGAAAATCTGGCTTTTGGACCGGAATTTGAAACGGCATGGGAACCTTATGCAAAAGCGGCACTGTCCGGAGGTGTATGGCTTCGCAGCGGTTATGCGACAGAACCTTTACGCACGGGAGATTCCATCGTGTCAGTGGCTT
>OGRC01001968.1_pt1 | contig 12158 bp, 9 predicted proteins | sample 1553431 | NCBI WGS metagenome assembly OGRC01 (sample SAMEA2580064, study PRJEB22360) | human gut metagenome | biome: human gut; feature: human-associated habitat; material: faeces | place: Denmark | collected 2008/2010
CTTCTCCTTCTCCTTCTCCTTCTCCTTCTCCTTCTCCTTCTCCTTCTCCTTCTCCGCTATTGAACCGCCGAAAAAAACACTCCGCAACGAATAGTTGCGGAGTGTTTTGATATTGGAAAATACGAATTATCGTTTTTTGTCGATGAGTTCGATGCCCTGCCGGGTCGCCGCGCCGCGCAGAATCGTTCGGCAAAAGAGGTAAACCTCCTCTCGCGTGGCGTTGTTGAGCCGCAGTTCCAGAATCGTCTCCAGTATGCGGTCCGCAAAACCTGCGGCTTCGATTTCGGGAAGCAGCAACCCCTCCTCCTTGCTGGCTTCGAGGTGGTGTGCCAGTTCGCGGCGCCAGAACTCGCGGTGTTCGTCGAAATGGTCCGCATAAATTATTTTATGGCGCAGGTCCGACAAGAAACTGCTTTCGACCATGTAGAGGTTGGCGATATATTCGTACGCCAGCTTGAAAGTCCGCTGCAAGGCACTGCCGCTGCGCCGTTTCCGGTACGTTGCAATGCGTGCGCGCTGCTGGCTGCTCATAGAGTCGAGACAGGAGCTTATCAACTCGTCTTTATCTGCGAACATTTCATACAGGGTGCGCTTGGAGATACCCAGCGTCTGGACGATCTCATCCACCCGGACGGCACGGATGCCGTTCCGGGCGATGAGAGTCTGCGTAATGCGGATGATCTCCTCCTTGGTCGCTCCCCGCTTCATTATTTCGCCTCCTCAGCCATGTCACGACCGCCGCCGAGAGCCTGATAGAGGTTCACGACGCCTTGTATTTCGTCGAAGCGGTCGGCTATCTGAGACAGCTGGGCCGAAAGCAGCGACTGCTGGGCGGTCAGCACTTCCAGATAGGTCGTGCTGCTATGCTTCATCAAAAGTTCCGTGCTCTCCACGGCGCGCTCCAGCGCCTCGATCTGCTGTACCCGCAGATCGGCCTTCGCGCGGGCCGACTGACACTGCGTAAGGGCGTTGTTCACCTCGGCGCCGGCGTTGAGCAACGCCTGCTGGAACGCCAGCTTGGTCTCCTCCTGCTGTGCCTTGGCGATCTTCACGCGGGCGCGGTTGGCATTGGCGTTGAAGATCGGCTGCAGAAGCGATGCCGCCGCCGACCAAAGGATCTTGCCGGGATTTTCAAGCCGGATACCGCTGTTGTTGGTCCATCCGAGCGTGCCGCTCAGCGTGATCGTGGGATAAAGGGCCGAGCGTGCTTCGCTGGTGGCGTAGTAAGACTGCATGAGCGAATACTCGGCGCTGCGGATGTCGGGACGGTTCGAAAGCATCTGCACGGGCACGCCCACCGTCAGGTCGTCGGGCAGCCGCTGTCCTTCGAGCCGGCCGCGCTCGATCTGGTGCGGGCCTTCGGCCAGCAGCGTGCAGAGACTGTTCTCGGCCATACGGATCTGGTATTGCAGATCGTGCAGCGACGCTTCGATCGAAAGGCAGGTGCCTTCGTACTGGGCGACGGCGGCTTCGTTGGCCATGCCGGCCTCCTTCATCGCCCGCATTGTGCGCACGCTCTCGCGCCATTTCACGGCGGTCTGCTCGGTTACCTCATATTGCCCGTCGAGCATCAGCAGCGTGTAATAGAGGTTTGCAATGCCTGAAATCAGCTGCGTCTTCACGGCCTGCTCGTACTCCCGGCTCTGGGCGTAGAGCGCTTTGGCTTTGCGCTTGGCATTGGTCAGACCGTTGAAAATGTCGATCTGCCAGCTTGCCGTCACGGGAATGTTGTAGGTTTTCGACGGCGTCGCCCAGTCGAAACTGCTCAGGTTGCCCTGCGGTGCGAAGTTGAACGACGGCAGGTAAGCCAGACGCGCCGATTTAAGCGTCGCCTCGGCCTCCTTTACCCGCCACTGCGCCGACTGCAGGTCGGTGTTGTTCTCCAGTCCCTGCCGGATAAGCGTCTGCAGGTAGGGATCGGAGAACATCTCTTCCCAGCCGATATTGCCGATCGTCATCGTATCGGCGGTTTCGGCCGTGCCGTAGAGTCCGTCGGTTTTCACTTCGGGACGCGTATAGGGCTTGTAGATGCCGCAGCCGGTCATGGCCGCTGCGGCCAGTATGATAATAAGCTTTTTCATCTTGTTACTCTTTCTCGTTTTTACACTCCTCCAGCTCGGCGCGCACGGCCCACTGCGGATCGGGATCGAACTCCAGCGGCTTGACCTTCTCCTGCAGGGTCTGGAAGACGATGAACAGCGTCGGTACGAGGAACAGCAGCGCCAGCGTTCCGACGATCATACCTCCCACGACACCCGAACCGAGGGTGGAGTTGCCGTTGGCGCCCACACCGTGCGAGAACACCAGCGGAATCATACCGAATACGCAGGTGAGGACGGTCATCAGGATAGGACGGAGACGGGCCTTGGCGGCGGATACGGCGGCCTGCGTGAGGCTCATGCCCGCGGCGCGGCGGTCGGCGGCGTACTCCGTAATCAGGATGGCGGTCTTCGAAAGCAGACCGATCAGCATGATGATACCCGTCTGCAGGTAGATATTGTTCTCCAGCCCCATCATCTTGGCGAAGAGGAACGAACCCAGCAGACCGCACGGCACGGAGAGAATGACGGCGAACGGAATCAGGAAGCTCTCGTACAGAGCGCTCAGGATGAGGTAGATCAGCAGGAGACAGATGCCGAAGATGATCGTCGTGTTGCTGCCTGTCTGCGCCTCCTCGCGGGTGATGCCGTCGAAGTCGTAACCGTAGCCTTTCGGGAGCACCTGCGCCGCGACTTCCTGAATGGCGCGGATGGCGTCGCCCGACGAATATCCGTCGGCGGCGGTGCCGTTCACGGCGATCGAGCTGTACATGTTGAAGCGGTTGAGCACTTCGGAGCTGTAAACCCTCGTCAGATCCACGAACTGTCCCAGCGGAGCCATCTCCCCGTTGTTCGTACGCACGAAGACGTTATTGAGCGACTCGGTGTTGAGACGGTATTTCGGGTCGGACTGAATCGTCACATAGTACATCTTCGAGAAGCGGTTGACGTTCGAAACGTACTGGCCGCCGTAGTATCCCGAAAGCGTTGAGAGAATCGCGTTGGGCGATACGCCGGCGCGTTTGGCCTTCGCCGCGTCGATGCTTACGACGTACTGCGGGAAGTTGATGTTGAAGGTCGAGTAGGCCATTGCGATCTCCGGACGCTGGTTCAGCGCTCCGATGAACCGCAGGTAGATGTTGTAGAAGTCGGTCAGGCTGCCGTCCGACTTATCCTGCAGGTGCATGGAGAAGCCGGTCGAGGTGCCGTAACCCGAAATCATCGGCGGCGCCACGGCGAAGATCTGCGCGTTCTTGATATCGGCCGTGCGTCCGTAGATCTGACCGATGACCGCGTTTACCGCATCCGTTTTTTCGGGACGTTCCTCCCAATCCTTCAGCTTGATGATACACATACCGTAGGACGAACCCTGACCGGCGATCATACCGTATCCGGCCACCTGCATGAAGTCCCTGATCTGGGGAATGGCCTTGATGCGGGCGGAGACCTCTTCCATGACCTGATGCGTTTCGGCGAGCGAAGTGCCCGGAGCCGTCGTGACGTTGACCATGATCGTACCTTGGTCCTCGTCGGGCACCAGACCCGTCTTCGTGGTGTTCATCAGTAAGACAAGGGCGGCGAAGGCCAGTCCGAGCGTGGACCACATCAGCCATTTGTGCTTGATGAAGAGCAGTACTCCGTGCTTGTATTTGTTGATCATGGCGCTGAATCCGCTGTTGAAAGCCTTGCGGAAGCGTGCCGCGAAGTTGTCGCGCATTTCGCCGTTCTCGTCGAGATACGGTTTGAGGAGCAGTGCGCAGAGGGCCGGGGAGAGCGTAAGGGCGTTGATCGCCGAGATACCGACGGCCACGGCCATCGTGATACCGAACTGCGTGTAGAATACGCCCGACGTTCCGCCCATCATGGCTACGGGAATGAACACGGCCATGAAGACCAGCGTCGAGGTGATGATCGCCGAGGTGATACCCGACATGGCGTCGATGGTTGCCATATAGGAGGACTTATATCCCACGTCGAAACGCGCTTGGACAGCCTCCACCACGATAATGGCGTCGTCGACGACCGTACCGATGGCAAGGACGAGTGCGAAGAGCGTCAGCAGGTTGATCGAGAATCCGGCCACCGAGAGGAACGCGAAGGTTCCGACCAGCGCCACGAGGATCGAGATCGTGGGGATCAGCGTCGAGCGGATATCCTGCAGGAAGACGTATACCACGAGGATAACGAGCAGGATGGCTTCGATCAGCGTCTTGATCACTTCGTTGATCGAGGCGTAGAGGAAGTCGTTCACGCTCTGCAGGTGTGCGATGGCGACGCCTTTGGGCAGTTCGCTTTCGACCTCTTCGAGCAGTGCGTTGATCTCGTTGACGACCTGCGTGGCGTTCGAACCGGCGGTCTGGAAGACCATCGTGCTGACGCCCGGATGGCCGTTGGTGTAGCCCTTGTAGGCATAGGATTCGCTGCCCAACTCGATGTCGGCGACGTCTTTCAGGTGCAGGATCGTACCGTCGGGTTGTGCGAGGAGTACGATTTCCCCGAATTCCTCCGGAGTCATCAGACGTCCGCGGTACTTCATCGTATACTGGAACGTGTTCTGCGAGTTTTCACCCAGCGTACCGGTTGCCGACTCGATGTTCTGCTCGGCGAGGGCCGCCGTTACGTCCGACGGGATGAGCTTGTACTGGGCCATCACGTCGGGCTTGAGCCAGATACGCATCGAGTAGTCGGCTCCCAGCGTGAAGGCTTCGCCGACGCCCGCGATACGGAGAACGCGCGGCTCGATGTTGATCTTCAGATAGTTCGACAGGAACGTCTCGTCGTAGGAGTCGTCGGGGCTGTAAAGCGAGAATATTTTCACCATGGAGGTTTGGCGCTTCATGGTGGTCACACCGATCTGCGTCACCTCCGAGGGCAGCTGTCCGGTAGCGCGCGATATTCGGTTCTGCACGTTGACGGCGGCCATGTCGGCATTGATTCCCTGACGGAAGTAAACCGTTACGGATGCGCTGCCGACTGCGGCGCTGGAGGTCATGTAGGTCATGTCCTCCACACCGTTGATAGCTTGTTCGAGCGGTACGATGACCGATTTCTGGATGGTCTCTGCGCTGGCTCCCGGATAGGAGGCGCGCACCATCACCGTCGGGGGAGCGATGTCGGGATACTGCTCGACGGGCAGCGTCGCGAGACCGATAAGACCGGCGATTACGATTACGATGGATATGACCGACGCCAGTACGGGTCGTTCGATAAAATGTTTCAGTGTCATAGGTTATTCCTCCTTTTCGGTTTGGGTTGCGGCCTCAGGAGCGGCCTGCGCTGCGGCGCCCTGTCCCTTGGCGACGATGGGCGTACCTTCGCGCAGCAGGCCCACGCCTTCGGCGACGATCACGTCGCCCGGCGTAAGTCCGGACTTGACGATATACTCTCTGCCGTTGTTGATCTTCTCCACGTCGATCATCGACGATGTGGCTTTGCCGTCCTCTACCTTATATACGTATACCTTGTTCTGCAGTTCGAAGGTTGCAACCTGCGGTACGACTACGCAGTCTTTGTGGATGTTGGGCACGATCACGCTGCCGGCGCCGCCGCTATGGAGCAGGCCGTCCGCATTGGGGAACACGGCGCGCAGCTGTACGCTGCCCGTCGAGGTGTCGATGACGCCGCTGATCGACTCGATGCGGCCCGTCCGGTCATAGACCGAACCGTCGTTGAGCACCAGCTGTACGTCGGGCATGTTCTTGAGCGTGTTGGCGATCGAACCGTACTGACGGGTCAGGTTGAGCAGCTGGTTCTCGGTCATCGAGAAGTAGACGTACATCTCCGAGTTGTCCGACACGGTGGTCAGCGGCTGCGGGATCGAAGCGCTCACCAGCGCGCCGACGCGGTACGGCAGCGTTCCCCCCACGCCGTTGGCCGGAGCCTTCACGACCGTATAGGAGAGGTTGTTGGCGGCGTTTACGCGCTGCGCTTCGGCCTGCGCGAGCTGGGCCTTGGCAGTCAGCAGCGTGTTTTCGGCCGTCAGCAGGTCGTACTGCGAAACCACGTTCTTGGCGTAAAGTTCCTTTTTGCTGTCGTAGGTGAGCTGCGCCGTGGCTACGCCGGCTTTGGCAGCCGCCACGTTGGCTTCTGCGGTCTGCAGCGCCGCTTTGTACGGCACCTGATCTATGATGAAAAGGGGCTGGCCTTTCGAAACGGTCTGACCCTCGTTTACGCAGAGTTCGAAGATGGTTCCCGAAACCTGCGGATAGATGGCGATGTCCTGACGTCCGCGGATGGTCGCCGAGTAGTTGATCGGGATTTCGCGGTCGGTAGTGGCTATGGTCATCACGGCGTATTCCGCGGGGCCCATTGCCGTCGGTGCCTGTCCGCACGAAACGGCTGCCATGAAGCAGGCCATGACGGCTGCTTTCACAAATGTTTGCTTCATAATTCTCCTCTTTTTTAAACTAAAAAAACTTTTTACGGTGCAAAAGTACCGTAAAAAGGCCGACGATATGCCATTATATTGCGAACAGTGTTGGTGTTTTTCGGAACAAAATTTAGGAAATTAATGAAAAAAGCGTTAAATTTGTTCGAAAAAAGAATTGTTATGTCAGCGACTAACCCCATAATAACCACACCGGAAGAACAGTTCGTCGTCGGAGAGTCCGATTTCGCCTTTTTCGGCAATTATGCGAGCCGCTGCGAAGGCGGGGCGATCCTCTACTGCCGCAAGGGCAGCGCCGAGGCCACCGTGAACCAATATTGCGGTCAGGTGCGGCGCAACACGCTGATTCTGGTGCTGCCCGGCTCGCTGCTGATGCTGACCAACCGCACGGAGGATTTCCGGATGACCTTCTGCGCCTTCTCGCGGGACCTTTTCGCCGAAGCCGGCTTCCGTCTCGAACCGTCGTTTTTCAGGATGCTGCGCGAAAATCCGATCACCTATCCGCCCGCCCGCATCGTGGAAGGCGCCAGTACTTGGTTTCAGATGGCCGCATACACCTACCGCGACCGCAACAATGTGTTCCGCAATACGATTATCCGCAACCGCCTGCAGAACGTGCTGCTGGAGATTTACGACAAATTGCAGCGTTACGCCAACATGCAGCAGCAGACGCCCGAAACGACGACGCGCCAGACGGAGCTTTTCCACCGTTTCGTCGCGCTGGTGCACGAACACAGTTCGCAGCAGCGCGAGGTGTCGTTCTATGCCGACAAACTCTGCATTTCGACACGTTATCTCTCGACCATCGTGCGCAATATCGCGCATAGCTCGGCCAAGGAGTTCATCGACCGCTCGGTGCTGCTGGAGATCAAGATGCTCCTGCAGTCGACGGATCTGTCGGTGCAGGAGATCGCCTACCGCCTGCATTTTCCCGACCAGTCCTATCTGGGGCGTTATTTCAAGAAGCATACGGGCGAGTCTCCCACCGAGTACCGCAATACGAAAAAATAAGCTGCCCCGATACCGGGGCAGTTTTTGTTTCGCGCCGTCTGTCGTGTTTGGACCCTGAATTGCAGGGCATGTCATAAAATACGAAAGATTATGAGCAAGACGATTGAAATTCTTGGGGAAAAGGCCGAATACTACCTTTCCCATGTGTGCCGGACCATCGACAAGAAACTGCTGTATCTTCCCGCGCCCGACACCGTCGACCGGGTCTGGATGGAGTCCGACCGCAATATCCGCACCCTCGGCAGCCTGCAGTGGATACTCTCCCACGGCCGTCTGGCCGGTACGGGCTATGTGTCGATCCTGCCCGTGGATCAGGGCATCGAACATGCGGCCGGCGCGTCGTTCGCTCCGAATCCGGCCTATTTCGATCCGGAGAACATCGTGAAGCTGGCCGTCGAGGGCGGCTGTAACGCCGTGGCTTCGACCTTCGGCGTGCTGGGCGCCGTGGCGCGCAAATACGCGCACAGGATTCCGTTCATCGTGAAGCTCAACCACAACGAACTGCTCTCCTACCCCAATTCCTACGATCAGGTGATGTTCGGCACCGTGCGCGACGCTTGGAACATGGGCGCCGCCGCCGTCGGCGCCACGATCTATTTCGGCTCGGAGGAGAGCCGCCGCCAGTTGGTCGAGATCGCCGAGGCATTCGACTATGCCCACGAGCTGGGCATGGCGACGATCCTGTGGTGTTACCTGCGCAACGGGAGCTTCAGGAAGGACGGCGTCGATTACCACGCTTCGGCCGACCTCACGGGGCAGGCGGACCATTTGGGCGTGACCATCAAGGCCGACATCGTGAAGCAGAAGCTTCCGGAGAACAACGGCGGTTTCCGCGCCATCGGTTTCGGCAAGACCCGCGACGAGGTTTACACGAAGCTGACCACCGACCACCCCATCGACCTTTGCCGCTATCAGGTGGCCAACGGCTATATGGGCCGCGTGGGGCTGATCAATTCGGGCGGCGAGTCGCACGGCGCGTCCGATCTGCAGGAGGCCGTCATGACGGCCGTGGTGAACAAACGCGCCGGCGGCATGGGCCTCATCAGCGGCCGCAAGGCTTTCCAGCGGCCCATGGACGAAGGCATAGCCCTGCTCAACGCCATTCAAGACGTATATCTCGATCCCGAAGTGACGATCGCGTAATAACGGCCCGGCGTATACCGTTCTATATTAAGTAAGAAAAAGATAAAATCGTGCATTATGAAAATAACCTTCTTCGGCACGCAGCCCTATGACCGGGAGTCGTTCGACCGCGCCAACGAGCGTTACGGATTCGAATTCAATTACCATCGCACCCACCTGAACGGCAACAACACTTCGCTGGCGCAGGGGGCCGATGCGGTCTGTATCTTCGTGAACGATACGGCCGATGCCGCCACGATACGCTCTTTGGCGGCGATGGACGTGAAGCTGATCGCCCTGCGCTGCGCAGGATTCAACAACGTGGATCTGAAAGCCGCGGCGGAATACGGCATTCCCGTCGTGCGCGTTCCCGCCTATTCGCCGCATGCCGTGGCGGAATACGCCGTGATGCTGATGCTGACGCTCAACCGCAAGGTCCACCGCGCCTATTGGCGCACGCGCGACGGCAACTTCTCGCTGCACGGCCTGCTGGGATTCGACATGTACGGCAAGACGGCGGGTATCGTCGGCACCGGAAAGATCGCCCGCGAACTGATCCGCATCCTCAAGGGATTCGGCATGGAGGTTCTCGCGTACGACATCTACCCCGACCCGGAATATGCCGTGCGGGCGCAGATAGAATACGTGTCGCTGGACGAACTTTACCGCCGTTCCGACATCATCTCGCTGCACTGCCCGCTGACCGACGAAACCCGCTACATGATCGACGGCGCCGCCATCGGCAGGATGAAACCCGGCGTCATGCTCATCAATACGGGCCGCGGTCAGCTGATCCACACCGAAGCGCTGATCGAGGGGCTGAAGGAGAAGAAGATCGGCGCGGCCGGACTGGACGTGTACGAAGAGGAGGCCGCCTATTTCTACGAGGATACGTCGGACCGGATCATGGACGACGACGTGCTGGCGCGCCTGCTCTCGTTCAACAATGTCGTCATGACCTCCCATCAGGGGTTCTTTACACGTGAAGCGCTGGATAATATAGCGCACACCACTTTGCAGAATATCAACGATTTCGCCGAGCACCGGGAGTTGCGGAACGAGGTGCGCGCCGAACCGGAAAAAACGATGAACTGAACGATGAAAAAAGTTGTTTTGCTCCGCCACGGCGAGAGCACATGGAACCGGGAAAACCGGTTCACGGGATGGACGGACGTCGATCTGAGCGAAAAAGGCGTCGCTGAGGCCGAAAAGGCCGGCCGGCTGCTGCGCGAGGAGGGTTTTCTGTTCGGGCATGCCTATACCTCCTACCTGAAACGGGCCGTGAAGACGCTCGACGTCGTACTCGACAAGCTGGATCAGGACTGGGTGCCGGTTTCGAAGAGCTGGCGGCTCAACGAGAAGCATTACGGCTCTTTGCAGGGGCTTAACAAAAAGGAGACGGCCGAGAAATACGGCGACGAGCAGGTGCACATCTGGCGTCGCAGTTACGACGTGGCTCCGGCGCCGCTCGGCGAAGAGGACCCGCGCAACCCGCGCTTCGATCCCCGCTACGCCGGGATTCCCGACGCCGCGCTGCCCCGCACCGAGTCGTTGAAAGACACCGTGGCCCGCACGATGCTCTACTGGGAGTGCGAGATACTCCCGGCGCTGGCCCGCCACGACTCCCTGCTGGTCGTGGCCCACGGCAACAGCCTGCGCGGCATCATCAAACACCTGAAAGGCATCTCCGACGAAGCGATTTCGGAGTTCAATCTCCCGACCGCCGTGCCTTATGTCTTCGAATTCGACGACGGGCTGAATTACGTCAGGGATTATTTCCTCGGCGACCCCGAAGAGATCGCCGCGCTGATGGCCGCCGTCGCCGATCAGGGCCGGAAATAGCGCGGCGCGAATTCCGGCGCGGGAAGGTCGAATTCCCGGCCTTCATGTTTTAGCCCCCGCTCATTGCGAGCGGGGGCTTTTTTTTCGGCGCGGGTGATGCGATCCTCTGGGGTGGCTCCGGTTGCCGCCGCCTGAATGCGATAATGCTTCGTTGCGGCGTCAGTTCGTCGTCCGGTATTCGTTGGGCGACATGCCGACGCACTTCTTGAACAACCGGGTGAAGTGCTGGGGATAGCGGAAACCGACTTCGTAGGCGATTTCGCTGATCGACTTCGTCGTGTCGAATATCCGCTCCTTGGCGATGTCGATCACCTTCAGCTGAATGTACTCCTGCGCCGATTTGCCGGTCTCCTTCTTTATCAGGTCGCCGAAATAGTTGGCCGACAGGTGCAGCTGTTCCGCGCACCAGCGTACCGAAGGCACCCCGTCGCGCTGGGGCGTGTCGCCTTTGAAATAGTCGTTCAGCAGCCGTTCGAACCGGGACAGCGCGTCTTTGTTGACCTCGCTGCGCGTGATGAACTGCCGCTCGTAGAAGCGTATGCTGTAGTTGAGCAGCAGTTCGATGTTCGAGACGATCAGCCGTCTGCTGTGCTTGTCGATGGCATGGTTCAATTCGCCCGTTATGTTCTGCAGGCATTCGAGCACCACGAGCCGCTCCTGCTCCGAGAGATGCAGGGCCTCGTTGGCTTCGTACGAAAAGAAGGTGTATTCGTCCATGCTGCGTCCGAGCGACGTGCCCCGGATCAGGTCGGGGTGGAACAGCAGCGCCCAGCCTTTGGGCTGAAACACCTCGCCGTTGTCCTCGATGCCGACCACCTGCCCCGGTGCGATGAATACGAGCGTTCCCTCCTGATAGTCGTAATAGTGGCGTCCGTAGCGCATGTCGCCGCATTTGACGTCTTTCAGGAAGACGCAGTAGAATCCGTACATGCGCCGGGCGTGCCGGGCCTTCGGGCATTTCGAAAAGTCGATGACGCTGACCAGCGGATGGAGCGTCTCCTGCCCCATCATTTCGTTGTACTGGTAGACGTGCTCCATTTTTACGATCTCGTCCATATGCTTCGATTATTGTTGTCTGTCACAAAGTTAATGCTTTTTTCCATGCCCGCCGCACCTTCGCGGCCGAATCGGTAATAATGGTATGACGAACCGTAATTCGGGTAATGACACGCCGCCGGAATCGCCCTACTTTTGCAGTGTGAAACGGACCCGAACCCGATAAACCGGGAAAACGAAAGGTGGTTCCGTCGGTCGGAATACGGGTTTGAAATCAATAAAAGGAGAAAAAATGGAGCATAGAATTTTAAACAACGGCGTCGAAATGCCGGTTCTGGGTTTCGGCGTCTATCAGGTCGGGGAGACGGTCTGCGAACAGTGCGTACGCGATGCGATTGCGGCGGGTTACCGTTCGATCGACACCGCCGCGGCCTATGGTAACGAGGAGGCCGTGGGACGTGCCGTCCGTCGCAGCGGCGTTCCCCGCGAAGAGCTGTTCATCACCACGAAACTGTGGATCAGCGACGCGGGTTATGAGCCTGCCAGAAAGGCGTTCGAGGAGTCGATGTCGAAGCTGGGGCTGGACTATCTGGACCTCTATCTGATCCACCAGCCTTACGGCGACGTCTACGGTTCGTGGCGCGCCATGGAGGAGCTTTACCGCGAGGGCCGCATCCGCGCCATCGGTGTGTCTAACTTCTACCCCGACCGCCTTCAGGACCTGATTCTGCACAACGAGGTCGCGCCGGCGGTCAATCAGG
>OGRC01001972.1_pt1 | contig 12148 bp, 19 predicted proteins | sample 1553431 | NCBI WGS metagenome assembly OGRC01 (sample SAMEA2580064, study PRJEB22360) | human gut metagenome | biome: human gut; feature: human-associated habitat; material: faeces | place: Denmark | collected 2008/2010
CCGCACAAGTTGAAAAACTGAAAAATGAAAAAAATCTAGTTATTACAGATGATGATTTTGCGGTAGAATCCCTGCAGAATATCAGTTATTATGCATTAATTGGTGGATATAAACATCCTTTTATTGATATTCATACCCGCAAATACATTAATGAAGCGTGTTTTGAAGATATAGTTGCTCTTTATGAATTTGATGAAGAGTTACGTGGGATTTTCTTTAAGTATTTATGCCGCGTGGAAAGAAAAATGCGTTCGTCCATTTCTTATCACTTCTGTAAAAAACATGGAGAACGTCAAGAAGAATATCTCAACTCCAATAATTACGGCAATATTCCCAAAAATAAAAATGGAATTACCAAATTAATCAAAATGCTAGATATGATGGCAAACAAAAACAAGGATCACGAATATCTTGTTTACCAGCGTAACAAATATCATAATATTCCGTTATGGGTGATTATGAATACCCTTACTTTTGGTCAGATATCAAAAATGTTTGAATTCTTACCTCAAAATATGCAGGGAGCAATTTGCCAGGATTTTGGAAATGTCAAGAAAAATGAAATGATAAAATATTTAAAGGTATTAACGCTGTACCGAAATGTATGTGCTCATAACGAAAGGTTGTTTTCCTATCATACATATATTGACATTCCAGATACATTGTTACATAAAAAATTAGGCATTTCTAAAAACGGTTCAAAATATATATATGGAAAAAATGACTTGTTTAGTGTAGTCATTACTTTTCGTTATCTACTTCCAAAGACTGATTTTTTACTGTTTAAAAAGCAATTATTGCATATTTTTGACCGATATGAAAAGCGGAATTCAAATTTGAAGTTGAATGATCTTTTTGAATATATGGGGTTTCCGATTAACTGGAAAGAGATAACAAAATTTCGCAAAATATAAGTGGAGATACATCAATGGTATCTCCACACTTGTTTAATTTGTCAAAGCGATAATTGTTTTTGCTAATGTTTCAAAGGTAACACTAAAATCATCTCTATTACGTTTCATATTTTCCCAGACACTCCCCGTCTTTTCAACTTGTTCTTGCGTCAACTCAAAAACAGGTGTATTGTTCATTTGTGATTGAGCAATTAGACTATTAAAATCTGCAATATTTATTAAATTGTAATTAGTTCTTTTTTGAATAAGCATTCCATTTTCATCCAATATAGGAACTAATTTTTCTGCAACAATTTTATTAATATCGTCAATCCATTCTGAAAATGCTTTTACCGGCGAGCCATTTCGCGGGCGGTATCGCTGTTGTATAGTACCTAGAAATTTAGGTACAGTATCATTCATCTTGTAAATTGCGTTTTTAAAAACCTCTGCTTTTCGCAAATTATCATAAGTAGAACACCATTTAGGAAACACTTTAATAAGTGATTCTATGGCCATATAGCAAAAATAATCTGGGGCACATGGAATAATAAAAAAATCACTTCCCATCAAAATGTTGGCATTTGTGGCAGATATGCTTGGACTCATGTCAAGTAAAACAAAATCCAAATGATATTTTTCACTAGTCATAGTGATTAATTGTCTTAATGCACCAGGAACATTTTGCAACACAACTAAAGATCCTGTCATATTTTCAGCAATATTGTATGTTGCGTCATATTCAGAAAACTCTATATGTCCAGGAAGTAAAAATAGATTTTCGTTGTGTTCAAATTCATAACAAGTTGTCGCTTCAAGCGGTCGCATTTCATTATTGAGAACCGGTGATAGTGCTGATTTTATATTATAATTATTTGCTTCATAAAACTGTGTTAGCTTATTTTCCTTATCGGCATTTAAACATAATCCTGTAAGGTTACATTGGGGATCAGTATCTATCATCAATGTTTTATATCCCAGTTCGGCTAATTTCCAGCCCAAATGAAAAGTAGTAGTGGTTTTACTAACCCCACCTTTGTTATTAAATAATGCAATTATTTTTGCCATAAAATGGTTTCCTCCTAATGTAAAGATATATTTATTATAAATCAATATCCTCATAATCAAAAGAGACATTTTATTTAAGAAATGCACTATTCAACCCGTCTACCCAATTACACAAAATCACAATCGTCTCATAATTTACATTGATGTATGTACACCACCTTTGCGGCCGCCAAGGACTTTCTTGCCTTTCAGATCTTCCCATTTAAAATCCGGCATTTCTTCTCTTGCTACAAGGAAATTTCCTGCCCGCTGGGTAAGCTGTGCAAAGTTTACAACAGGATCGGTAGCTCCTTCCTGATAGGCATAGATAGATGCTTCTGCTCCCATAAATCCGATATCTGCCTCACCGGAAATCAGAGCAGTCAGAACTTTATCCGCACCGAATCCAGTTATCAATGTCAGATCCAGACCTTCTTCCGAAAAATATCCCTCTTCGATTGCCACATACTGTGGCGCATAGAAGATTGAGTGTGCGACTTCATTCAACGTAACTTTCGTAAGTTTTTCCTCTCCCCCATCCTTCTCTGCAGCAAAAGCTGTCATCGGCAGCGCAGTCACCGCCAGAATAACTGCTGCCGCTAGTGAAATCCATTTTTTATTTTTCATGCAGATACTCCTTTTGAGACTTCTGCTGTTAGGATATTCCCTCAACTCAAAAATGGTGCATTTTTTCTTGATAATTCATTTATATATTTCTAAAAGTAAAATATAATTGACTTTTATACAAATAAATGATATCTTATAGTCATCAGGGAGGTGAAGCAAGCTTGCCAAAGAATATTGCTATCAAAGTAGCACGAGCACAAAAGGATATGACGCAGAAGGCATTGGCGGAGGCTGCCGGTATTTCGCGGCAGACTATGAATGCAATCGAAAAGGGTGAATACAATCCAACAATCAAGCTATGCCGAAGAATCTGCCGTATCTTGGATAAGAGTCTGGATGATTTATTTTGGGAGGATGACGAGGATGAAGAAAACGAAAAGTAATCTGGATGAATTACAGGAACTGAAACTTCTGAAGATTGAGCACAATGGATGCTGGCTGGCTTTCTGGGGATTGCTGGCTGTAATACTGACCCAGATAGCCATAGGAAATGACAGCAAACAGGATCTTTCCGGAGAATGGATCGTATTTATGTGCCTTGCTTTATATCTTACAGTAGGATGCATAAGAAACGGAATCTGGGACAGAAAGCTGAAACCAAATTTTAAGAACAATATCATGGCCAGTAGCATCGCCGCAGTTGTTATGGGGATTTTGTGGTTTATCATTTCTTATCGGAATTATCACAAACTCGTCGGTTCCATTGCAACTGGAGTTATTATGTTTTTTTCTATAGAGATTTTATGTTTCCTTGCATTAACGCTTACTTCTAAAATTTATAAAAAAAGACTGAAAAAGCTTGAAGATGATTCTGAGGATGAATGATGATACCTGGGGAAAAGCCAGAGGGGACTGTATTTGAGCCATCAAACACCGTCCCCCTTGGTCCTTGGTCAATGTATAAAAATGTCCTTGCCGAATATAATTTAAAACAAAGATGATTTCTGATTGACTTTCTTAGTTATATCAGTTATATTATCTTTAGTGATCAGATTGCAGAAACTTGAGAAGCCTGCGATCGGGGGAGGGTGCCGAGGCCCCTCTCCTTTTTCTTTATCTGGAACATTTTGCAGCGAGGTACATATGAGCAAACCGTTTATTACATATACCGCACAAGTTGAAAAACTGAAAAATGAAAAAAATCTAGTTATTACAGATGATGACTTTGCGGTAGAATCCTTGCAAAATATCAGTTACTATGCACTAATTGGCGGATACAAGCATCCTTTTATTGATATTCATACCCGCAAATATATTAATGAAGCATGTTTTGAAGATATAGTTGCTCTTTATGAATTTGATGAAGAGTTACGTGGAATATTCTTTAAATATTTATGTCGTGTAGAAAGAAAAATGCGTTCGTCTATTTCCTATCATTTTTGCAAAGAGCATGGCGAACATCAGGAAGAATATCCTAATCCCAATAATTATGGTAAAATTCCAAAAAATAAAATTGGCATTACCAAATTAATCAAAATGCTTGACATGATGGCCAAGCAAAACAAAGATCATGAATATCTTGTTTATCAGCGCAATAAATATCATAATGTTCCACTGTGGGTAATTGTGAATACACTTACTTTTGGTCAGATTTCCAAAATGTTCGAGTTTTTACCGCAGAATATACAAGGTATGATTTGTCAGGATTTTAGAAATGTTAAGAAAAATGAAATGATAAAATATTTGAAAGTATTAACTTTGTATCGGAATGTGTGTGCACATAATGAAAGATTATTTTCTTATCACACATATATTGATATTCCCGATACATTATTACACAAAAAACTAGGTATCTCTAAAAATGGTTCAAAATATAAATGTGGAAAAAATGACTTATTTAGCGTAGTCATTGTTTTTCGTTATTTACTTCCCAAAACAGATTTTCTGCTATTCAAAAAGCAATTACTGCATATTTTCAACCGGTATGAAAAACAGAATTCAAATTTAAAGCTGGATGCTCTCTTTGAATATATGGGATTTCCGTCAAATTGGAAAGAGTTAACAAAATTCCGCAAAATATAATCTCAATACAAAGTAGCTCTGAATCGGATATTCGGAGTTGTAAAACGGCGGAAATATCATTACTGGTATTTCCGCCACTTCTTTTTATATACTCTTCGCACTATTCATTCCATCCACCCAGTTACACAAAATCACAATACTCTCTAAATTTACATTGATATATGTACGCCACCTTTTCTGCCGCCCAAAACCGTTTTTCCTTTCAGCATTTCCCATTGAAAATCAGCAGATTCCTGTCGTGCAACGAGAAAATTACCGGCTCTTTGTGTGAGTTGAGCAAAATTAACGACATAGTCGGAAGCTCCTTCATTGTACATATAAACGGAAGCTTCAGAGCCCATAAATCCAATGTCAGCTTCGCCGGAAATAACAGCCGTCATTGTTTTATCAGCTCCAAACGGGGATGACAATTTAGGCGCAGACAGCTTAAATAAAATCAACATAGTCAATCGTATAATCGGATTTTAAATAGATCTGCCGGATCGTGTTTTTCCAAAAAGCTCTTTTGTTCTCAGGGGTCAATGATTTGTAAATATCCCTGAAATCCTGCTGAAGGAGTGTCTTAATAAATGAGTAGTCAGGCTCGGGATCAACGGTTACAGAGTTTAAATCTTCTTTTTCTTTTTCCAGTGAGTCGTATTCCCGGCTGTAATAGTCCCATTCGATTCGTCCCTTTTGAAAGAGCAAATTTAATCGATCCAGTTCCTTGTCGATCTGCTTTTCTGTTCGAACCGGCGGCGCTTTCTTTTTTTGCTGCTTTACATTTTCTACACGGATTTTGTACATTTTAAACTCATTCTCCAGATTATCTAAAAGGTAGCTTTCAATCAGATTTTGGCTTACCCTGTGGTGATTTGTGCAGATTCGGTCAATCATTGCCTTATTGCATCTGTAGTAACAGTAGTCTCGTTTTTCTCCAGTCTTTCTGTTTACAACGGATTTGCAGCCAGTTCCGCATAAAATCTGTCCGCATTGCGGACATCGGATTAGTCCGGTAAAGTAGTAGACCCTTCCGGATCGTGTACGTCTTATACTTTTTTTGCTGATGTTTTGGATGTGCGCCCATCGTTCCTCCGACAGGTAAGCGGGGCAGTATGGAATCCCGCGGTATGTACCTTTGTAAAATTCACTGGAAAGCATGGTGCGCAGCATGCTGTAAGAAAAAGCGGGATCGTAGTTACGCTGTATAAATCGAAGAGTCTGCTGCTTAGCCTGGTGTTTTTCAAAGTAATCGTAAAACGCATTTACCATCTCTTCCTGTTCCGGATCTTTGACCATACATTTCTTTCCATCTACGATTCCCACCTTATAACCGCGCGGCATATTGTTTTCTCCAAAAATGACTTTTCCCTGCCGAATAGATGCTTCGTTCACGAATTTGATACGCTCGGATGTTGTATCTACTTCGTTCTGTCCGATTGACAGCACAACATTGAGCTGTAGCCGGCCGTCCCTAGTCTCCATGTTGATGCCCGGTTCTGAGGCAGATATCCAGTATACTCCATATTCATCCAGGATATCTTGTACTTTGTAGAAGTCGGACATGTTTCTAAACCAGCGATCCAGCCGCCAGAAGAGGATTACGTCAATCTTTCCGGCCTTTACGTCTTCCAGCAGAGCATGGATTGCTTTTCGTTTCTTGAGTTCTTTTCTTGCAGTTTTACCTTCATCTGCATAGATACCGGTAATGATCATTCCATGATCTTTCGCATAGCATGCAAGGTATTCACGCTGAGCTTCTATGGATTTTCCGTGCATCATCTGCTCCGAAGTTGAGACACGGATATAGATCGCACAGCGTTTGATCTTTTCCGACATGTTATCATCTCCTTTATTCATTTGTATGTTTCAAGCCGCGCCCCATGCATAGGGACGAGGATACAAAAATAACAGCCAGCATGGAACGAGTGTTCCGGCTTGCGTGACTGTTCCGAAGATGATACAATATTTTTTGAATTGGGGTATCATTCTTCGGAATGTTACTTGAGCCGTTCCTGTTGGCGCAGGGGCGGTTCTTTCTTATGCAAAAATAAAAGGTGCTTCCACTATGGGAAACACCTTCGATTTTAAATCGAATTACAAGCTGGGCGGCGTATCCAGCATCTCAGGTACTCTTTCGAGTGTGTCGGGAGCCTTTCCGACCTTTGCAATTCAATTTATTGTATTCCCATTATAGAGTAAAATATTCTATTTGTCAAATTTTTTGAGTCGTCCGTTATCTATCCCATGTTTCAGTTTTCCGTTTGTTATTGTGTGAAGAGTAGCGACATACAAATAGTTTTCTTTCATATCCAGTTTAATTCCGATTTGTACGTTTTCACTAAATATTTTAACAAGTTCGAAGCTGTCTCCCGATTCATTTGGATTTACACCTATGTAATCAGGAGAAGATATGATGGATGAGATAAATCGAAGATATGGAAGACATTCCGGATGTCGTTTTTCGATGTGCTTCTCTAATCCAAAAGATTGATATATTAAATCTTGTTCAAACTGTATAGGAAGATATTTATTGAATTCTTTATTGTAAGATGCAACAGGAAATACTTTGTTGTTCGTGACTTATCTCACCTCTTTTCTTTAGTTCTTCCACTGCACACTGTGGGGCAGAGGCGGTTCTTGACATTTATGGTACATTTGCTATAATGTACTTAACAAGACAACTGGAATAGATAGATGAAGCCTATCCGTTCCGGGCAAGAAGTTAATTACGAGAAGTAATCGCTCATCCTACCAAGACCGGGCGATTACTTTTTTCGTTTATCATAGAAGCTTTTTACAAGAGTGATGATTGCAACAATCATTAGTACAAATGTAAATAAGTCATTATATGTAACGTACATAAGCACCACCCCTTTCGCAAGACTCCGAAACGGATGGATTCGCCCTTCCAGTTGTCCGGGTAAATACAGTATTTAGTTTTTCCCCTGCCCGCTGTGGGGCAGGGAGTAAGAGCAACAGTTACAATAATTGGTCACCCTCTTTTGAGAGTTCATGGAGAAATTCAAGCGCTTCCGAGCTCATTTGTGGCGTATAATTTTCCATGATTGCGAAGAACTTTTGTATGCGTTTTATCTTGGCTTTCTCAGTTTTTAATGATTTAGAAGCATTTCTTACTGATTGATAATATTTATTGATAAAAGCAATTTCGTTTTGGGGACGTTTCTGTCTTAAAACTGCAACTTGTTCAGAAATTGATTTATTGAAATTGTAGTATGGTTCAAAAGTGGATAACTTAGTCATTTCTTCAATGAGCAAGTCATATCTGTCAAAAAACACTTCAGGGGTGAGGGTGTCATTCACTAATCGAATACAGTCGTCAATTATTTTCCGATGACTGGAGACGGACATCTCAATGCCTGCATCCAGTTGTTGCTTGGTTAATTTTATAGTATTCAATTTTTGTCCGGTGACAAGCTCTTGAATAGCTAATACTTCATCTTTACTTCTTCCGTAATTTTTATATTTTCCATCAAATAATCCCATAAATCGCTCTCCTTTCTTTTCCCACAGTTAAACTACTATATAAACGATTCTGCGCTTATACCTCTTCCATGACTGCTAGATGCGGAATGAAGAAGATAATGTAATTGTCTATCTTCGCATATTCTCCGTATTTTTCTGTGTAGCAGTCGATACATTCCTGTAAAAATTCTTCTGTTACGCCCAGATATTCTGCTGTCTCGTGTCGAGAATGACATCCGGCGCGGAACGCTTGTATAATTCCGGTCAGTCCGATCAGCTTGTTATACCCCCAAAGCCTTGCTTGTCGTTCCTGTTTGCGATTCTGGAAGTCGGATAAATCTGTTATATCTCCGACAGTTGTATGGTAATGCCCCAGTTCTTCCGCGAGGACGCAGGCTTTTTCAGCGCCATTATCTACAGACGTATTAATTGCGATATTTCCATCTATATAGATACCTTTTAGGTTTTCTTCTCCGAGATAATAATTATGCACTTTTACCGCATTTTCAAAGGCTTCTTGTTCTAATTGTTCAAGTTTATTCAAATAAATCCCTCCACATGTTTTTATCATAGTATCAGATTTGATGTGCAATAATATGGACTTATTTATTTTCTTGCTTAATAAATTTTGCAAATTCTTTTATACGGTCAAGCTGTTCTTCTGTATATTCATCACCGTCAAAGTGGGCGGCGAGGGTAATAGGTTGGTCAACAACTTCGTTAGTCCAGCCCATTAAATATGCAGGGGATACCTGTAATGCGTTTGCAATATCTTCTAATTTATCAACAGGCATATTTTTTATGTATCCTGTTTCGTATCTTTGTAAAGTAGATTTACTGATTCCGACCTTATCAGAAAGTGTTTGGTATGACATATCTAATTCTTCTCGTCTCTTTTTCATACGAGACATTATATCTTGCATTTTTTCAGAAATTTCTTTTTCACTCATATCTGCACCTCCGTATAAACTAATTATAAACTATTTTTTCATATTTGCAACAGATAATTTAGTAAAAACAAAAAAATGTTGCAAATATGGGTTGACAATACCAAAATGCAGGTGTAATATAAAAACATCCCAAATATGCAACGAAAGGAGGGCGAAGAATGTCGTTCGATAAATTAAAAGGGAAAATGACGGAGAGACACGTATCACAAGAAAAATTATCTAAGGTATTGGGTATTACTGTACAATCGCTAAATGCAAAGTTAAACGGGAGAAGCCAATTTACTTTGGAAGAGGTGGTTAAGATTTCCGAACATTTGAAATTAGATAATCCTGTCGATATTTTTTTTAACCCGAGCGTCTCAAAAATGCAACACATAATTGAACCAGAGGAGGAAGTGTGAAAACAAAAGAACTGCAAGGAGGGCCATTCCTTACAGTTTTTCGCCAAATTTGTTTACCCTATGTACTTTGCAGGTTTTCACCGCACTCGATGGCCCCAAGCGCTTCTATCAAGTACTTTGCCACTTTCGCAGTTTTGGTTCTGCAATATGCCCGAATGCTGACAAATTATAAGGAATACACGATACGGTGAAGCATTTTAACGAGTGCCGTCTCATGGGTTTTATACTCCTTCTCTGAGTGCGTAACGCCGTATCAGTAATTACATTTGACCAGTTTTACGTGCTTTGGTGCCACCATTGCGACCTTATATTAAGAGAGCAGGCAATTTCAAAAATTCGGTCAAAAGACCAACTCCTTTCATTGCCTTATAGGCATGAAAGAATTTTATCATAATATGAAAAATATTTCAAATTACAAAACATTAGATTATCTGTTCCAAACAGAACTAGAAGAGAAAGGAGGAAACCGATGGAGATCGCTATTACGCTAGCGTGCTTTTCTACTCTTATGAATAGCGTCTCGCTAATTTGTATTTGTGTGTCGCTGTTATTAAAAAAGAGGAATGACAATTCCGATGATAGTTCCAATAGCGGCAATTACTGATGAAATTGTACCGATGACTAGCCACTTCTTATCTTTTGATGAAGCTTTTTCCATTTGATTTAGAAGTTTTGCTTGATCTTGTTGAACTATTTTAATCTCATTTAACAGATCAATCTGCTTTTGTGAATAGTCATTTTGCACACGTTCAAATGAAGGTGGCTCGGGAATGTTGAAAAAATCCATAAATAATCTTCTCCCTACATAATTATTCCGACTGGTACTCGGTAATTAAAGTATAGGAGATTTTAAAGGACAACGCAACAAGTACAAACAGTGATTCATACGCTTTAGAGAGGTGGTGTAAGTGAATATAGAAAAAATCATGGGGGTATTGATTAGCCTTCTAGCAGAGCAGGAAGAAGCCGAAATTGAATATACGATAGAGAAAACCGCGTAAGCGGTAGAAAGGAAGGACAAGCATGGAAGAGATGAAATTACCGGCAGTGCCGGAACTGGCAATGATCCCGATCGAGCGGAGAAATTTTCCGGAAGCGGATCACAAGCGGGAGAGACGAAAGATCCGGCGAAAGAGAAAAGAAAGAGACAGCGCTGCAAGAATACCGACCTCGGTAACAGTCGCCAGCATGATGTTAAATGCGGTGATGGCTGTTATCATTTATATCTTGCAGGCAGGACCGATCTAAGGGGGTGAACAAAGAAATGGACGAAGAAATAAAGAAAAACGCCGAAGAAGAAATGAATCGCATCTTAGATCTGCTCGAAGGATGGTGTCTGAAATACGATCAGGATTATGCGAATGCGGTTGTGTTTATAGGAAACGATCGAATCAGATCGTGGGGAAACATAGGCAATCACGAAGACTTTGATGTTTACAGAACAAAAAAGCGCCCATAAATGAGGCGGCAACCTCAGGGCGCATAGTTAAATAACCATTTTTATTTTAAGGGAAAGAAGGAAATTTGTAAATGGAAGAAAATAAAGTTTTAATAGAAAAAGAAGAACTTGCGCGACTCTATCGAATGGATGGGGAGATAAACGCAACGGTCAGATACATAGAAGCGGTAGAAAAAGAAAGTGGATTTGTAGATATTAGGATTATTCGGGCGATACTTGGAATTTAAGTCAGTGGGTAGCTGAATGTATAACTACATATGCGATAACTGTGGAGCCTACCTAGATCCCGGTGAGCGGTGCACCTGCCGTGACACCCACGAGCGTAACCTGCAGATGGTGGACGAGCTTCTGACCGAGGATCAGGGAGGACAGATGACGTTGAAGGAGGTAACAAAAAATGGAACATATACCGGGATACGACGAATGGAAGACTATGCCGCCGGATGATCCGAAGCCAGCGGAACATTGTGATATCTGTGGAGCTCCAATATGCGAGGGTGATTATCTTACAGACATTCAGGGCGAGAAGTGGTGCGATGGGTGCTTGAAGGAGATAAGGAGGATTGTATGACCTTAAAAGAAAAGTTGTCAAAGATACAGCAGGAAATGAAAGTTCCAAAGAATCTCTATAATTCATTCGGGAAATATAATTATAGGAATGCGGAGAGTATTCTTGAGGCATTCAAACCTCTTGAGGATAAGTATAGCGTACTTATGATTGTTTACGATGCAGTAGAACAGATTGGAGATCGTATATATATCAAGTCGGTAGCCGAACTGCGTGATTGTGGGTCTGACGAGGTTATACGAGCGCAGGCTTACGCTCGTGAATCTCTCGAGAAAAAAGGGATGGATGATAGCCAGATTACAGGAACGGCAAGTTCGTATGCGAGAAAATACGCTTTGAATGGTCTTTTTCTTCTTGATGATACAAAAGATGCTGACACAGATGAGTACAAGAATCAGGAGAAGAAAGGGCAGGAGGATAGCAAGGCGAAGGCAAAACGGATTACAGTTAAGCGAGAGACGATTAAGACAATTTGCAAGGAACATGGTCTTGATCCGGAAATGATCTGCTCCATGAATGGATATAACTGGTCGAATATGACAGAGACACAGTTAGAAAATATGATAGGATCGCTTGAAAAGAAGTTTGGTGATAAGAAATGAAACTTACTGGTAAATTGAAAGAACCGATCATCGACTATCTTACAGGGCGTTTGACGATCTGGTCCTATGTCAAGAAAAAGTACAAATTAAATGTAACCAATTTTCTCTATTCTT
>OGRC01001973.1_pt1 | contig 12136 bp, 18 predicted proteins | sample 1553431 | NCBI WGS metagenome assembly OGRC01 (sample SAMEA2580064, study PRJEB22360) | human gut metagenome | biome: human gut; feature: human-associated habitat; material: faeces | place: Denmark | collected 2008/2010
GGATAAGTGTGTTGCCAGAGGCAGCTACCTGCTCACACATTCTGATGATGCCTCTCTTTTTTTGACAATTCAACATCTGTATTTCCTGTTACATCTGCTATTTCAATATCAGAAGCAGATGTAGAATTATATCCATCCTTAGATACTTCATAGGTCAGTAAAACTTTCTTTCCTGACGTCAAAGCCTCCTTTACATCTGTATCTGCCATATCAGAAATTGTAACAACGCCATTAGAATCTGTTGTCACAATTTTTTCATCTTTTGTTGTATCGCCTGCCTTAATTGTGTATTTGACAGTCGCTCCTTCTACAGCCGGCTGTATTCCAGTAGCATCTGCCGGTTCTTTAACTGTTATGGTATAATTTGTTTGTTCAGGATTTGTTGATGGTTCAGTAGTATTTGATGCATATGCCGTAGCCGGTAATATATTAAATGCAAGCAAAAGTGCTAAAACCATTGACAACAATCTGTCCATGAGTTTCTTTTGTTTTCTCATATTCTTTGAACTCCTTTCATCCTTCTGTTATATATCTCATAAATCTGCCATTGAAAATACAATGGAGATTAACAAACAAATATGTTACTGCAATGATTACCAGATTTGCGGACTCACTGTCTATTTTTATGTATACACTATATATCAAAACTATAAGTGCTATAAACATCAAGAAATCAACTACGATTGCTATTTTATTTTCAGCAAACGATATAATAGCCGGTCGTTCCATATTTATTTTGTTCTTTACACTGTTTGAACAAATAATATTCAAAACATGTCCAGCTACCAGACCTATCCAAAATATAATTGGAACTATATATGAAAATGCATTTTTATCCGTTGTATCACCACAGAATGTTACAGCAACGATAGCTGTTGCTGAAGCAAAAAAACAAATTATTGACAAGATAAACATTAGCTCTTTCTGTTTTCTCATACTATATCGCCTCGTTTGTATTGATTATCATAACTTCATTAATCATCCTAAGCTTGATGGAAGATGGTTTTCTTTCAAGAACTCCATCCATCAGTTGCGTCTCTCCAAGTTCACCTGTTTCAAGAGAAGCTGTTACATCCTCCTCAGTGAGTAATGCAGTTTCTGTTGAACTTCTCACGCTTGCAGCATTTTCAGAAAGCAGACCTGTTTCGTCATTAATCCTTTGCACATTTTGTTTAGAAATTCCATCCATAGTCTCTGTCGGGTCACTAATCATGCCACTCTCAGCTTTTCTATGTATTAAACTGCGCTTTTTATTATTATTTTTATTCTCAGTTTCGGCTCGCATATGTTCAATTGACTTTCTAGCATTTCTACCAGACAAATCACCAATCACTTCAGGTATCTTAAAGACAAACCATATAACAATTGAGGCAATAGCAAAAACTACAGCTATAACAAATAATATTATTGAAATATTGCTTAGTACCTGTGCCATGACTAACTCCTCTCCTGTGCATTTGTATAAGCACGTATTATCGCATTTCTATAGTCATCATAATTATTTGTCATCTCATTTTTTAATTTCTGTGACTGTTCCTTTTGTACTTCAAGAGAAGTGGCTTTTTTATATACATCATCTAACAAATTAATCACTTTATCCTGATTTACAGCCACCTGAACCATACTACTGCGCTGGTCATACAAGAGCATAAATACCCCATTATAAAAACTTAATTGATCATATGCACTGGCGCTTTGCACATTATCAATTGCTGAATCAATCACATCAAAAAGCTTATTATAGTTATCCTTTGAAGCTTCCTCAACATTGGTTGAATTCAAAATATAAGTCTTATAAAATGAGCATATCTGATAATAGCAATCTGAAATCTGTTTACTTTCAAACTGTGCCGATATATTCTTATTATTAAAATTATCAGAAAAAAATGGGTATGCTTTCTGAACCCTTGTCGAAAAGCTATATGTACCATCATCCTCTGTATAATAGTTAAAATACATCATTCCTGTTTTATAATTTAAATTTGCATATTCAACACTTGATACATCAAATCCGTCTTTGTTAGCATTATACACTGCAAGAAATTCATCATTCTGTGACTTTCCAAATATTCCCTCATCTTCATACGCTTCAAGCATCTTTTCATACGCTCTCGTATCATAAGGATAAATTTCAATTGCTGCTTTATAATTTGCAATTTTCTCTTCCAACGACGAAGCAGTTGATGTCTGAACTAACACATCATAGTTATTATTATTAATACTATTTGCCACTCTGTTACATACAATACCAGCTATCAGGCATACCACTGTCATAGATGCTGTAACTACAAACAAGCGTAGCTTTCTTTTTTGCTTTTTCTTATATCCTTTCGTAATAAGCTCAGGATGTTCCAAATCATACTGTAAATCCTGGCAGTTCTGATATCTATTTTCTGCTGCCGGCTGTACACATTTATCTATGATCAGTTCAATTCCCTCTGAAAGCTGTGGATTCCACATTCTTACCGGTGCATATGCTTCTCCCGATCTTGGATCTATGCCTGTTAGTAAATGATGTAACGTCATGCCTAAAGCATATATATCTGATCTTGCATCGGTCTGTCCACTATACTGTTCCGGTGGTGCATACCCCTTTGTTCCAAGAACAGTCGTATCAGCCATTTTTTGTTCCTTATATTCTCTTGCAATACCAAAATCTATAATTTTAATTGTTCCCTCGGGCTTTAGCATCACATTTGCAGGCTTCATATCCCTATAAATTATTGGAGGCTTCTGTGAATGCAAATATGATAACGCATCACAAAGCTGCTTAGCCCATACAATTACCTTTTCCTCCGGTTGAGGACCATACTCTTTAAGTATTTTGTCTAAAGACTCACCTTCTATGTAATCCATTACAACAAATATCGTTACACCATTATCTATAATATCTACAATACGAGGTAATGCTGGATGGTCGAGTCGTTTCATAAGGTTCGCCTCGGCTAATAAGCTGTTTACTACAATCTCATCATTTTTTCCACTGCCTCTTTTTCTAATTTCTTTAACTGCCCACTGCTTATTGAGATGTGTATCCATAGCAAGATATACTACAGACATTCCACCTTTACCTATCTCACGAAGTATCTCATATTTTCCTTCAATTACAGTTCCAATCTCTGCCATAACCAAATTCCTCTAGTTTGTTCTTATAAGTATCACCGAAATATTATCCTTTTCCTGTCTCTGCTTAACAAGAGATATCAGTTGTCTAGAATTGTTATGCATAATGCATTCATCTACTAAAACTGCAGGATTTAGTGCATTATACATTTCCTGTTCTGTTATTTCATGTCGAAATCCATCCGAGCAAATCATATACGTTCCCCTCATACATCCCCCGACAATTATCTCGGGTTCAAGATTTTCCGAAGCTCCTACACACTGTAAAAGCATATTTCGTCTTTTATCCTTTACTGCCTGCTCAGGTGTCATAGTTCCTTTCTTTATCTCTCTAGCTACAAATGTCTGGTCTTCTGTAAGCTGCATCATCCCATTTCCAATAAAATAAACTCTTGTATCGCCCACATGACCTATTACATATTTGTCATTCACCATTAAAATTCCAGTAAACGTAGTGCCAAGCGATATGTGATTCAGCTGTCCATATTCAATTATTCTGATATTAAGTTCCTTAAGTAACAATGACCATTTTTCGCCAATAACATTCATATCAAGTTTTTCAAGCTCATACGGAAGTTCCTCATCAAACCATTTTGAAAACTCCTTGATTACAGTTGCACTAGCCAATTCTCCTTTTGATAATCCCCCCATACCATCACATATGACAGCAAGCATTACCTCTCCACCACAGTAACTGGCGTGTTTTATAAGAAGGCTATCTTGATTTGTACTTTTTGTGTTGCCTATGTCAGTATCCGCAGTCGCAAAATAATGCATCGTGTATTCTCCTTCGTTAATCACAGTAATATATTAAACTCAAATTCTTCATTAGCCAAAGTAATATGGTTTCCATCAAAAATCTCAATCTCCTGTTGTGTAGGTATTCTCTGTCGATTGATGTAAGTACCATTTTTTGAATTCAAATCACGTATAAAGTATCTATTATCTTTTTGTATAATGTCTGCATGACTTCTACTTACCTTGTCATTATTTGTCACACGATAATCGGAATATGTTGGTTCCTTTCCTATTCTGAATACAGGCTTGCTTATCACTATACGCTCATTAGTCAGTATTCGAAGCAGTTGTGCCGTTGTACCTGAGTCAATTAATAGACTTGTTGCTTCCTCACTATTATCATCTAATAAGGCTGTTGCTTCCTCTTCTTCCAACAAACCTGTCGCTTCATTATTGTCTTTATTATAATGTTCATAATAATGAGCAGGTTTATCTGTCATAAAACCACTCTGTCCTACACCATGTCTTTTAATAATCCTTACTACTGTTGGATCTTCTTTTGCTATATACTCTTCAATCACCCCAACATCAAACTGTTTTAAGTTTTTTAAAAAATATATAAATCTTGATACATAACCCATATCCGTTTCCTGAATCGGTTTAATCTCATATATCAACTGTTCAATAAATCTAATAAAATTTGGTTCAATTCCTGGATTTTCAAGTGGTAAATATATAAAATTAAGTTCTTTTGTAACCTCATTTATATATATTTGTTCCCAGTTCCATACGATATTACCAACAACGAGTTTATTGCTATAAATTTTCTGTATGACATCAATCACCTGTTCCATAATAAAGAAAAAATCATTCTTATTGATTTGATTTCTTATATATTCATTGACGCTTATCGAAATAGGGCCTGTATATTCAAGCAACCTTTTCTTTTTTATCTCACCTTTAAACGTTCCACGTATATTTTTTTGAGTAAAATATCCAAATTGACGTTCATCGATAATCTCATTTTTATTCAGTTTTACCGTAACTGTCAGTAGACAGTCCTTCTTTTTTATTTTAAATTTTGCCATCTTCTAGTCCTCTTTCTCTATATTTTGCCACTTCAATTACCGTGTATCAATATTTTCTTTACTATCAGTTAATATTTTCATAATATATACACATACTTATTTTATACTTTACTTTTTCAGTTGTCATATATTTGTTTACTCCCAGTAAATCTACTGTTATAAAATCCTAATACAATTTCATATATTATAAATTAATTTTGGGAGGTTTTATGAATAATTACAACATTGACGCTCAGGCGCTGGGTGAACGCATCCGCAAATTACGGCTTAAGAAGAATAAGACACAGGCCTATTTTGCTGATATTCTTTATATATCACCATCATATTTAGCATTAATTGAAGCCGGAAAGCGAGTCCCAAATCTGGATGTACTTGTTCATATAGCTGAAATCACTGATGTTTCCATCGATTACCTGATTTTCGGAGATAACAAAGAACCAAATTCACTACAGCTCACATTAGAAAGACTAAACAAATCTTATCCCCAACGCAATGTAGAACATGCCCTTATGCTTGCCGAATACTATTTGAAACTCGAAAAAGGACTTTTCGATACCAAAGATTCTACAAATTGATATTTTTTCCCATTGCCAATCCCCTTCCTTATTTCTATAATATTCACATACCATATATTCAAATGCAGCATATAAAGAAAGGGGATTTTCAATGGACACTTTTTCAGAAGTTTTTAAGGCTATCGCAAGCTACCCGTGGCAGGTAAATGTGGGTGTGCTTTCACTAATACCACTGTATATCATAGATTTTAAGTTTTTCTGCAAATTAAATATTGGTTTACAGCGCAAGATAGCACTTGCAAAGGAGCGCGGACATGTGGTGCGAGGCATGATTGTGAAGGAGGATGCAAAGAGGCTCGTTGTCAATAATTCACAATCCGCTTACAGCTACTGGGCTGCCAGATACACATATACTGTAGACGGAAAGGAGTACCGCAAGCGTTTTTCATGCGATAACAGTCGGATGTGATACTTTCCTACACAAAAAATCCGCTATACCAAATACAATGGTTAGCGGATTTTTGCTATTTACATTTTGATAAATTATTCATGCCTGATACTACACAGTCTCAGGCACCTTATAGCCTGCTTCACTCATTAATTTTTCAAACTCACTGACACTGACACCTGCTTCCTCTGCTGCAGTATCAATATCGAGCTTGCCCTTTGTTACCAGAGTAAACAACATCTTATTTTCTCCTCGTATTATATAGTAGTAGTTTTTATAGACCCTCTCCAAGGTCTTTACAACTATTAGGTCATAGTCCATTCTTTACCTCTTCTGTAGGTTCGACTATGATATATAAGATGCTGTGGATTGGTTTTATTTCTCCTACCACTTGATGGTTTTAGGAAGGCTCCAACCACAGTCTCTTTGTTCATTTGTTAATCAGTTAGATACCGCATGACGGTTTATTTAGAACGAGGTTACAATCGCAAGGAGCACCCTGTGGTTCTAAAACAGCATTAATACATTTCAAAGGAGATTTATTATGATTTACATAGGAATTGATGTTGCAAAGGATAAGCATGATTGCTTTATCACCAACTCTGATAGCGAAGTGTTGTTTAAAGCATTTACCATCTTCAACAACTTAGATGGTTTTAATGATCTTTATCAAAAGATTGAATCCGTTATGGATGATGTGACAAAAGTAAAAGTAGGACTGGAAGCCACTGGACACTATAGTTACAATCTCCTTGGATATCTCATTGATAAAGGTCTGCCCACCTATGTTATCAATCCGTTACATACAAATCTGTACAGAAAAAGTCTAAGCCTTAGACAGACGAAAACGGATAAAGTAGATGCCCGCACGATTGCTTCCATGCTCATGTCTGATGTGAACTTAAAGTCCTACTCAGACACATCTTACCACAACGAAGAGTTAAAGTCATTAACTCGTTATCGTTTTGATAAAGTAAAAGAACGTGCCAAGCTAAAAACTTCCGTTTCAAGACTGGTCTGTATCTTATTCCCTGAATTAGAAAAACTTGTACCAACACTTCATATGGCATCTGTTTATGCATTGCTTTCTGAATTTCCCAGTGCTAAACATGTAGCTACTGCACACCTTACCAGACTTACAAATCTTCTTTCCAAATCTTCCAAAGGTCGATATGGTAAAGATACTGCTATTACTTTCAGAGATTCTGCAAGAGCTTCTATCGGCTCAAATATGCCAGCCAAATCTCTTGAATTGAAGCACACCATCAAACTTATTCAGGAACTTGATTCAGAGATTGATGAAATCGAAAATGAGATTAAAATCATCATGGATGAAATCAACTCTCCAATTCTTAGCATTCCTGGAATCAACTATCGCATGGGAGCTATGATTATTGCCGAGATCGGTGATTTCAATCGTTTTGATTCTCCTGATAAGATCTTAGCTTATGCCGGCTTTTCGCCATCAACATATCAATCCGGACAACTGGATGGTGCCTACGCACATATGGAAAAACGTGGCTCCAGATACCTGCGATACGCTTTGTATAATGCCACCAAATATGTCTGCCACTGGGATCCAACATTTGCAGCCTATCTTGCTAAAAAACGAGCGGAAGGTAAACATTACAATGTTGCCATATCACACGCTGTAAAAAAATTGGTTCGAGTGATTTATCATCTTGAAAAAACAAAGCAGCAATACATAAAAGCAGCTTAAATCTTTCTAATTCAATACTCCTTTTTTGAGCACCTATCACGATGCTCTTTTTGTCATACAGTTTTCAAGGTTCAAGGACCTCTAACTGAGTTCCAAATATATCTAAAATACATTTCTGTACTTTATTCAAAAAATATCATTTTAAGACTTGACTTTTAATAGTTAGTCTCAAAAAGTATTCCTAACTTTTTTTGGAGGGGTATAATGTATGCTCCGATGGGTTCAATGTGGGTATAACCCCAGTTCCGATGGGTTCAATAGGCATTTTCATCCTTTTTCCCCTCTTTTTTCCCTTTTTTCTATCTAAAAAAAGAATCTATTCCTAGAAAGCAAGGCATTTTAAAATTCCCTGTAAATAAAAAATTCCCCTAAATGCATCACACTTTTTTTATTTTTAAATTCTCCCTTGCTTTCATAAATTCAGCTCTTACAAACTTCATAATAATTCCTTTTAATACCCAAAGTTATTCCCCCTATCTCATCTTTGCTTATTATATTTCTATTTACACCAAGTATTTTAAAAACCCCTGTGACAACATAAAAAGTGATAAAAATGCCCTGTTTTCCCACAAAAGGCAAAAAATATCCATCAAAATCCCCTGCGAACACATGCTTATCCCATAAGCAACCCTTAGCAACACACCAAATACCCTCTTTTAGCACTATTCCAGAAAATTGGATACCTGTTATCTCGCTATATATAATCTCATATTCTAGCACCATATTGTTTCTTTTTCTCTATAATAATGTATATGAACTGGTCATTATATTGAATTCATTTAGTCAAAATAATAAGTGACATTTATAATATTGGATTATATTAGTCTATATAATGAAAAGGAATTTACATTATTATAGCGAAAAAGAAATAATATACTCATGTCTAACTGGATGACATGTATTTAATCTGTAAGCGCTTAGTTTTTGGTGTAATTAGATATTCTAGCACCATCACAAAACACTACACTATCAAGATCAACTCTCGATAAGTGGTGCTAGAATATAAATAGTACAAGCTAAAATGAGAAATTTGGTGGTCAATTAACTAAAAACGGGCGGCCGTTATGCTCCGCAGAGCGGCCATTCTAAAACGCATTTGCGACCGCCGAAGGGCGCAAAATGCAGCCAGCTTCGTAAAAAGTTAAAAGTAGATTCACGGAACTGGAATTACATCCGCACCGTCCGAGGCGTGGGCTATAAGTTTCAACCACTCTCAGGGGAGTAACGTCCTCTGGGAGTTTTTTTGTCATATTTGTTGCACTTTTCGGCTCTGGTACGTACAGAAATAGAAAAGAAACATATCCCAAAATGTACACATTTTAGAAGTACGTTCCAGAAAGGGGGATTATATCTCAAAAAGGTTACACACACAGTTTTGAGATATGCCAACAAAAGTGTGGATATTTTGGGACAGGGAAAGGAGAAATGTGGATGCAGATATATGGATATCACCGCACCAGTACAAAGGAGCAGCATCTTGACCGTGGCATACAGGAAATTGAGCGGTACTGTAACGAGCATGAGATGGCACTTACGAATATTTTTACGGATCAAGAGACAGGGAAGAATTTTAATCGTCCGAGATGGAGGATGTCCTGCGGCCGGGAGATATTTTGATTGTTACAGAATTGGACAGACTGGGGAGAAACAAGCATGACACCATGCAACAGATCCAGCGGATTAAGAATATGGGAGTGCGGCTTATGGTTCTGGAACTGCCGACTACGCTTATGGATTTATCTGTGATGGATAATGCGATGGCAAGGATGATGCTGGAAACAATCAATAACATGATGCTGGAGCTTTATGCTTCTATGGCGCAGGCAGAGCTGGAGAAAAAGGAGAAGCGACAGCGGGAAGGGATAGAAGCGAAGAAATTGCGGGGCGAATGGGATGATTATGGAAGACCATGCGTGATGAAGCAGGAAACCTTTGACGAGAACTTCCAGAGCGTTATTTCCGGAAAAATGACACCGACACAGCTTCGGAAGAGTCTGGGAATGACACACTCTACCTTTTACCGGTATCGTAAAACTTTTTATGAAAAATATCCGGAACTTTCCAATACCTAGAATGAAAACCCTATTACTTATATAGAACAAAGAGTTTCAGGAGGAAAGCAATATGAGTGAAAAAAGAATAGGTACTTTGATTTATGATCCGGCTATGGGAAGATATGATATCCGGTTTGGTATTGAATCCTATTATGGGGGACTGCATTGTGGAGAATGCTTTGATGCGAAGGTAAGGGATGTATGGATTCCGGTTCGGATTGAAATGGACGAGGACTGGTATCTTGTGGGACTTCCGAAGACACGCCTCGGCGGGCTGACTGTTCGGATGTAGAGGAGATAGATGATGGAAGCCAAAAAGAAATATGTAAAGCCCGCCTTCCGATTTGTGACAGATCTGGGGAGTATTCTGGAATGTCTGTATGAAGTATATGGAACGGATGGGGAGCTGCTGCTTAAAGGGGAAAAGCTGTCAGATACAGTAATCTGCCCGTTTATCCGCATGGTTCAAAAGAAATGCAGTGTGGTGGATGCGGAAATCCTGCATTTGATGCTCTGGAAGATATATATGGTAAGTGCGAGGAAAGAAGCATTTGTAGCGGATGCTAAGAAAGAGCTGCAGCCTTATTTGACCAAGAAAGATGAAAAACAGATTGACACCACATATGACACCACATATACTATAGATAGGAGGCATTAAAGATGTCGAAATGGGATAAACTATTGACAAGAATTTGCTCATTATCGAAAGACCTTCGTTTTGATGAATTAAGAAAAGTATTAGAAAGTTATGGATATGAGATAAATGCTCCGAGAAGTGGGAGCAGCCATTATACATTCCGTAAAGCGGGATGCCAGCCGATAACAATACCGAAACACGAACCAATCAAGAAAATTTATGTTGAAATGGTAAAGCAGATTGTAGAAAGTGAGGCGAAAAACGATGAAGACACTGAATGATTATTTGGCAATGTCCTATCGCATGGAAATTGTGGAAGATAAGGATGAAGGTGGATTTGTGGTTTCTTATCCGGAACTGCCGGGATGCATCACCTGTGGAGAGACGATAGAAAGGGCAGTTGAAAATGCAGCGGATGCAAAAAAAGCATGGTTAGAAGCTGCACTGGAAGAAGGGATTGAGATTCACGAACCGGGAAGCCTGGAAGAGTATTCGGGACAGTTTAAAATAAGGATGCCACGCAGCTTACACCGGGATCTGGCGGAACACTCAAAAAAAGAAGGTATCAGTATGAATCAATACTGTATATATCTTCTTTCAAAGAATGATGCGCTGTTAGTAAAATAAATATACAAGAATATAGATGAAAAGAGCCGTCCGGATGGGCGGCTCGAAGTATTCTTTCTTTGATTAAAAATGATATTGTTCTAGCAGATAGATAGGAAGTGTTTGTACGTTTCCAACGGTTCCGCCTTTGGTATCACCTTTCAGATATAGTAGTTTATTGGCCTTCCCCTGTTCCAATGCCTTCAAGGCAGTAGATGCAGTTCCCTTACCGGCTTTAACTTCAATCAGATAGCGGATGTGAGTTTTCAATGTCTGAGCTACAAAATCAATTTCACCACCTTTATAAGTAGCAAAAGCCGGTGTCTCAAAGATAATTTCTTCCGGGAATTCCTGGCGTTTGGACAAGTTAATGTAAACATAGTTTTCGTTCAATGAGCCATCCATAGTTGATACAGTAGCACCAGTTCTGGAGAGATAATAATATGCAACTCCAAGATCCATGAAGAAGCAGCGGCTTCCCGGTTTGAAATTCAGGATGTCCAGTTCTGTGATTTTGCCACAGAAACCGATGATTCCAGAATGATAAAGCCAGTTGATAGCACGATAGCAGGTTGCTTTAGAAAGATTACTGGAGTAATTCTTTGTAACGAGCTTTTGCAGTTCTTCACTTATACTGTCCTCATCTAATCCTTTCTTTTCACGAAGCAGAATACGGCAGATGCTTAAAAAGATGTTGGTAAAAACACTAATATCTGTGATGTCATCAAAGTACCGCATAGATTCGTTTAAGAAAATGCGGATGATTCTAACAAGCTCTTTTTGAGCTGCTTCCACGTCTTTTGTGTTAAGGTATGTTTCCACAACCTTTGGATAGCCGCCAATCTGTCTATAGATGTCGTAAACATTCTTTAATTCGTCATATAGTTCCGGTACGGTGTCATCTGCATGATCCAGTGGAAGTGATAGATACTTCTGAAAAAGCTGGTCATCCAATGCTTCCAAAAACTCTTTAAAGGAAACTGGTAATATCTCCACTGGAGAATTTGAATTCCGGTTCCAGTACACGTCCCAGATAACTTCCAGTTACAATGAAATGCGCTTGAAAATAGCGGGTAAATTCTCGGATACGGTTGAATATCTCTGAGGATTCCTGAATTTCATCAATAATGATGACTGTATCGTTGGTATCTTCAAAATCTGGATCGAAGAGTTTAAAAGCATCGTGAAGCGGCTGCTCCGGTCGTTT
>OGRC01001980.1_pt1 | contig 12094 bp, 10 predicted proteins | sample 1553431 | NCBI WGS metagenome assembly OGRC01 (sample SAMEA2580064, study PRJEB22360) | human gut metagenome | biome: human gut; feature: human-associated habitat; material: faeces | place: Denmark | collected 2008/2010
CAAGCGCCGACTCGATAAACGCGATCTCATAAATCAGCTTCTCGCGAATTGCCCGGATCGCCTTTTTCACCGTTCCGCGCAGCTGGCTCTCGGAGCTTTTTAAGGCATAGGCACTTTTCGCCGAAATGACATCCATGACCGCTTCGGCCTGCGTCAGATCCATTCTTCCATTCAGAAACGCCCGTTTCGTAAACTCGCCCGGATCTGCCGCCCGCGCGCCCGCATGTAAGACTGCCTCAAGCACCTTTTTTACCGCCAGCACCCCGCCGTGACAGTCGATCTCGACGGTATTTTCACCTGTATATGTTTTCGGTCCTTTCATTACCATGACAAGGACCTCATCAATCACTTCCTCCCCTTCGGTAATCCATCCATAATGAATCGTATGGGATTTGACCGCGGAAAGCTTTTTTCCTTCTTTTTTTGCACGGAATACGCGGTCCGCCACTTCGAACGCATCGTTTCCGCTGATTCTTACAATACCAATGCCCGCCGGCGCCATCGCTGTGGACACCGCAGCAATCGTATCATCCAAATGAAATCCTGCCATTGTTTCCAGTCCTTTCTAAAACCTCTCTTTTTGGGGATCCCAGTATTCAGATCCACATTTTTTCTTTCCTTTCGCATGGCTCTGAATAGTTCCATTTTAGCAGAAAACCAGAAAAGACGGTACCCCGTATTTTCAACAGGTACCGTCTTTTTGCATATTTTTTACGCTTTTCTTATCGTTTCGGCGCTACAACTACGTGGCGGTATGGCTCGCTGCCCTCGCTGTAGGTCTCCACAAATTTATTTCCCTGCAGTGCAGAGTGGATGATTCTTCTCTCGTAAGGATTCATCGGCTCCAGAGAAACCGGTCTTCTGGTCTTTTTCACTTTGTAAGCGATGTTTCTTGCCAGATTTTCCAGTGTTTCTTTTCTTCTTCTTCTGTAATCCTCTGTATCGAGTTTCACTCTTACATAGCCATCCTGCATCTTGTTGGCAACACGATTTGTAAGATACTGCAGAGAATCAAGTGTCTGTCCGCGTTTTCCGATCAGGATACCCATGTTGCTTCCTTCCATATTGATGGAAAGTGCTCCTTCTTCATCTACAACAGATGTAACTTTTACATCATCCATGCCCATTGCATTCATCACATCGTAAATGAACTTTTCACATGTCTCGATCGTCTGTGGTTCAACTTTTGCAAGTTCTACTTCTTTCTTTGGCTCAGATTTTACTTCCGGTTTTTCTTCTCTTACATTTTTCTTTGTATGAGAATGCTCTTTTGCCGGCTTCTTCTCTGTCTTCTTCTCTGGTTTTACTTCTTCTTTTACCGGTGTTTCAACTTTACTTTCTTCCACTGTCTCTTCAACCGGTTTTTCTTCTCGTTTTCTGCGGGCTTTGATTACTGCCTGCTTTCTTCCGATTCCAAGGAAACCTTCGCTTCCTTTTTCAACAACAATATAATCTAAGCGATCACTTGTTACACCTAACTGAACTAACGCTTCGGTGATCGCATCGTCCAATGTCTTTGCCGATACAGTAATGTAATCCTCCATGACAGCGCCCCCTAATCATTTTCGTTAAATTTCTTCACCATGTTTGCTTTTGATGCGAGACTTCCTTTCTTCGCATTTTCAGCTTTCTTGTGTGCGTTTTCTACCTTGGCTTCTCTTTCTTTTTCACTCAGGTTCGATGTACTCTGTCTCTTCTTCTGGTTCTGATTGTTCATATTCTTGGTATTCATCTGAGCCATTGCTGCGATACGTTCATTCTTCTCGCCACGTTTTACACGTTTTTCCTCAGCCTTTTCCTTATTCTGCTCCAGAATCTCTTCTACAGAAATCTTGCTTAAGTGCTTATTGATAAATACCTGCTGAACACAACGTACTACCGCACTGACGATCCAGTACAGACCGATACCTGTCGGAAGTGAGAATACCATAAATACCGAAAACAGTGGCATTGTGATATTCATCGTGTTCATTGTAGACGCCATCGGGTTATCTTTGTCCAGCTGCTGGCCTGAAATAGCCTGTGAAAGCTTGATACTTCCATACTGTGTCAAACCTGATAATACCGGAAGTAAAATCGCAGTAATAATGATCATGATTGCCGGGAAACCATAGCTTCCGCTGTTCTTGATCATCTGCATAGGTGAGATAGTCAGATCCGGAAGTGTCAGGAATACATTTACAGCCTTTGGAGCTGTCTTGATCTCCGGAACATATTTCTGGATATTATAGATAACCGGGTACAAAGCAAATAACAGCGGCATCTGAATCAGTAACGGAAGGCATCCTGCTGACATCGATGTACCATATTTATCGTACACCTGCTGAATCTCTTCCTGCTGTTTCATCATGGACGCCTGGTCTTTCTTATTTTTATACTTCTTCTGTATAGCCTGAATCTCCGGATTCATAACAGAAGACATCTTGGATGTTCTCTGCTGCTTAATCGTAAGTGGAAGTAATAATGTATACACAAAAATCGTATACAGAATAATCGACAGACCTACCAGCCCGCTATCGCTTGGCAGACATTTGTCCAGGAAATTATAGATAAAGTTCATTACCTTACCCAGAATCCAGCAAAGCTGTCCGACAATCGGCCAGTTAGCGGCAGTCAGTAAACTTGGTACCATAATTTTTTCCTCCATATGTAGTTGTAATCTTTTTAAGGAACAGGGTCGTAACCTCCTCTGGTAAACGGATTACAACGCAGAATTCTCCACACCGCCAGTCGTCCTCCTTTTAATGCACCGTATTTCTCAATTGCCTCTTTCGCATACTGAGAACAAGTCGGATAAAATTTACAGGTGGAACCGCCCTTTATCGGAGACAGATCTCTGATAAAATCTGATACCAGTGAGCAGAATCTTCTTCATAATACGTTACCCCTCATCTATAATCTTATGAAGATGACCCAGATGGAGCATTGCGCCGACAATATCTTTATAATCTTTTCCTTTGGCGCCTATTCTTGCTATAACAATTATATCTAATCCACATCTGAATCGTTCTTCTTGCAGTCTATAGCTTTCTCGGATTAATCTTGTTAATCTGTGCCGTACTATACTGTTTCCTACTTTTTTGCTTACAGATATTCCTAATCGATTCTGACTTGTCCCATTTTCCAGTACATACATGACCAGATATTTGTTGGCGTAAGATTTCCCTTTTCTATATATATATTGGAAATCTTTGTTCTTTTTCAGTGATTCGGAATACTTCATTGTCTTATTCTCCTAATTTTTCTGAGTAGAAGAAAAGGCCACATATATGCGGCCTACGCTGATAATTTCTTTCTTCCTTTTGCTCTTCTTGCAGCAAGTACTTTTCTTCCACCTGCTGTGCTCATTCTAGATCTGAAGCCATGTACTTTAGCTCTCTGTCTCTTCTTTGGCTGGAATGTCATCTTCATGGATATCCACCTCCTTATTTTATTCCAAGGGGCTTGCCCCCTAATTTTCATAAGACATCAGCCTTGATTATATAAAAAAAACCGCTCTACGTCAAGCTATTCCTCAAATTTTAAAAATATATTTATCCACATTTTGTGGAAAACTTTGTGGATTTTTGTGGATAACGTGTGGAAATCATATATTTTTTTAGATTTTTTCCCCATTTCATGCGCATTTTACAAGTGTTGATAATTGGGATTGAGTTTTCCACATATTTCAAATCTACATCAAGAGAAACTGCCAGTTGCCAAAGCATAGCGATAAAAGATTGCCTAAAGCAACTTTTTGATGTACAATGTAGAAGAGTGGGTTTATAGGTGAAAATCCGCGAATCAGACAGATTAGGAGTAAATATGATGAATACAGTAAAGGAAAAATGGCCTGAAATTATCGAACATCTCAGGGTCGAACATGAGTTGTCCAATGTATCGTTCAATACGTGGATCCAACCATTGAAAGTTTACGATGTCGTAGACAATACCGTATTTATATTAGTAAATATGAATGCAAGCGTAGAATATATCGAGAAAAAGTATCTTCTTCCATTGAAAGTATGTATCGCAGAAATTACCGGCACAGAATTCGAAGTAGTATTTATTTCAGAGGATGATGAAAAATTAAATGAAATTCAGAATATGTCAATCGAAGCAAGTCAAAAGAAACGGACAAAATCTGCTGCTGAAAAGGCAGGATTAAATCCAAAATATACTTTTGACAGCTTTATTGTAGGAAGCAACAATAAATTTGCCCAGGCGGCAGCCCTTGCGGTTGCAGAATCTCCGGGAGATACCTACAATCCGCTTTTTATCTACGGAGGCGCCGGACTTGGCAAGACCCACCTTATGCATTCCATCGCTCATTACATTATTGAGCATGATGAAAACAGTAAGGTTCTGTATGTTACCAGCGAAGAATTTACAAATGAGCTAATCGAGACGATCCGTAACGGAAATAACTCCGCTATGTCCAAATTTCGCGAAAAATACAGAAATATCGATGTACTTCTTGTCGATGATATCCAGTTTATTATAGGAAAAGAATCTACACAGGAAGAATTTTTCCATACTTTCAACAGCCTTCACAGTGCAAAAAAGCAGATCATCATTTCCTCTGATAAACCGCCCAAAGATATGGAAATCCTCGAGGAACGTTTCCGTTCCAGATTCGAATGGGGGCTGATTGCAGACATCACACTGCCTGATTATGAGACCCGAATGGCCATTCTTCACAAAAAAGAAGAAATGGAAGGCTATAACATCAGCGAAGAAGTCATCAAATACATTGCTACGAATATTAAATCCAACATTCGTGAGCTGGAAGGCGCATTTAATAAAGTAATGGCAAGTTCGAAGCTCGAAAAGAAAGAAGTTACCCTTGAACTGGCAGAACAGGCACTGAAAGATATCATTTCTCCGAATGAACAGAAAGTCATCACACCGGATTACATTATTTCCGTTGTTGCCGAACACTATCATGTGACTGTTGCCGACCTCTGCGGAAACAAAAGAAGCTCCAAGATCGTTATGCCGCGCCAGATTGCAATGTATCTGTGCCGCGATATTATTGATACTTCACTTAAAACGATCGGCAAAAATCTCGGTGACCGTGATCATACCACAGTTATGCACGGGATAGAGAAAATTGAAAACGAATTAAAGGTAAATGATAACCTCAGAAACTCGATCGAGACACTTAAGAAAAAAATTAATCCACAGGGTTAAATGACTTTTCCACATACATTTTCAAAGTTTGAAAGTACTTTTACACGAAGTTATACAGTGAAGAAATCCCCGTTTTTCAAGGTTTGAAAGACTTTTTCACATATTCACACCCCCCTAAGGCGGCTACGGCGGATTTCTTTATATATTTTTATTTATAAAGCAGATTCCGACACAGAAAGGAGTTATACACACATGAAAATCATCTGTTCCAAAAGTAATCTTTTAAAAAGCGTAAATATATCTTTGAAAGCTGTTCCTTCTAAGACTACAATGCCTATTCTCGAATGTATCCTTATGGATGCAACAACAAATCAGATTAAATTTACAACCAATGATATGGAACTCGGTATTGAGACAATTGTAGACGGACATATTGAAGAAAAAGGTATGGTTGCTCTTGATGCAAAAATCTTTTATGAAATCATCCGAAGACTTCCGGATAATGATGTAACCATCACAACTGACAGTAATTATGTTGCAACGATCACCTGTGAAAAAGCGAAGTTTACCATTCCAGGAAAGGCAGGTGAGGATTTTGCTTATCTTCCTGTTATTGAAAAAGATGAATCCCTTACTTTATCTCAGTTTACTTTGAAAGAGATGATCCGTCAGACGATCTTTTCTATTGCAGTGAATGAAAATAACCGTCTGATGACAGGAGAATTGTTCGAAATCAAAGATAACTGTCTGAAAATTATTTCTCTTGACGGTCACCGTATTTCTATCCGAAAGATGCCTCTTAAGCGAGAATATTCCGACCGTAAGATTGTCGTTCCTGGAAAGACACTCGGTGAAATAAGCAAGATTCTGTCCGGTGAGATCGATGACCAGGTAAATATTTATTTTACAAAAAACCACATTTTATTCGAGTTTGACCAGACCATCGTCGTATCCAGACTGATCGAAGGTGAATATTTCCGTATCGACCAGATGCTTTCCAGTGATTACGATACAAAAGTCAGTGTCAACAAAAAAGAATTTCTTGACTGTATCGACCGTGCAACCCTGCTTGTAAGAGAAGGTGACAAAAAGCCGATCGTTATCGAGATCACAGATGGCAGCATGGAACTCAAGATTGATTCTGCTATGGGATCCATGAATGAAGAAATTGATATTGAGAAATCCGGTAAAGACATCGTGATCGGATTCAACCCGAAATTCCTGATCGATGCTTTGAAAGTTATCGACGATGAAGTGATCAACATGTATCTGATGAATCCGAAAGCACCATGTTTTATCAGAGATGATGAAGAAAATTACACATATCTGATCCTGCCGGTCAACATCAGCCAGAATCAGAGCAGATAATGCAGGTGTTAATCAGTCAGGATAATAAGAGGTGAATGGATTTGGAAATCAAAATTAGAGATGAATTTATCAAACTTGGTCAGGCTTTGAAACTTGCCGGAGTCGTGGAAGATGGTGTGGAAGCCAAGTATGCGATTCAGGATGGTCTGGTTAAGGTAAACGGAGAAGTGGATGAGCGCAGGGGCCGCAAAGTTTATGTAGGCGATGTGATCACATATGAAAATCAGGAAATCAAAGTGATAAAATAATATGTATATCGAATCGTTGGAGCTTAAAAATTACAGAAATTATCAGAATCTGCAGCTTGATTTCGATAAAGGAACCAATATTTTTTACGGAGATAATGCACAGGGAAAGACAAATATCCTGGAGTCAGTGTATCTGTGTGGGACAACGAAATCGCACAGAGGAAGCAAGGACAAAGAGATCATCCGTTTCGGGGAAGAGGAATCTCATATTCGGATGATGATCCGGAAAGACGAACTTTCCTACAAAATTGATATGCATCTCCGTAAAAATAAGGCGAAAGGCGTGGCAATCAATGGACTGCCGATCAAAAAAGCCAGAGAATTATTCGGTATTGTAAACCTTGTATTTTTTTCACCGGAAGATCTGAACATTATAAAAAACGGTCCCGGTGAGAGAAGAAGGTTTATGGATTTGGAATTATGTCAACTTGATCAGATTTATCTGACAGATCTTGCCGGGTACAATCATATTGTGAACCAGAGAAACCGTCTTCTGAAGGATCTTTATATGAATCCTTCTCTGAAGGAAACGCTTGATATCTGGGATATGCAGATGCTGCAGTATGGCACAAAGATCATCAATAAGCGTAAAGATTTTGTCCGTGATCTGAATCAGGTAATACAGGATATTCACCATAATCTGACCGGAGGAATCGAACATCTGGAAGTTGTTTATGAGCCGAGTACGGAAGCAGAAGATTTTGAAAATGTTTTGAAGAAAAACAGGGAACGGGATATCCGAATGAAGATGACATCCGCGGGACCGCATCGAGATGATCTGAGTTTTGTGGTAAATGGGATCGATATACGAAAATACGGATCCCAGGGACAGCAGCGTACGGCAGCTCTGTCTTTGAAACTTTCAGAAATCTATCTCGTAAAAGAAAAAATCAAAGATACTCCGATACTTTTGCTGGATGATGTACTTTCAGAGTTGGACAGCAACAGGCAGACTTACCTTCTGGATTGTATTCATGATATTCAGACACTGATCACCTGTACCGGACTGGATGATTTTGTAAGTAACCAGTTTCATATCAACAAGGTTTTCAGGGTCATAAAGGGAGAAGTTTATAATCCGGTAAGCAGCTAAAGTATTTTGACAAGCAAGTATGCTTATGATACACTGGTTTTAACTATTGGAAAGTTGGTGAATACATTGGATAAAGAGGAATTTCGGATCAAACTTGAAGAAATAAATCGCCTTGTAGAAAAGAAAAATTATAAGGATGCCATGGAAGTTGTAGACAGTATTGACTGGCGTCGCGTGAAGAATGTCCGTACTTTATGTGTTGTAGGTGAGATTTACGCAGCAAATAAAAGATACGAGGACAGTAAGGAGATCTTTCTTCTTGCTTATCACAGAGCTCCTATTGGCAAAAATATTTTGTACCGCTTGATCGAAGTATCCCTCAGAATGAAGGATATTCAGGAAGCAGAAGAATTTTATGAAGAATTTCTGGAAATTGCCCCTAATGACAGTACCCGGTATATTCTGAATTATAAAATAAGCAAAGAAAAACAGGTTCCGCTTGATCAGCAGATCAGGATTCTGGAAGAATACAAAGAAAAAGAATTTACAGAAAGATGGTCCTATGAACTGGCAAAGCTGTATTATCAGAATGGGGATACAGAGAAATGTCTGGATCTCTGTAATGAGATGGTTCTCTGGTTCAGCGAAGGCAAATATGTCATGAAGGCACTGGATCTTAAGAACCGTATGGGTATGCTGACCGGAGCAGAAAAGGAAAAATACGACAAGCAGTTTATTCCGAATCTTACAACGGTAGAAGAAGCAGCTGAATTAAATACAGATAAAGACAGTCAGGAAATATCCGAAATCGAAAAAGCAGAGGATGAAGGTCCGGTTATTGAAAGCGTCCGCATTGATGAACGTGATGTAAACGGAGCAGAAAGCCTTCAGGAAAAAATATCCAAAGGCATCCGTGATATTTTCAACGGCAAGAAAAAAGAGGACAGCGAAGAGCTGACTGAGGAAGAATCTGAGACACCGGCAGAAGAAGTGCAGGAAGAAATGATCAAAGATATTTCTTCTGAGGAAGAGCCGACGAATGTTCCGGAGCTTGAGCCGGAAGACGCGGTGATCCATGCACCGAAAAATCCGGGACAGTCTGTATTCAGTGATATAGAAGAACGAATCGAAGAATTTACAGAAGAAGAGATTGAGCATGATCCGGAAGAAGATGCTCAGGAGGTTTCTGAAGAGAAGCAGAATGAGAAAGATGCTGCACCGGAAAAAGCGACAGAGTTTAAGATGCCGGAGCTTGAGATTCCGGAATCAATGAAGAATTTTGATGTGGATGCTTCTCTTGAGACAGAAATCCCGCAGGCACCGAATATCTGTCTTCCGGGAATGGATAAAGAAGATTCCGATAAAGAATTTGATTTTAATCTTGAAGATACAATTCTTGCGGCTGCAAGCGAACAGGGAATTGAGATTCCGAAAGAAACGATTCAGCCGAAAAAACCGGTCAAAGCACTGGAACCGGAAGAAGATCCGGATGATTTTATGACAGAAGAAGATCTTCAGAGTGCAGAAGATGAGTTTCTGAACGGTCCTGCAGGAAGAAATGCAGATGAGGATGATCTTGCAGAGACAGTTGAAATTCCGGTAAAAGAAGTAAAACATTCCAAGAAGGAAAAATCAGCGAAACTTCTTACACAGGAAGAAGAACTGGAGCAGTTCATTGATTCCATTCAGCCGGAAACTAACGCAGAGGACATCATTCCGCGTGATAAAAAAATGACTGAGGATGAAGAGAAACTGTTTACTTATTTTGCAAAAGTTCCGGGACTGAGAGAACAGATCGTTGAAGCTCTGTATGATGTACAGATAAATGCATCCGACAAGACCTCAAAAACCGGTAACGTGATCGTCATGGGTGGTCGTGAAACAGGAAAAACACGCCTGATTTCCGGGCTGATTCCTGCAATCTGTAAAGAACTCAATCTGGAAGCATCCAAGGTTGCATATGTGTTTGCTGATCAGATCAATGATAAGAATATTGCAGAGATTGTGAAGAAGATGTCCGGTGGTTTCCTTGTTATCGAAAATGCAAATCAGCTCACAAAAGAAACAGTCGAGCAGTTAAATAAAGCAATGGAATTCCGCACAGACGGACTGATCGTGATCATTGAAGATGAAAAAATCGGTATGCGTAAGCTGATCGCGAGATTCCCGAAATTTACATCTAAGTTTACATCTATGATCAATATTCCGGTATTCACCAATGATGAGCTTGTAAACTTTGCAAAAGTGTACACAAGAGAAAACGGATACATGATCGATCAGATGGGTATGCTTGCACTGTACAACCTGATCAGTACAAGCCAGAAAGAGGATCAGCCTATGAACATCGGTGCGGTCAAAGATATGATCGACAATGCAATTATGAAATCAAAAGGCGGTATCCGTAAACTGATATCCAAGAAAAAAGTAAATCAGGACGGATATAAAGTACTTTACGAAAAAGATTTTAATTAAAACAAACATATATCAGGAGGAAATTATGACCAGACCTTATCTCGGAAATCCCAAATATACCATTGAAGTTCTTCAAAAGTATGGATTTGTTTTCCAGAAAAGGTTTGGTCAGAATTTTCTGATCGATACACATGTTCTGGACAGAATCATACAGGCTTCTGAAATCACAAAAGATGATTTTGTACTGGAAATCGGACCGGGAATCGGAACGATGACACAGTATCTTGCAGAGGCAGCAAGAGAAGTAACAGCAGTTGAGATTGACGATGCACTGATTCCGATTCTGAAAGATACTTTGAAAGAATGGGATAATGTCAATGTGATCCACGGAGATATATTAAAGACCGATATTCGTAAGATCGCAGACGAGAAGAATCAGGGACGTCCGATCAAAGTTGTGGCAAACCTGCCGTATTACATTACGACACCGATCATTATGGGATTGTTTGAAAGTCATGTTCCGGTAGATTCTATCACAGTAATGGTTCAGAAAGAAGTTGCAGATCGTATGCAGACCGGACCGGGATCCAAAGATTACGGAGCTTTATCACTGGCAGTCCAGTATTATGCGAAACCGGAAATCGTGGCAAACGTTCCGCCGAACTGTTTCATGCCGAGACCGAAGGTCGGAAGTGCAGTGATCAGGCTGACACGACATCAGAATCCACCTGTTAAGGCAAAGGATGAAAAGCTGATGTTTCGTATCATCCGCGCTTCTTTTAACCAGAGGAGAAAGACACTTGCAAACGGCCTTAAGAATTCGCAGGAACTGAATTATACAAAAGAGCAGGTAGAAGCGGCAATCACCGAGTGTGGACTTCCGTTAAATATTCGCGGGGAGGCACTGACACTGGAGCAGTTTGCAAAACTGTCCGATATTTTTTTCGATATGAAATAAAAGAATAAACAAGAGATAAATAAAAATAACTATAAAGGGCATCCGGTGGCTGGTCGGATGCCCTTTATAGTTATTTTATTTAATTTAAAAGGAAGGAGAGTTGATTACCTTTCAGTAATCAACATATGAAAAAGAAAATTTATAAAAATAATGTTGGCTGTATTATTTTTATGGTTTTAGTATATTCGGAAATTATGATGGAATCGTGTTTAAGTTATGAAAAAACGGTGAACGATTGTCGAAACTTTTATGAATGAGCGTGGAAAAAAAGTGAAAAAGAATTTTACAGCAATGAGAAAAAGTGTGCTATAATGCAGAGCGTACCCAAAAGGACAGTTGATTCAGGAGGTAATTAAAATGAAAATAAACAAATTAAGCGCAATTATTCTTGCAGGAGCTCTTACATGTACGACACCGGCAATGGTGTATGCAGATACAACATCTGATGCAGTAGACCAGGCGGTATCCGTACTGGAGAACAGTGGAGTAGATGATCTTCTTTCTGATCCGGATAAAGTAGTCGACATTATCGTTGCTGCAAAAGATGCAATCGGACAGGTTGATGTATCCGATGAAGAAATCAGCAGTGCTATTGATGTGGCAGCAAGCGGACTTGGTATTTCACTTACTGATTCTGAGAAATCTACATTGGTTCAATTATACAACAAATTCAAAAATATGAATCTTGACGAAAATGAGCTGAGAACCCAGATCACAAAGGTATATGATAAGCTCGAAAGCCTTGGAATTACGAAAGATGATGTCAAGGGTGTTATCGGAAAACTCATCGACATTGCAAAAAGCCTGCTTAACTAAGTAATAGTGAACATTATATAAAATAAACAAATGAAAAAATATATGTGAAACAAGAATATGTAGCAAATTTATAAAAAAAAATGAAATGAATCTTAAAAATTGTGCAAATACACGAAAGATTTACTACTTGTTCATAATATGTTCACA
>OGRC01001984.1_pt1 | contig 12068 bp, 12 predicted proteins | sample 1553431 | NCBI WGS metagenome assembly OGRC01 (sample SAMEA2580064, study PRJEB22360) | human gut metagenome | biome: human gut; feature: human-associated habitat; material: faeces | place: Denmark | collected 2008/2010
GAATGAATTATTACCTCGTGATGTTGTCTCTAAAGCAATTTTTGATGAAATGGAAAAAGAAAATAGTGAACATGTGTGGCTGTCATTTGAAAATATAGATAAAAATCATATCCTTCAGCATTTTCCTACTATATATGAAACATGCCTTAAAGAGGGTTATGATATTACTAAAGAGAAGATTCCTGTGGTACCTGCTCAGCATTATTTTATGGGAGGAATTCATGTTGATAAACATTCACGAACAACGATGCCTCATCTATATGCAGTAGGTGAAACAAGCTGTAATGGTGTACATGGTGCTAACCGTCTGGCAAGTAACTCACTTCTGGAAAGTCTGGTATTTGCAAAGCGCGCAGCAACAAAGATTACAAAAGAAGAAACACAGGAAAAAATATCTGAACGTAAAGCGGTATAAGATGTTATAATAAATGCAGTATACGGATGCATAGATAAAAATTGCTATCTGTCAAAAAATGAATAGAAAAATAAACAGGAAAAGGACAGAAACAGACGAACAGGAAGAATGATAAAGGAGACAAGCATAATATGAATAACATAACAATGACTTTACAGGTAGACCACCTGATCATGGAAGCATTAAGAGAAGATATTTCAAGTGAGGACGTGACCACCAATGCGGTCATGCACGAAGCTGTAACCGGAGAAGTAGATCTGATCTGTAAACAGGATGGTGTGATCGCAGGACTTCAGATATTTCAGAGAGTCTTCGAATTATTAGATAAAGATACAAAAGTAGAATTTTTCTGCAAAGATGGCGATGAAGTAAAGAATGGACAGTTAATGGGGAAAGTAACCGGAGATATCCGTGTACTCCTTTCCGGAGAAAGAGTTGCGCTGAATTATCTGCAGAGAATGAGTGGAATTGCAAGTTATACACATTCCGTAGCATCGCTTCTGGAGGGAAGTAAGACAAAACTTCTGGATACCAGAAAGACGACTCCGAATATGAGAATTCTTGAAAAATATGCAGTCAGAGTGGGTGGCGGATACAATCACCGTTATAATCTGTCTGATGGAGTGTTGCTGAAAGACAATCACATCGGTGCAGCAGGAAGCGTGACAAAAGCTGTTCAGATGGCAAAAGAATATGCACCATTTGTACGTAAGATCGAAGTAGAAGTTGAAAATCTGGATATGGTGAAAGAAGCAGTAGAAGCAGGGGCAGACATTATTATGCTCGATAATATGTCTGCAGACGAGATGAAAGAAGCGATCAAAGTTATTGACGGCAGGGCGCAGACAGAGTGTTCAGGAAATGTGACGAAAGAAAATATTGCGCGGCTGACAGAACTTGGAGTAGATTATATTTCAAGCGGAGCATTGACCCATTCGGCTCCGATACTTGACATTTCAATGAAAAACCTGCATGCTGTTAAGGAGGACGTCAGATGACAGGCTCTGACAGAAGAAAAGGGATCGTAGATCAGATCCGAAGCAGCGCGGCGCCTGTTCCCGGCAAAGTACTGGCGGCGGCATATGATGTGAGCCGTCAGGTGATCGTACAGGATATTGCCCTGATACGGGCGGCGGGACATGATATTATCTCTACGAATCGAGGGTATATCATTAATGAGCCGGCAGCGGTAAGCCGTGTGTTCAAGGTGAAGCATACGGATGAGCAGGTGGAAGAAGAGCTGACGGAAATCATTGATTTGGGCGGAATTGTTCGGAATGTGATGATCAATCATAGAGTTTACGGTCATATGGAAGCCGAGATCAATATTACATCCCGCAGAAAAGTGACGGAATTTATGGAAGATATCCGAAAGGGAAAATCAAGTCCGCTGAAAAATATTACTTCGGATTATCATTATCATAAAGTGGAAGCAGACAGTGAGGAGACGCTGGATCTGATTGAAAATATGTTGAGAGACAAAGGATTTCTCGTGGAGGATCGTGGTTAAATCATTTAAAGCTAAGATGGACAGAGGTTGAATAATGAATGAGATTTTTACATTGCTGAAAGAAGTTTTAAATAGAGATTTTATCCGTGCGGTACTCAGTAATCCGAGAGTAAAAGACGCGGTGATAAAGGCGAAGGTGCGTCCCCTTGAGAAAAACGGGCGGCTGATATTTCAGATTGAGACGTTTACGAAGAAACAGGCGTTTCATGCAAACGAGGATGCCGAACAGGCGGCGCGGTTATTGACGGAATATATGGAAAATTTCCGACAGATGCAGATCGAGACGGTGAAGGCAGAATATACGATCCTTGTAAGTAAGAAAGGAAAAGTGTCCGTCAAGATGAAAAAGCGAAAATGTGAAGCTGCGCAGGCGGATCTGTCTCATGACAGAAAGAAACGATACATTTTGGAAGAGGGAATTTTTGTTCCGTTTTTACATGACCTTGGAGTGATGACTGAGGAAGGGAAGATCGTTCGGACAAAAACTGACAAATTTCGACAGATTAATCGATTTCTTGAATTTATTGAAGATATTCTTCCTCAGCTTGACAGAGGCAGGGAACTGACGATTCTAGATTTTGGCTGTGGGAAATCTTATCTCACATTTGCGATGTATTATTACTTAAAGGAACTGAAAGGTTTTGATATTAATGTGATCGGGCTTGATTTGAAAGAAGACGTCATTCATCGGTGCAGCGGGCTTGCGGAAAAATACGGATATGAAAAACTTCACTTTATGGTCGGAGATATTGCCGATTATGAAGGTGTAAAGGAAGTGGATCTTGTAGTGACACTCCATGCATGCGATACGGCGACAGATTATGCTCTTGCCAAGGCGGTTGGCTGGAATGCGAAAGTGATCTTGTCAGTGCCGTGCTGTCAGCATGAGATCAATGGGCAGTTTGCCGAGGCAGAGAAAGTGCATGGATATGACGGATGTTTAGCTCCGATTATGGATTATGGACTGCTCAGAGAGCGTTTTGCAGCTTTGGTGACAGACGGACTTCGCGCGAAATATTTAGAAAGCGAAGGGTATGATACGCAGGTGATCGAATTTATCGATATGGAGCATACGCCGAAAAATATTCTTCTTCGAGCAGTCAAAACAGAGAAGAAAAACAGAACAGTATGCGGAGAAGGAAAAACAGATACAAGAGCAGAAGCAAAAACAGCGATAGAGAAATGCGAACAGTTTTTGCAGATCGAGCCGGCTTTGGGGAGACTGCTGGCGGATAAAGGGGAGAATAACAGAGAATGAAGAAAAAAGTCATGAAAGCAGGGGTACTGATCGTTGTGTTTTTTGCGGCGATCCTCATTTCAAGTCTTGTTATCAACTGGGATGTGCCGGATGATGCGGCTGACATGGGCGCCGCGTCATTGCCGAGAGTTTCTTTTTATGTAGGGGAAACGGAAGTCAATCCTTTGCTTGGGTATGTGAAGGAGATGGATATACCGGCTGTGCGTGATACGATTACTCCTCTTGAGAGTGACGGTTCGCTGACAGTGAAGACGAAGAAATATGGAAATGAGATCAGTAAGCTGAAATACGAAGTATATTCTCTTGACGGAACGAAGCAGTATACAAAAGGAACTGTGAAGATATCGAAAGATACTTCTGAGGCAGAGCTGGATCTGAGCGGGATCTTATCAGAGGAGACGCCGGAAGCGGTTCTGAAAATAATGCTTGATACGAATCTTTCTCAAAACGGGAAAACAGCCGGTTATTATACCCGCATCGTACGTCCGAAAGAAGTGACGACAGATCAATGTCTTGCATTTGCAAAGGATTTTCATACAAAGGCGCTTCATCAGGAAGCGACAGAAGAGATTACGTCATATTTAGAGCCGAATGAGCAAAGTGATAATACAACGTATCAAACGGTCAATATCCATTCAGATATTACTCATGTGCAGTGGGGAAATCTGTCTCCGTCTGTGATCGGTGACGTAGAGTGGAATATCAAGGAAAGTAATACGGTATATACATCAATCCTTGCAAAGTATAAAGTTGCCTGTACGGATGAAGACGGTGTGACAAATATTTATAACGTAAAAGAGTTTTTCAGAGTGAGATTTCTTGTAGATACGATTTATCTGCTGGATTATAACCGGGATATGGAACAGATATTTGACGGGGAAGAAAGTGATTTTGATGAAAATGGGATCATGCTCGGCATCGTTTCGCCGGATCTTTCCTATGAACTGAATAAAGATCAGACTTCTGCTGCGTTTGTGCAGGCGAGGGAGCTATGGCTGTACGAGTCAAAGAAAGGAAAGCTGACGAAAGTATTTGCGATGGCAGATCAGGAAGGCAGAGATACCCGTGGACAGAACGATCAGCATGCAGTACGTGTGATCAGTCTGGACAATAAAAATAACGTAACCTTTGCTGTCTATGGATATATGGCAAGGGGAAGCCATGAAGGGGAAGTGGGCGTTGGTATCTATTATTATGATGCCGCTGAAAATATGATCGAAGAGAAGGCGTTTATCACAAGTACGAAATCTTTTGCCATTGCAGAAGAAGAGTTGGGCAAGATGGTGTATTACAATCAAAGCACATCGCTTCTGCACGTTCTTGCGGACGGGACGCTGTATCGGATCAATCTGAAAGAAGATGAGAAAAAAGTTCTTGCAGAAAATCTGACGGATGATCAGTATGCTGTATCAGATGACGGTCATCTTATGGTGTATCAGACTTCGAAAAAAGAAAATAAGTCGGTGAAGCTTCATATTATGAATTTGAAGAGTGGAGACGATTATACGATTAATGCGGAGGAGGGGGAAGCCTTACGGCCTCTTGGATTTATTAACGGAGACTTCGTGTATGGAAAGGTCAGATCAGCGGATGCAGGGACGACGGTGTCAGGGGAACAGATCAGTCCGATGTACGAAGTGCAGATTAGAAATGCGCAGAATAAAGAAGCGGCGCAGTATAATTTTACAGAGCAGAATATCTATACGACAGACGTTCTGATCGACGGAAATCTGCTGACGTTTAACCGTGTCATAAAAGACGGTGAGACTTATAATTCCACAAAGCAGGAATATGTGACGAACAACGCAGAACGCAGGGAGTCAAAAATCTCTCTAGAGACGTATGTGTCGGAAGATGCAGGTAAACAGATACGTTTTACTTTTGCAGATGAGCTGAAGCAGAAACAGAAGCGAAATGAAAAACCGGAATATCAGATCAGTAAAAAAACGTTGACGATTGAGCCGAAAGGAAAAGAGCTTGAAGAAAAGTATTATGTTTACGGTATGGGAGAATTGGCGGCTGTTTATAATAAAGCCGGATATGCGGTGCAAAAGGCGGAGCAAGTATCAGGCGTTGTAATCTCTTCGGAACAAAAATATGTTTGGGAAAAGGGGAACAGAGATCTCGTATATTCGACAGAGGCGGGATCGTTTCAGTGTGAAGAAGGCGAAAGTTCTCTTAAAGCGTGTGAACGTTACATGGAACAGTATCAGGCTCAACGGCTGGATCTGACAGGTTGTGCGCTTGATCAGGTTCTTTATGTGATCAACAGAGGATGTCCGATGATCGCTATTCTTGAATCCGGACATGCGGTGCTTCTGACCGGATACACAACGACAGATATCACATATGTAGATCCGAATACGGGAGAGTCACATACGGTCGGTATGGACGAAATGTCAAATATGGCAGAAGCCGGAGGAAACACATTTATCGGATACATTAGATAAAAATAGAAGAACAAAACAGAAAAGAAAGATAAAACAAAAACCGCGGGATACCGAAAAATCGTATCTCGCGGTTTTTTGCAGCGGCGATGAGCCAAAGTCCGGGCTTGCCCGAGAACTTGGCGACTGTTTATAATCCTGAAATGTGCTTTTGGCACTTCCGGTGATTTATGAAACAGAAGGTTTGAATAAAACGCCTTTGTATTTATTTAGTGCAGTGTACAAAATCATTCCGAGAACGCCGCAGGAAATAATTTCTCCGAGTCCGACCGTCAGCATCATAAATGGAATCGGAAGAGGCACTGCGTAGCCGTATTTTAAAATGAACGGAACGATGAGCGCATTTGCGATGATCGGAGGGATCGGCGCGAGGTATTTGCTCTTATTGCGAAGCTGCCATGTAAATAAAGCTCCGATCAATGTAGCGATACTTCCGAAAACAATGTCCGGTAAAATCGCTCCGCCTAATATGTTGCTGATAAGACAGCCTAAAAATACTCCGGGAATACCCGCAGGCGTAAGTGCGGGGAGAACAGTCAGCGCTTCCGAAAAACGGATCTGCACTTCTCCGAATGCAAAAGATGCACCAAGCATAGTCAGTACGACATAGATCGCGGCGATCATTGCCGCTTGTGCCATGAAAAGCACTTTGTTTTGTTGAGTTGTTTTCATTTTTTAATTCTCCTTTAGTTTTGTTTTACGAGTGGAAGGTCACGAACACTCGATTCATTTAACGCCGGAAATCGGCGGCAAGCCTGATAGACCTTGGTTTTTGTAGGCTTTGCAACGTCTGCTAGTATAACACGGTAGTAGCAGGAAATCAAGAAAAGTACCAAAAAAGTACCAAATCCGTTCAATTTTAAATGCTTTAATCTGATTCGTCTTTAGCAGACGGTAAGCTGTATTTTTACCTATTGAAAGCATTTCACAGAGCTCTTCGATTGTTATTAAGTATTCATAGGTCTCTGTATTCATTAAAGTACTCCCCTTTCTTTTATCAACATTAATCATATGTTTATTTGCTTATAGGAATTACTTTTGCCATATTGGGTGGAAACCGTTTAGAAAGGAGCGATCATAATGAAAAATGAAAAAATGAAAGGGCTATATGTTGAATTATCACCGGAGGACTATAAATGTTTAGAAACACAATTAAAACGGAGAAATTTAGATAAAACGAATTACATATTGTAACCCCACATATTGATGGATCTAAATTAGAATATTTGGATTGTTTGATATAACTGGTTATGATAATATGTAGATATACAGAAATACTATTTGGGTAAAAATAATTATCACAGAAAGAGGTGAGACGAATGTTATCTGAAAAAATGAAAGAAGACCTGATTCATGGGCTGAGGTTGATTTTTGGTGATGATATTCAGACGATTATCTTATACGGTTCTGTTGCAAGGAATGAAGCCACAGAAGAAAGTGATATTGATATTGCAATTATTATGAGAAAAGATATGGGGGAAGTTGAGAAGGAACAATTTATCCGCTGGTCTGCTGAAATGGATATCCAATACAACAGAGTGTTTTCAATCGTTGATATTCAGGAAGAACAGTTGGAAAAATGGGGAGATATTCTTCCTTTCTATAAGCATGTCAGAGAGGAAGGTGTCGTTTTGTGGAAAGCAGCTTAAGAGAATTAGCGGGATACCGTATGGAACGGGCAAAAGAAATGCTTTCGGCAGCGGAGGACAACTTGAAGATTGGTCAGTATAAAACTTCTTTAAACCGTTCCTATTATGCAATCTTTCATGCAATGAGAGCTATGAATATTTTAAAAGGTTTTGATTCTTCCAAACATTCGGGAGTGATTGCATATTTCAATAAGGAATACATTAAGGAAGGTATCCTGGATAAGGAGCTATCCGTAATTATAAAAAGCTGCTCCTTTTTGAGAGAAAAATCAGACTATGATGATTTTTTCATAGTCGGAAGAAAAGAAACGGAGAACCAGCTTGCAAGTGCAAAGGTTTTTCTGGAAGCAGTAGAAAAATATTTAACCGAAAAGGAATAGAGGAAACAAAGATTAAGAGGTGGATGTAACAGTCTGCCTCTTATTTTTGTATATTTTCAGGAGGCAAAGAAAATGGCGGGAATAAAAGACGAATTAGCCAAACGGAAAAGAAGTTTTAGGATATATATTGCAAGCAGTCCATTGAATATGGCTACGAATAAAAACGGAAAGGAGGTCAGAAAGTGCCTAAAATCAGGGATTTTGATAGAGTTACAGCCCTCTATGAAAGGCTGTCCAAGGATGATGAGCAGCAGGGCGAATCGAACTCGATACTAAATCAAAAGAGATTTCTCGAAGATTTTGCCCGCAAAAGCGGGATGAAAAATATCAAGCATTTTACCGATGACGGTTACACAGGGCGTAACTTCAACCGTCCCGGATTTCAGGCAATGCTTGCAGAAGCCGAAGCCGGGAAAATCGGCACAATTATCGTCAAGGATATGAGCCGTTTCGGCAGAAACTATCTTGAGGTCGGCTTTTATACCGAGATTCTGTTCCCCAAGAAACAGATACGCTTTGTTGCAATCAATAACAGCGTGGACAGCGACAAACCGCAGGATAACGACTTCACCCCATTCCTCAACATAATGAACGAGTGGTACGCCAAGGACACCAGCAACAAAATAAAGTCCATTTTCTTGTCCCGTATGAGCGATGGAAAACGCTGCTCCGGCAGCATTCCCTACGGCTACAATCGACTGCCCGAAGATAAGCAGACCTTAGTGGTCGATCCTGTTGCTTCTCAGGTGGTAAAACACATCTTTGAGCTTGCGGCAGAGGGCTTGACGCCTCCGGCAATCGCAAGACAGCTTACGGAGGAAAAGGTGCTGATTCCATCGGCATACACCCTCCAATACCACCCCGAACAGTGCAACCGAAAAGCAGAGTACGGCTGCACAAGCTGGAACGCAAACACGGTAAGAGAGATTTTAAGCCGACAGGAATATCTCGGTCATACTGTGCTGAGAAAGACCATCGGAACGAATTTTAAGACCGATGAACGCCGCTTTGCCACCGATGAGGAACGCCTTGTGTTTGAGGACACCCACGAGCCTATCGTTGACAGTGAGCTTTGGGAGCAGGCGCACAGAAGATTGAAACACGCTACACGCCGTATAAAGGAAGGGACGCACCAAGAGGAATGCTTACTGCCCGGTCTTGTGTACTGTTACGACTGCGGCAGTAAGATGTCTTATCAGACGAACTACTACAAAAGCGGTGAACCCTATCACTCGTTCCGATGCAGCAGCTACGGGAACAGAACCGTGAACTGTACCATCCATCACATCAGCGATAAAGTCCTCTATCAGTTGGTGCTGCGCTCTATTCAACGCCTTTCAAGCCACATTATCGCAGATGAGCGTGGTTTTGCCGAAGAATTGAAAAGCAAATGGGAAGCACAGGCGAACGGCAAACCGCAAAAGCAAAAGGATGAACTTCAGACAATCAACCGCAGACTGAATGAGCTTGACCGCCTGATTGGAAGCCTTTATGAGAATTTCATTTCAGGTCTGCTGCCCGAAAAGCAGTACAAGTCCCTGATGAAGAAATACTCGGCGGAGCAGGACAACCTTGAGAGCCAAGTATCGGAGATTCAGGAGAAGCTGGAGCAAACAAAAGCGTCCTCTGCCCATATTGGGCGGTTTATCAGGCTCATCAAGAAGTATAAGCAGCCCACAGAGCTGACAAAAGAGATGGCGTGTGAACTGATTGATAAAATCGTCGTTCACGAAGCCGTGGGCAAAAAGCCGAACCGACAGCAGCAGGTGGACATTTATTATAACTTCATCGGGCAGTTTGACCTTCCACTTTCCGAAAAGGAAATTGCCGAAGCAAGACGGAAAGCCGAGCAAGAAGCGGAGGAAAAAGTCAAGCGCAAGAAAAGACGACAGCGTGAGAGCAATGCTGCACATAGAGCCAAAACCAAGGCGGAACGCTGGGCGGCGAATGACGGTCATAAGTACCCGAAGCGTATCTGCGAACAGTGCGGTAAGGAGTTTTATCCGAACAGCACAAGGCAGAGATTTTGCAATACTGACTGTACAAAAGCCCATCAGCAGGCAGAAAAAGAGAAGAAACGCTTTGCCGAAAAGGGCGAGCACACCTTTCGTCAAAAAGTCTGCAAGATTTGCGGCAAGCCCTTCTGGCCGTCCAACGGTCAGGAGGTGCTGTGCTCCGAGGAATGTAAAACCATCAACCGCAGACAGAAACAGCTTGCCTATTATCATCGTAAGCAATCCGAGCAAAAAGTCGGAGAAGCAATATAAATTCAAGGAGGAACACACAATGGAAAAATTCATCACAGACGAAAGGACAGGCTTGCGTTATGAGCTTGTCGGGGACTACTATCTGATTGCCGGAGAGGACGAGCCGGAGGGCAGACCCATCGGCGTATGGGGACAGCGACACTTGCGGTATCTGAAACAGCACCGCAAGGTACTCTATTCCGAACTGCTGATAAGTGGCAAGCTGAACGATTACCTTGCCGACCTAAACGAGCAGGCAGAGGAAATGTTCTCTCGGCTGGTAAAACAACTTGCCGAAAAGGAGGGTTTAACGGAAGAACTCAAAGCGGAAAACCAAATGCTGTGGGTGCAGAAGATGAACAACATCCACAATGCTGCTATGGAGATTGTTTCAAGCGATCTGATTTACGCATAACAAGCTATCGGAAAGGCTGCTGTCAAGCAACGGCGGATTTTCTTTTTCGGGAAGTATTCAAGAAGTCATAAAGTTCCGTGAGTAATGGAAGAAGTCAATGCTTTGAGAAAAAAGGAGAGCAATATTCTGAAAACTACTTGAGATTTTAGGGGAAATCTGCTATAATACTGCTGTATATCTATGGGGTAGGGGGATTTATATCCTTTTTCCCTTAGAAATTATGGAAGGAGGACGTGACTATGGCAAACAGAAATGCGACAATTATTGTCAGCTCGCCTCGGCTCGGCAGGAACATAGCGCCGTTTTTTCAGCGTGTCAAGTCTTATTTCATACAATTTATAACGAACCGATTGCCGGAGACAGGGTGCATTATGCCTTGGCTTCGGCTTTTTGCGTTTGCCGGAAGGATGGTGGTTTGATATTGAAGTCCTAACCACGACCGGCAAATCTATCTTCTCCGGCGTGTCCGCTGTCGGAGGAAGTAAATAGCGGATAGAATTATTTTGGAGGAATGAAAATGAAGAAGAAACTTCTAAGCCTTCTGCTTGCGTTGTGCCTTGTGATGGCACTTGTTCCGATGACAGCGTTTGCAGAAGAGAACGAGCAAAGCAGCAAAACATCAATCACAACAGTAGATGAGCTTTTGCAATTTGCAAAAGCTGTGGACAATGGCGAATATGACGATAAAACAGATGCGGTTGTATCTCTTGATGCAGATTTGGATTTAACAGGTATTGCGTGGACACCAATTGGTAGCGTATTTGCTGCGGATGGAACTTTGCTGCATTACTTCAGCGGCAAATTTTATGGAAACGGGCATACGATTTCCAATTTAGATTTTTCCGAAAACTATGGAAAGACAGAGTATCCGTCTTTCGGATTTTTCAGTGAGGTTTACGGCGCTGAAATTTCCGGTTTGACAATTCAAGGCAAGCTGGATGTGTCCAATTCAGGATATGTCTATTTTGGAACGGTGGCGGGCGTTGCAGCAGACAGCAAAATTTCTGACTGCGTTTCAGATGTGTCGTTCACGGATACAGACAAATATATTAACGGTACTGTGGCTTTGTGCGGATATGCGATAAATAGCACAATTGAATACTGCCAAAACAAGGGTAATTTTTCAATAACGAAGGATGTCACCTCTTTTCAGATGGGTGGTATCGTAGGTCTTGCTCAAAACAGTACCGTACAGTATTGTGCTAATACAGGCGATATGACCTCTTGGACATCCTGTACCGGCGGAATTGTTGGGCAGTTGTATCAAGCCTCAAAGATTATCAATTGTTATTCCACAGGGAAAATGGCTCCTCTTGGCAAGGGAACTACAGATTTCGGCGGCATTGCAGGGATAGTTGGTGCAGATACAGAAATCAGACACTGTTATTTCGCCGGTGAAATGGATTTATCTCAATATACTGCCACTACACCTTATAAGCGTTTAGGTGGTATTGCAGGCGGTGTTTCTTCTGATACACCTGCTTTTGAAAACAGTTATTTCGTTGGAACTGAAAATGTCCCAGCTTGCTTTAAGTACCAGAATGCCGGAACAGAAAAGACCCTTGACTCTATGAAAACGGAAGAGTTCTTTAATGAAATCACTGCTGCTGGCGGCAATTATCGATTTAACTTAAATGGCACACCTATTCTGCCAGCACCGAAATATGCAGTTTCTTTTGTTGTAACACCTGCCGAGTTGACGAATGTAGTCATTAAGGTGAACGGTCAGGAAGTAGCAAACACTGTTG
>OGRC01001990.1_pt1 | contig 12033 bp, 10 predicted proteins | sample 1553431 | NCBI WGS metagenome assembly OGRC01 (sample SAMEA2580064, study PRJEB22360) | human gut metagenome | biome: human gut; feature: human-associated habitat; material: faeces | place: Denmark | collected 2008/2010
AAGGGCCAGCCGTTACGGTGGCTTAAAGCAATTGGACGGACTGGGTCCGAATGGCGAAACTATTATGGACTATTCAATTTATGACGCCATTAACGCCGGATTTGGTAAGCTCGTTTTCGTAATCCGTAAGGATTTTGAGAAAGACTTCCGTGATAAAATTATTTCCAAATACGAAGGTCATATCCCGTGCGAATTGGTGTTCCAGTCTATCGACGATCTGCCCGAAGGCTTCACTTGCCCCGAAGGTCGTACGAAACCCTGGGGAACCAACCACGCCGTAATGATGGGTGCTGATGTAATTCAGGAACCGTTTGCCGTTATCAACTGCGACGACTTCTATGGTCGCGATTCTTTCCAGGTAATGGGTAAATTCCTTTCTGCACTGCCCGAAGATTCAAAGAATGTATATTCAATGGTAGGTTTCCGCATTGGTAATACACTGAGCGATAGCGGTACTGTATCTCGCGGTCTTTGCGGTACGGATGCCAACAATCTGCTGACTTCTGTTGTAGAACGCACTAAGATTCAACGTATGGACGGAGAAGTGAAATACATTGATGATAATGGCGAATGGACGGCTACTCCCGAAACTACTCCGGTAAGTATGAACTTCTGGGGCTTTACTCCCGATTACTTCGCATACAGCTGCGATTTCTTCAAGAGCTTCTTGAGCGATCCGAAGAATATGGAGAATCTGAAGAGTGAATTCTTCATTCCGTTGATGGTAGATAAATTGATTCAGGACGGTGTCGCTACATGCGAGGTCCTCGATACTACAAGCAAATGGTTTGGCGTGACTTATCCTGAGGATCGTCAAAGTGTTGTAGATAAAATCCAGGCTTTAGTGGATGCGGGTGAATATCCTGCCAAGCTATTTTAAGTCTGGAGAACTTTGCGAAAGCAAATTTAAAATTAGGAATGAAAGGGAGTCATCGTGAGATGGTTCCCTTTCTTAATTTCATGGCTATGCGTCTTTCTGACCGAAGATAGAGACCGGACGGCTGAAGCATATAGTCTTATCACCTGTTTGATGCTTTGATATGATTCGGTTCATTACGAGGGGTGATGCAAAAGGTGGCATCTTTTGCTGTTAAAGATGAAGGCGAGATGAATGCAAGATGGATGCTTAAAGTTGTATAGTTGCTTCGCAAGCCTCGGCTACTGCCGGATGGTGTGTGATGAAGATGAATGTTTTGCCTGTGCAGTCTCTGCGCAGGTTTTTTATTAGTTGCCGTTCCGTTTCGGGATCGAGGGCGGAAGTAGCTTCGTCCAGCAGCAGGATGTGTCCGGGACGGAGGAGGGCGCGGGCGATGGCGATACGCTGGGCTTGTCCTTCGCTGAGGCCGCCACCTTGTTCGTTGAGGTTGGTATCTATTCCGTCCGGTAAAGAGAGAACGAAGTCAGCACAGGCGGTACGGAGAGCCTGGAGCATTTCGGCTTCGGTGGCATGAGGGTTACCCATTAGCAGGTTGTCGTGAATGGTACCGCTGAAAAGAGTGTTTCCCTGGGGGACATAGACGAAGTTGGAACGGGTTTGAGGGGAAACTTCGAGAGTTGAGAGTTGAAAGTTGAGAGTTGAGAGTGGGGGCTGCGCTGTGTTTACAGGCGAAAGGGTGATGCTTCCTTCTTGCGGAGTGGCGAGTGCGAGAAGCAACCGGATCAGGGTAGTTTTTCCGGCACCGGTTTCACCCAATACGGCAGTGCAGCTTCTGGCGGGGAAGTTGCAGGAGAAGTGTTTTAATATAGGTCGGTCTCCTGTTGAATAACTGAATGTGACATCCTTCAATTGTAAGTCCGGGGTTTGGGGGAACAGTTGTGCGGTTCCACTTGCTTCGGAGGGAAGTTCTTCCAGTTCCATCAGTCGCTCTACGGCGGTGAGGGCATTGATAAAGGAAGGCAGTAGGCGTGAAAGATCGAGGGCAGGTCGTTGCACTTTTCCTACCAATTGCAGGAAGGCGGTCATTGTTCCGAAGGTGATACTCCCTGTGCTAAGGCGTACTGCCCCCCAAAGAAATGCTGTAAGATAGCCGCCGGAAAACGCAAATGCCACCAGCATACGTGCAGAGAGCGAAAAGCGGGTACGACCGAATATCTGACTACGGAGTGCATCTTGCAGATCATCCAGTTTTCCGATATGCCGGTCGCTTTGTTCCAGGGTTTTGATGACGGTTCGGTGTTGCAGGCTTTCTTGTATAACGGATTGGATACGGCTGTCGCTTTGCCGGATTTCACGGGTGTAGCGGCGCATTCGTTTCATATAGAAGCGGCTACCCAATAGGAAAATAGGTAGAATGCCTACCACTACCCAAGGCAGGGACGGATCGAGAAAGCAGAAGAATACGAATGCGGCTACCAACTGAACGATGGTAACTATGAAAGCCGGAATTGTACTGGTCAGTACCCCCACGATAGCGGCGGTATCTTGTTCCGCCCGGTTTACGATATCGCCGGTGTGGAAGCGTTCCAATTCGTTCCAACGGCTTTGTAATAGACGGGAGAATAGGCGGTGGCGCAGTGCGTTTCCAGTTTCCACTTGCATACGGGCACTGAGCCAGGTGTCGATGGCTCCGCACAGAAGTTGGGCGATTAACAAAGCGATAGTAAGGATAGCGGCATTGGGCAGGCTTCCGATGGCGGCACCTGTGGCAATGTCGATGACGACCTTGGAAGCATAAATAAAGGCAAGAGAAACCGCTACCCCAATGATACCTGTGAGGCAGGAGAGGAGAATACGTCCCCGTTGTCCGTGAGATACTTCCCAGATGTACTTTATTTGTTCTGTCTTCATAATGAGTTAGTTACGAGCTGCAAACTTGTTAATTTGTATTGTTACTGTTCCCTTTATCAGCGTTACCGGATACCATAACGCCTCATTGGGAGCAAACTTTCGCAGCTTCATGCAGCGTTTGGTTGCCCGGCAGAAAGTGTGCCATTTTCCGGCCCAATAACCTTTGGGACGTGGCTTGATGCGTGCGTCATGCTGACCGAAGTTTCCGGTAGCAAAGATATCATCCAGTAAGATTTCTCCTGCCCGTTCCATACCTTTGACGGAGAAGGGCAGGTTATCTTCCGGCAAACCCAGATAATGCACGGCGATATATCCGAAAGCTTTTGCGGCACGTAGCAATCCTACTTTGCGGAAATACTTTTCCAGCAAAAGTTTGTCAATATCTTCATGACGTGTTGCCAACAGACGGGTCCAGTCGCAAACTTGGCGAAGGCCGATGCCGCTGTTCAGGAAATGGACGAATGCATGCATGAAGATATACAGCGCATTGAATGTTACAGGCGGGAGGCTGACGGGATATTCGTGTATCTCTCTTGTTTCAGCATGCTGTGGGTACCATTCCTGTATCAGACGCTGGAAGTACCGGTTACCTGCCGGATTGTTAATCCGCAGGATGATACGATGGTTTTCTATATGAACGCCATGAAATGAATAGCTGGCGTGTTTGTCCGATGCTTCTCCTTCTGCCTCTGCACCGTGACGGAGCAAAATATTGTTGGCTATGGGCTGTCCTTCCTTTCCGATATAGACGTCGATGTCGCCACATTGACGGTGCAATGGGTTTATGTAGTGAGTGGCGATGCCTTGTCCTTTCAGTAGAATAGGGTGTAGACCGGCTTCCCGGTATGGCATAAAAACTTCCGGGAGTTCTTCATTCAGGCGGAGGTTAGACTGCTCGATTTGTACTACTTTAGCTGCCCATTGCAGGTAGAGCGGTCGGGGTGGGCGCAGTTCTGCCGGCAGACTGAGCACTCCGTCGAAGGTAATGGCGAGAAGGGCTTGGGTACGTGCCAGCTGGTATATTTCTTCCCAGTCGGCACTGTTCATGCTACTGAACGGGGTTGGGTCGACGGGGGTGTTCCATAATCCGGAACGTACCAAGGTTAGGAAAGTACGACGCATATGCTATTCTATGATTCCGGCTTCCAGCCAGTTCTTTATCAGTTGTTCTGCATCCCGCTTTGCGGTTTCAGCGTCTACTTCGTAGTTTTCCGTAAGGAAATCGGTAAGGGTGTCGGTATTGAAATCTGTTCCTTCCACATGTTGCCAAAGGCGGGTTGCCGTAGGGTTCAGGCTGATGATATTGCTGAAATCTACGTTTCCTGTACCGTTGTGCATGATGATGTGTTCGTCACCAATCTGATGTAAAGTAAATCCGTTCTTAATTTTCATTGTTTGTATGTATTAGGGGTTGTTATTGTGATAATTTCTCATCTGCAAATGAAGCGGATGACACTGATTTTTTGTTACGCAGTATTTAATCCTGCGTTATTCGCGTCATCTGCGGATGAAAAATCTTTCTTCTTCTGAATATTGCCAATAGCCATCGCCTTACAGGGGTCAGTTTCATCCACCAAAAAGAGTAGCGCTGCCAGACACGGTCATTACACGGATATTCTTTCTCTTTACGGATGGCGGCAATCATTACTCCCATGACGTTGGCTATGTTGGTCTGTTCGGTTATTCGTATATTACCGTCTCCCAGTAGTGTTAGCTCTTGGCCGTTGCGGTAGATGATGCGGTGGAAGATAATACGTCCGTTCGTATCTCTGGCAAGTACGGCAACGCCCGGTTGTAAATCATCATCGGTAAAAGGGCCTAAAATAATACGGTCGCGGCGGTCTACAAGAAACGGGTTCATACTATTTCCTCTGACCGTCAGGGTTACGGTATGTCCTTCGCTGATGAGGCGTGCTACTTCGGGTAACAGTACCTCGTTGGGGATGATTCTTTTTCGTCCGTTATCTATCATTCTTTTTCGGTTATAAATGAATTCACCACAGAGTAACGCAGAGTTTCACAGAGCTTAATCAATTTGAAATCAAAAGAATAGAACTCTGTGAAACTCTGTGTTACTCTGTGGTGAAAACTCATTACCATATCGTATTAAAACAAATCTCCACCGCCTCCCTGTCCGGCAAGCATTTCAGAAAATACACCGGAGTATGGGCCGCAAGATATTTCACTGTCTCGATGACACCATTATTCAATTCTCTCACTTCCTTCAGATTAGAGCACGATGGCAATAGTGATGCGAAGGCCCGTGCCGGACTCTCTCGTTGAATCTCATTCATCGGAGCCTGTTCCAATCGTACAAATGCCCCTACAGGAACAGAGTCATTCTTGTAGCAGGGTGTCTTTCCGCTCCAGGGCGAACCGTAGACTGTGGCTTCACCTGTTTCCCGGTTGAAATGCACGATGGGATTATCATCGTTCAGCAGTTCACAGCCGGGGATATGCTTCAGCCACAACCCGCTGTGCGTACTTTTTCCCGTTCCGCTTTTGCCTTGGAAGAGATATCCCTTTCCATCTTTCTTTATGACGGAAGCGTGCATTAATACAGTATCGGAACAAGCCGTATTGAAAGCATAAATCATCATCAGGATATTGTTGAGCACAAATGCATCCGCTTCTGTTTCGTGCAGGAACAGGACACCTTTGGTAAATCCGTAGAAGAAATAAGCTGTGTACTCTTTCGGATCGTTGGGAGCGAGGATGGTAATGAGATAAGAGTCCGTATCCGGAATCACACTGATCCTGCATGTAGCACCTTCCCATTCAAACTCGACGAGTGAGCGATATTTGGCATGGTCTTCTTCTTGGATTTCACTCTCCGGCTGGACGGCAAGTGAGAATGCTATTTTGAGTTCTTTCTTTTTGTATGTATCTAAAGATAACAGGAAAGGTTTCAGGGAGGGGATCAGCTCTTCCGTTTTCCAGTGTGGAATGGTGGAGGAAGTACCGAATAGATAAGGCCCTACTTGATATACCTGTACGTTACGCTCTCCTTTCATAATCTATAATATTTGATGTACCGGTGTAAAGGTAGAGGAATTCTTCTGATTGGACAACTGAATTTTACACAATATTACAGGTATCGGTTCATTTCTCCAGTCTTTTCCGTTTCGGTATGTTCCGGGGATGTTATATCTTTGTAGGCAATGAAATCATTAATCTTGAATAAACCATGAAAACTGTACTTATCTGGTTGACTTTGTGTTTCGGCACCCTGATGACCACTTATGCCAATGGAACGGCTTATCTTTTTTCCTATTTCATCAACGACAGCAAAGACGGACTGCATCTGGCTTATAGTTACGATGGTCTGAACTGGACCGCCCTGAACGGTGGCAAGTCATACCTGACCCCTGCCGTGGGTAAAGATAAACTGATGCGTGACCCGAGTATCTGCCAGGCACCCGATGGCACCTTTCACATGGTCTGGACTTCCAGTTGGACCGACCGGATTATCGGCTATGCCTCTTCCCGCGACTTGGTTCATTGGAGCGAGCAGCGAGCCATCCCCGTCATGATGCACGAACCGACTGCCCACAATTGCTGGGCGCCCGAACTTTTCTACGATGAGCCGTCGCAGACATATTATATCTTCTGGGCAACCACCATTCCCGGCCGTCATAAAGAAGTGGCAACCAGTGAGAGTGAGAAAGGCTTGAACCATCGCATGTACTACGTAACCACGAAAGATTTCCAGACCTTCTCGAAGACCAAAATGTTTTTCAACCCCGATTTCAGCGTCATTGATGCTGCCATCGTGAAAGACCCGAAGAACGAGGAGCTGATTATGGTGGTGAAGAATGAAAACTCCAATCCTCCGGAGAAGAATCTCCGCATTACCCGTACCAGAAATCTGGCGAAAGGATTCCCTACTAAAGTTTCCCCTTCTATCACTGGAAACTACTGGGCTGAAGGACCTGCCCCCTTGTTTGTAGGTGATACGCTCTATGTTTATTTCGATAAATACCGCGACCACCGTTACGGCGCAGTCCGTTCACTGGATCATGGCGAGACTTGGGAAGATGTGTCCGATCTGGTTTCATTCCCTCGTGGCATCCGTCACGGGACGGCTTTTGCTGTGGATACCTCCGTTGTGGAAGCTTTGATAGCAAACCGCAATTATAATCCTCTGATTCCCGATAATCTGGCTGACCCTTCGCGGTGAAGAAATATACCCGTACACATACCTATCAGGCTGCCCACGTGGGCAATGAATCGAACGGAACTCGCTGGATGGCTGCCGTCACGGATAGCAGTCCGTACATTACGGTGGATTTGAAAGAGATGCGCAACGTTGGCGAATGCCAGTTCTATTTCACCAAGCCCACAGAAGGGCATACATGGAGACTGGAAAAGTCTGTCGATGGCAAGCATTGGCAGGTGTGTGCCGAAGAAAAGAAACTTCAGGCACGGTCTCCCCATGTGGCTAAGGGTATTGGCGAGGCACGTTATCTCCGCTTACATATTCTGCGGGGAGATGCGGGGTTGTGGGAATGGAAAATATATGAGTAAGGCAATGGTGATGCCTTTCCATCAATATTTATAAGTCAGCATAATACGCCCTTCCGAAGTATTGGAAAACACATTGGCGTGATACCTGTATTTGGTATCGCGGGTGTAGTTCATAAATGTGCCGGTGAGGTACAGTTGTTTCCGCAATTTCAGGTCCAGCCGGAGGCCGACTGCATGGAGAATGGCCCTCGAACGGTCGCCCTGTGCATTGAGTGTCTTCGGTTCCACTTCGTCCCAGTTGATGTCTTGGGGATACCCTTTCCAAGTGAACATGTGGTAGACTTCGTAGATGGTGGATATAGCAAGACGGTCCTTGTAGGTAAAGTTAAAGTTGAGCTTGCTACTGTAGCCGCTGGCTAGGTTGTAGATGCGTTCGTCCACTTGATAATAGTCGCTGAGGGCACCTCCCAGAAGGATGGCGTTGAGGTAGGCGTAACCATCTATTCCCCAGTTTCGTTTGAGGTTTCTTTTGTAGATGAGGCCACCGCCCACGGAAGCGGGTGTACAGAATTTATAAGGTACTTTTGCCGATACTGCCGATATCGTGTCCGAATCGTAGTAGTCGAAGTGCTGGTACAGCCCAAGGCTGAGGTAGTGCTTTTCATTGTTCACCAACTCTTTGGCTACCAGTCGGCCAACAATGTTTATCTGTCCCAGAACCGGTTGATCTTTCTGCCAGTTCAGGTTTGCCTGGATGGAGAAATAGTCGTAGGGTTTGGTATCTTCCGCATCGAAGCGGTCGCCGTATTCGATGTTGATTTCGGAGGCCAGACCCACACCTTTGTCCAGAATCTCGTCTTTCAGTTCCAGGGTACGTATACCCAGAGATACATCCACACTTACATCGTGTACACCGAATTGCTTACCCGAAGTGGAACGCCGCTTCCAGGCATCTCCGTTGATAATACGGGTCAAGCCGCGCATAGGAGACACCAGGAATCCGGCAAACTCCAGTCCGAAGCGTGACCAACCGGTTTTCCGGTCGTCGAGGATGAGGTCGGAAACCCTGTAAGTTACTTCACCCAAGGCCATACCACCGATAGGGGTGGCAATGATGTCGTTGGTAGAGGGATATTCGTTCTCCATAAACATCTCCCACATGAAGCTGCCGCCGAAGGCAAAGAGTCCGGACTGCCAGAAATTGTATCCGTTGGACCGGGCTGAGTTGAAGTACAGACTGCCGTGGTAGGGGTGCATGAACATATTGGTGCCCATGGCGTCATTGTCCCACACGAAGCCATGCTTGAGGTTATCCTTGATAGTACGTCCGTTGATGTAGGCAAAGTCAGCCTTACGGATATAGCGGTCGAAAGCCCAGACTCCCATATTGATACCGAAGACCATGGTGCCCGCCTGAAGCCCCCTTTTGTGGGAGTAATAGTCTATATCGAGCGAGTCGGCAGGTCGGGGAGTGGCTAAACGGTGGCGGATGGCGAGTTGTGGATAAGCCACATTAACGGCTATCAGGAAAGTGAGTAGAGTCAGCAGTAACTTTTTCATGATGCAAACTTAGGGATTTTTATTAAATGCACGTAGTTGTATTTTTCGTAAAAAGTCTCTAGTACTTCTTAATTAACTCGTTTGCAACATAAAAGGTTCACGAAAGGGGGGAGATTGGTACGCGTTCGTCCGCTCCATTCGCGTTGTCCGCATACCAATTATTCTCCGGATGAATCGAAAATTATGGCTTGTGCTGCATGGATTTGGGGGAGTTTCTTTATCTTTGTCGCAGTTGCTACGGTGAAAATGCCGGCAACTCTAAATTCTTACTAAGAATATGCTGAAGGTGGTCCTACTCTTTCGACACGGATGTATGAAATAGAACTCTTTAAAACCATAGAAAGTTATGTCAAACGATGAGTGGAAGGAATTAAGCGAGAAATTGCACTATGGGTTGGCACTGGCCGAGCAACGCATGCTTGAGAAAAAAGCACAGCGGAACGAAACTGTGATAGTGGGTACACTTATGGGGAAATAAAAGCCATTCCTGCCCGCCGTCTGCTTCGTAAGGCAAAGCTGCGCAAGATGAAATAAATATCTTCACTTGCTGGGAATGCAGAAACAATCCTTCTTCTTCTGTAATCCTGTTATCTTACCGAATTCCGAAACATTTGCGGCGTCACCCCTGTATGCTTCTTAAAAAATTTATTGAAGAAGGCGGCATTATTGAACCCCAGACTCAGCGCAATATCCTTCACTTGCGTATTCTCCGTGCGCAGTTGCGTCTTGGCATCCATGATGAGTGTCCTGTTGATAATCTCCATTGCCGTATGTCCCGACTCCTTCTTGACAAGCCGGCAAAGGGCGGACGGTTGCATATTCATCTTCTTGGCATAATACACCACTTGATGCTCACGGGCATATTCCTCATGTACCATTCGGACAAAAATCCGGTACTGATGGAAATGTCTGCTGCCTGGCGTCTCTTTCAGTTTCGCCTGTTCCGGACAAAGTTCGGATACCCCCTGCAACATCAGACTTAGGAACGACTGCAACACAGCCTCACTCAACTTCTCCCCAACCTCTTTATAAAGGTGCGACAGAAACGTAAACATCTCCGAGTAAAGTTGCGAAACCATTTCCGACAACGAGAAAACATAATGCTTGCCGATGATATGAAACTTATCCATCATATTCTTGCCCATTCCGGCATTCTGGATCAGTCGCTGCGAGAACATGACAGCATGTATTTCCACATCATCCGATGCGGTCAGTAGCTGGACGAAAGTCTCGGGAGGAACAACTATCAGCTCATTCACCCCAATCCGATATTCGGTATGATTAATAATTGTCTTCAGCGAACCCTTGCTGCAAAGAGCGAAAATGCCTCCCTCCGTCTTGTAAGCCCGTCCTGACAAATAGCTCAGCCCACTTGCCGTGATCTGCTGATATGCAATGAAGTCGGCATTTATATTGAATTTAGTTATACTCATGTCTTATCTTTTAGGCTTGCAAAATTGAATGATATTGATTTATAATCAGCAGGAATAACCGTTAAATTCGACTCTCTGTCCCTTTTCGTCCCGTTAAAAGATGTAAAGGTGTGAATGACGGAATATATCTGTGCCAAAATGGAATATTAATTTCTTCCGGTTTGTTTGTTGCCTACCCGTTTAAGCCCGACCTTTGCCGTCTACACGATAAACATAACCCTTTATGAACCCTGATATACCCCAAGAAGTACGGATAGTGAACGCCATTGCCGAACAATTGTTCGATGTATGGCCCGTCAGCATTGTCATGATCGACCTTGAAGACCGCATCTGGCGCGTGAACAAGCAGATGAGTGATGAACTCCAACTGGATACGGACATCATCGGTAAGTCTGTCTTCGATTTGTTGGAAGTAGTGCAGGATAAGCAGAATGTCCTGCCTCGTTATTTACAGGAACTGCACGAAGGTTGCCAGCGCATCATCCCCTTGTCTTCCAACTGTTTCATCTATGAACAGAAGCGGCACATCAGTTTTCTGATACAAGGTGCCTTGATAGGCGTGTATGAAGAAGAGCGGCTGGTAAAAATCGTACTCTATTACCGCAATGTGCTGGAAGAAAGTACCCGGAAACATCTGCTGAACATCGCCCTGAGTCGTACGCAGATATTCCAGTGGTCGTACGACCTGGAACGTAATCTCATGATTATCGATCCCCGCTATTTCGAATATTTGGGTATCCCTACCCGCGACTACACCCTCACCCCCGAAGAGTTTGCTTATCTGATACATCCCGACGACCGTCAGTCGGTGTTTGATACCTTAACCTTGCAGCTGGATGGTAATCTATATGAAGCTCCTGTAGAATACCGCCTCCGCCGCGACGACGGCAGTTGGGAATGGTTCGAAGCCCAGTCCACCTACGTCGGGCAGCTGAAAGAAGCCCCTTACCGTATTGTCGGCATCTGTATGAGCACTCAGAAATACAAGGATACCGAAGACTGTTTGAACGAAGCCCTGCGTAAAGCCCGGCACAGTGATGAACTGAAAAGTATCTTCCTTGCCAATATGAGCCACGAAATACGCACCCCGCTCAATGCCATCGTAGGTTTTTCCTCCCTGCTGGCCCATGGAGACTCAGACCTGACCAAGGACGACATCATCGAATTTACCTCTCTGATTGAAAAAAACAGCCAGCTGTTGATGGTCCTGATATCCGACATCCTGGACCTCTCCAAGATAGAGTCGAACACCATGGAGTTCAACTTCTGCAACATCTCCCTCCATCAGGTACTGAATGAGATAGGCAGTGCGCAAAGAATGAATATGAAGAAAGGCGTGGAACTGTTGCTGGATCTTCCTGGACAGGAGATCACTATTTCTACCGATCCCACCCGCCTGAGCCAGGTTATCAACAATCTGGTGAACAATGCGATTAAGTTTACCTCCGAAGGAAATATCTGTATAGGCTACCGGCCTGCCACTTCCAATCGTGTAAAGATATTTGTGGAAGACACGGGAACAGGTATGGCCAAAGAAGTGATAGAACATATCTTTGACCGTTTTTACAAAGGAGATGCCTTCAAGCAAGGCACAGGACTGGGGCTGGCCATCTGCCGGACAATCGCTGAACGTTTCAAGGGGAAGATCGAAGTAGCGTCTACGCCCGGAAAGGGTACACGCTTTACAATCATCCTGCCGCTGAAAGTAGAAGAATGAGTGGGTGCATAATGGTATAGTAATGAGTTTTCACCACAGAGTAACACAGAGTTTCACGGAGTTCTATT
>OGRC01001991.1_pt1 | contig 12033 bp, 8 predicted proteins | sample 1553431 | NCBI WGS metagenome assembly OGRC01 (sample SAMEA2580064, study PRJEB22360) | human gut metagenome | biome: human gut; feature: human-associated habitat; material: faeces | place: Denmark | collected 2008/2010
GGCAGGAAATGCCGGTGGAAAACCAGATCGGACAGCCGATGCCTGTGAGGGTGATGAAGGCGACGTAAACGCCGAGGAGCAGGCAGAAGAAAAAGAAATCGCGGCAGCGTTTCTTCAGAAAAGAAAGATACGCGCTGCCGCGGCCGGGATCACGTTTCATGGAGTTTGGTGACGGCGTATTCATATAAAGCCTCCTTGCGCTCGCTGTCGGTCGTGAGAAAATGCGAGTACAGAACGTCGATCATAACGAGAATCGGGAACTGCGGAGAGATTGCGCCGCCGTTTTTCAGATGCTCTTTGACCGCAAGCAGCAGGACTTCATCGCAGAAGGCATCGTAATCGCTGGAGCTGCGGGAAGTAAAGAGAATGGTAGAGGCTCCCTTTTCCTTTGCGGCTCCGAGCGCACGCAGCACCTCCGGTGTCTGTCCACTGACGGTAATGCCGATTGCAGCGCAGCTCTCATTGAGCAGAACGGCATTCATTTTCATGATGTGAATGTCGGTAATTGCTTCAATATCCACGCCTGCAAGCATAAAACGCAGCTTCATTTCCTGGGCGGAAAGTCCGGAGCTTCCAAGACCGTAGACATACACCCGACGCTTCGAAGTGAGAATATGGCAGATGCGGTCAATCTGCGCGCGGTCGGCGAGCGAGTAGCTTTTATTCAGCAGCTCCTGATACGTATTCAGCACCTGTTTGATGTGATCGTCCGTGCCAGGCAGTGCGGCGTTCAGGCCTTCCTGGTAACGGTAGACAAATTCGCGGTAGCCCGTGTAGCCGCATTTTTTCGCAAAGCGGGAGAGCGAAGCCTCCGAAACATAGAGCAGTTCCGAAACGTGGCGCGCGGACAGATCCGACTCGTCGGTATTATGAATAAAAAAATCTGCTACCGTCCGTTCCAGGGGAGTGAACGAGGGATAGACAGACTCAATGACAGGAATAATTGATTTTTCAAAGTGTTCCATGGAACGTAAGTCCTCCTGGTATCTGTAAATATCTGAAAAAAATTCAGATCAGTTCTTGCTTTATTGTATCACAGGCAGAGTGGTGAATCAACTTTCAATTGTGTGTGAATTGCACGGGAAAGCGGGCGGAAAAATGGAAAGAACTTTAATGACGTGAAAGTAATTTCTAAAATATAAAAATAGTTGAAAATAAAATCAACATAAATTATAATCAGAACAGATCAAAGAAAGAAGGCAAGACAATGATTATCAAAAACGGACGTGTATTTCAGGAAGACGGAACGTTTGCGGAAAAAGATCTTTATATAGAAGGAAAACGTTTCGTTTCCACAAAAGAAGAAGTGATCGATCAGGAAGTGATCGATGCGAAAGGCATGATGGTTCTGCCGGGACTGGTTGACGTACACAGCCACGGCGCTGCCGGACATGATTTTTCAGACGGAGACGTGGAAGGTTTAAAAGAGATCCTGCGCTACGAGAAAGCGCACGGCATCACCTCTTACTGCCCGACATCCATGACACTGCCAAAAGACGATCTGCTGAAAATCTTCGGAACCATCGAAGCAATCAAAGATGAGCCGGAAGCAGAAGTGATCGCCGGCGTCAACATGGAAGGACCGTTCATCGATCCGATCAAAAAAGGCGCACAGGCAGAGGAGAACATCGTGGCTCCGAACGCTGAGTTCTTCCGCGCATGCAATGCGGCGAGCGGCGGAAAAATCCGTCTCGTAACCCTGGCCCCGAATATGCCTGGCTCACTGGAATTTATCAAAGAGGTTTCCGATGAAGTCATGGTTTCCATCGGCCATACGACAGCAGATTATGACACCGCGCTGACTGCCATGAAAGCAGGAGCACACCATGTCACCCATCTGTACAACGCCATGCCGCCGTTCGCACACCGTAACCCTGGTGTCATCGGCGCCGCATTCGACGATCCGGAGTGCCGCATGGAGCTGATCTGTGACGGCTATCACATTCACGGTGCGGTTGTCCGCGCGACCTTCTCCATGATGGGAAGTGAGCGCATGGTTCTCATCAGCGATTCCATGATGGCAACGGGAATGCCGAACGGAACGTATTCTCTCGGGGGACAGGCTGTCTGGATGAAAGACGGAAAAGCAACCCTGACCGACGGTGAGACCATCGCGGGTTCCGCTACGAACCTGTACGACTGCATGAGAAAAGCAGTTTCGTTTGATATTCCGCTGGCAGATGCCATTTTTGCGGCAACAAGAAATCCGGCACAGAGCATCGGTATCTACGATGAAGTAGGATCCATTGCACCGGGCAAAAAAGCGCATGTACTTCTGGTGGACGACGAACTGAACCTGAAACAGGTTATTATGTAATTTATTATTATAGAAGAAATTTGGAGGAAAAACAAATGTTATTAATTGAAGCAAAAGATTACAATGATATGAGCAGAAAAGCAGCAAATATCATCTCCGCGCAGGTGATCATGAAACCACACGCAGTGCTCGGCCTTGCAACCGGATCTACCCCGGTCGGCGCTTACAAACAGCTCGTTGAGTGGTACAACAAAGGCGACCTTGATTTCGCAAATGTCACCAGCGTAAACCTGGACGAGTACAAAGGACTCTCTCCGGAGAATGATCAGAGCTATCGTTACTTCATGAACACCAACCTGTTCAATCATGTCAACATCAACAAAGAGCGCACCTTCGTTCCGAACGGGCTGGAGCCGGACAGCGAAAAAGCATGCGCAGCTTACAACGAAATCATCCGCAGCGTCGGCGGCATTGACCTGCAGCTTCTTGGACTTGGAAACAACGGCCACATCGGATTCAACGAGCCGGGCGCAGCATTCGAGAAAGAGACACACTGCGTTGACCTGACCGAGAGCACCATTCAGGCAAATAAACGTTTCTTTGAAAAAGTAGAGGATGTTCCGACCCAGGCATACACCATGGGAATCAAGAACATCATGCAGGCAAGAAAAGTTCTGCTGATCGTCAGCGGCGAAGGAAAAGCAGAGATCCTCGACAAAGTTCTGTACGGACCGGTTACTCCGCAGGTTCCGGCTTCCATCCTGCAGCTTCACAACGATCTGACAGTTGTAGCAGATGAAGCAGCAATGTCTGTGATCAAAGCAAACCACAGATAATTGTTACGATGAATGAAAGGTCCGCCGAATGGGGAGAATATGAAAAAATCCCCGTACGGCGGGCTTTTTTGCGGTTTACAAATCCATGTAAATGTGTTAGCATAAAACCAGTGCATAAAAACAAAACACAGTGACGAAGAGAGTACATCTGCATGTGCGAATTTACAGAGAACACCCCCGAAAACCATTCCGGTTTTGCAGGCTGAGAGGGGAGGAGGAGCGGCAGATCGAACATGGCTTCCGAGAGGCGCACCGAACCGTGAGAACAACAATCTGAAACGGTAAGGCTGCGACAGGTTCCGCCTGTTACAGCGGAGAGGTATAGCAAATGTACCTGCAGAGGTTTCTGCCGTGAGGCAGGGACGAAAAGAAGTGGTATCACGGGTAAACAAACCTGTCTTCTTCCGGCTACAAGAGAGCGGAATAAGGCAGTTTTTTTATTTGAAAGGAGAAATGAAAGCAATGGAAAAAATCAGACCGAAATATTATATCACCACGGCGATTGCCTACACATCCGGCAAGCCGCACATCGGAAACACCTACGAGATCGTACTCGCGGACAGCATCGCCCGCTTCAAACGTCAGCAGGGCTACGATGTATTCTTCCAGACCGGAACCGATGAGCATGGCCAGAAGATCGAGCTGAAAGCAGAAGAGGCAGGTATCACGCCAAAAGAATTCGTAGACAACGTATCCACCGAGATCAAGAGAATCTGGGATCTGATGAATACGTCCTACGACAAATTCATCCGTACCACCGACGCCGATCACGAGGCACAGGTACAGAAAATCTTCAAAAAACTGTACGATCAGGGAGATATCTACAAAGGATATTACGAAGGTCTTTACTGTACACCGTGTGAATCCTTCTTCACCGAGTCCCAGCTCGTAGACGGAAAATGCCCGGATTGCGGACGCCCGGTTACGCCGGCAAAAGAAGAAGCATATTTCTTCAAGATGAGCAAATATGCACCGAGACTGATCGATTATATCAACACTCATCCGGAATTCATCCAGCCGGTTTCCAGAAAGAACGAGATGATGAACAACTTCCTTCTTCCGGGACTGCAGGATCTCTGTGTATCCAGAACCTCCTTCACCTGGGGAATCCCGGTATCCTTCGACCCGAAGCACGTTACCTATGTATGGCTGGATGCACTGACCAACTACATCACCGGTATCGGTTATGACTGTGACGGAAACAGCAGCGAGCAGTTCAAGAAAGACTGGCCGGCAGATCTGCATCTGATCGGTAAGGATATCATCCGTTTCCATACCATTTACTGGCCGATCTTCCTGATGGCACTCGATCTGCCGCTTCCGAAACAGGTATTTGGTCATCCGTGGCTGCTGCAGGGCGACGGCAAGATGAGCAAATCCAAAGGAAATGTACTGTATGCCGATGAGCTGGTTGATTTCTTTGGCGTGGATGCCGTGCGTTATTTCGTTCTGCATGAGATGCCGTTTGAAAACGACGGTGTGATCTCCTGGGAGCTGATGGTAGAGCGTATGAATTCTGACCTGGCAAATACCCTCGGAAACCTGGTAAACCGTACGGTTTCCATGTCCAATAAATATTTCGGCGGCGTGGTAGAAAATAAGAATGTAAACGAGCCGGTGGATGAAGAATTAAAGAAAGTCGTTCTGGAAACACCGAACAAAGTCATTGCAAAAATGGAAGAGCTGCGTGTGGCAGATGCGATCACCGAGATCTTTACACTGTTCAAACGCTGCAACAAATACATCGACGAGACGATGCCGTGGGCACTGGCAAAAGACGAGGCAAAAAAAGATCGTCTGGCAACGGTTCTCTACAATCTGGTAGAGTCCATCAGCGTCGGAGCAACACTTCTGGAATCCTTCATGCCGGAAACTTCTGATAAAGTACTGGCACAGCTCGGAGCACAGAAACGCAAGCTTTCCCAGATGGATACCTTTGGTCTGTATCCGTCAGGCAATAAAGTAACCGAGAAACCGGAAATCCTCTTTGCACGTATGGATATCAATGAAGTGATGGCAAAAGTTGCAGAGCTTCATCCGGCAAAAGAAGAAGTAAAAGAAGAGGAAAAAGGCATTGATATCGAGCCGAAAGAGGAGATCACATTTGAAGAATTCGGCAAAATGCAGTTCCAGGTAGGCGAGATCATTTCCTGCGAGGCAGTGAAAAAATCCAAAAAACTGCTCTGTTCTCAGGTTAAGATCGGCAGCCAGGTAAAACAGATCGTATCCGGAATTAAGGCACATTATACACCGGAAGAGATGGTCGGCAAAAAAGTCATGGTACTGGTAAACTTAAAACCTGCAAAACTTGCCGGAGTTCTTTCGGAAGGTATGCTGCTGTGTGCAGAGGATGAGAACGGAGAACTTTCCCTGATGGTACCGGAAAAGAAAATGCCGTCCGGAGCAGAAATCTGCTAAGAGGAAAAGAATGTATGATTTTTGACAGTCACGCTCATTATGATGATGAGGCATTTGACAAAGACAGAGACTGCCTGCTCTCCACGATGGAAGAGCAGGGTGTCGGCTGTATTGTAAACGTAGGTGCAAGTTTTCAGGGGGCAAAGGACAGTGTGGAGCTTTCTATGCGTTATCCGCATGTCTATGCGGCAGTCGGCGTGCATCCGGATCATGTCGGTGAACTGGATGAGGTGAAGATGCAGCATCTCAGAGAAATGTGCACCATGGAAAAAACAGTCGCAGTCGGCGAGATCGGTCTTGATTATTACTGGGATAAAGAGTCCCACGAGCTTCAGAAGGAATGGTTCAAAAAGCAGATGGAGCTTGCAAAAGAGGTAGATCTTCCGGTCATTGTGCACAGCCGCGAGGCCGCACAGGATACGTTTGATTTGATCAAAAGTGAGCACGCCGGAACGACCGGAGGTGTGATACATTGTTTTTCCGGCTCGAAAGAGATGGCAAAAGAGTATATCAAGATGGGCTATTACATCGGGGTCGGCGGTGTTGTCACGTTTAAAAATGCAAGAGTTTTAAAAGAAGTGGTGGAGAGTATTCCACTTGAGCGGATTCTGACGGAGACAGACTGCCCATATCTGGCACCGGTGCCGTTTCGCGGAAAACGCAACTGTTCTTCCTATATTTCCTATGATCGCAGAGTTAAAGGGCATTTCCAGAGAAGAGGCAGAGCAGGTTACTTACGAAAATGCAAGAAATATGTACCGCATCACAGACTGAAAGGCAGGAAAAAATGGAGAAATTATCAAATCCACAGAAAACCATAGAAGTAATTAAAAAATATGATTTTGCCTTTCAGAAGAAATTCGGGCAGAATTTTCTGATCGATGCCCATGTGCTGAACAAGATCATCGCTTCGGCAGATATCACAAAGGATGACTGTGTACTGGAAATCGGACCTGGTATCGGAACGATGACGCAGTATCTGGCAGAGGCAGCCGGAAAAGTTGTGGCAGTGGAGATCGACCGCAACTTGATTCCGATCCTCTCTGAGACGCTGGCAGATTACGAAAATGTAACCGTGATCAATGAAGATGTCCTGAAACTGGACATTGCGAAACTTGCGGATGAATACAATCAGGGCAGACCGATCAAAGTAGTGGCAAATCTTCCGTATTATATCACCACACCGATCATCATGGGACTTTTTGAGAGCCATGTGCCGGTAAAGAGCATTACTGTTATGGTTCAGAAAGAAGTTGCCCTGCGTATGCAGGCAGGACCGGGCACCAAAGATTACGGGGCACTGTCCCTGGCCGTGCAGTTTTATGCAGAGCCATATATCGTGGCAAATGTACCGCCAAACTGCTTTATGCCGCGTCCGAATGTCGGAAGTGCGGTCATCCGACTGACCCTGCATGAAAATCCGCCTACCACGGTAAAGGATGAAAGTCTGATGTTCCGGATCATCCGAGCTTCTTTTAACCAGAGAAGAAAAACGCTGCTCAACGGCCTGAATAATTCACCGGAGATTGCAGCAACGAAAGAACAGATCCAGACAGCTTTTGAAAAGCTTGGTTTTCCGGCAAATGTACGTGGGGAGACATTGACCTTAAAAGAATTTGCGGCACTTGCAGATGAGTTTGCCGAATTTTAGAATAAGAGAGCGGACGTTTCACGGCGTTCGCTTTTTTTACTAAATCAAGCAGCAAAGCGGATTGCGAATATCCGCTTGACGAATGGTAAGAATTACTTTGTAACGGAGCAATTCTCGCGTGCGTTCGACTTGAATCAGACAGAAAGGGGAAAATATATGAGAAAAAAACTTACAGCAGTACTTCTGGCAGCGACAATGCTGCTTACTTCCGGTGTCACGGTCTTTGCAGACCGCGTGGATGCAGTCATCGACAAGCCATATCTTGCACTGGGAGCGGATTTAAGCCCACAGGAACAGATGACAGTTTTATCATTGCTCGGACTTAGTGACATCAACGTGGATGATTATGATATCATCAGCATCACCAATGCGGATGAACATGAATATCTGGATAAGTATCTGGATGCTTCGATCATCGGCACCAGAGCATTGTCATCGGTTCTGGTCGTTGGAAAAGAAGCCGGAAACGGCATCCATGTAACAACGAAAAATATTTCCTACTGTACCGAAGGTATGTATCGCAATGCACTTTTGACGGCCGGCATCGAAGATGCGGATATCACGGTGGCAGGACCGTTTTCGATTTCCGGAACGGCGGCACTGGTCGGTGCAATCAAGGCGTATGAGACCATGACCGGGGAAGAGATTGACGATGAGAATCTCGATGCGGCAAACGATGAACTGGTGCTGACCGGCAAACTGGTGGAGGATATCGGAGATTCTGAAAAAGCAGAAGATCTGATGGCACTGGTAAAACAGGAAGTGGCAGAGAACAAACTGACCAGTGCAGAGGATATTCAAAATGTGGTGGATCAAGCATGCAATCAGCTGGATATTCAGCTTTCCGAAGAAAATCAGAAGCAGATCGCAGAACTGATGAAAAAGATAGAGGGACTGGATCTGGATGTGGATAAACTGAAGGATCAGGCAAAAGATTTGTATCAGAAACTGGAAGATCTGGATTTCCATGTGGATAAAGAGAGCGTTGGGAATTTCTTTACACGGATCATTGATGCGATCGTAAAATTTTTCCAGGGACTGTTTGGAAAATAAAAGAGGGTAACTGAAAATAAAACAAAAGATGGAGGAACTTTTATGAAAGGAAAAAAAGTTTTAAGTACACTGCTTGCTTTCCTGATGGTGCTTACAGCCGTTCCAGTGGGAAACATCAAAGTGGTGGCAGCACCGCAGCAGGATGTGCAGCTGCAGGATCAGGAAGTGAAGACACAGGCAGAGAGTGGTCTTTCCAATATCGCAGCCGACTGTGAAATCAGCGTTCAAAGCGAGGAAGGAGCCAACGTCAAGGAAAATATGGTGGATGGAAATCCTTCTAGTTTGTGGGTGAATAACGGGGCGAACTGGCCATGTACGGTAACGTTTGCACTGCCGAAGGCAAACACGAAATGTGTGAAAAAAGTTGTGCTGAAATTCGAATCCGGCCATACACCGTGGAGCATGGATGTATCCCTGAAATATGCACTGAACAACGTAACAAGTGATCTGGTCAGTGTACCGGGATCTGCAAAGACTGCAAAATTTGACGATGGCTATACGTTTGAATTTGAAAATGCCCAGGCGATGACTCATCTGTATGTGGAACTTTCCAATCCGAAGAACAACGGTGCAACCGGCACTTTCTGGCCGGCGATCGCAGAGGCAGAAGTTTATATTGATAACGGTGCGGAAGAAACAGTTGAACTGGAAAACATCGCTGCTACCAGAAAGCAGAGTCTGACACTGAAAAGCGAAGTCAATGCATCCGCAGACAAAGCAAAAATCACCGACAACGATGAGACAACGGCATCTCCTCTTCAGGAGAAAACCTTTGCAGCCGGCAGCAGTGAGACCTTTGCAGAAGTTGGTTTTGGCGTAGAGCAGAAGATGCGTCAGATCATTCTGGCACTGCCAAAGGACAATCAAAATGCATCCTATACCTATAAGCTTTACGGAAAAGCAACAAAAAACGGCTCTTATGAAACACAGCCGTTTGCGACCGGAAATATCAATACCGGTGATGCAAACAAAGTAAAGATCAACGCAGCTGATGTGGATTCTGCTGTCAAAGATCTGGAATACGAATCCGTAAAGGCTGTTTTTGAGGCAGCAAACGATGCCGGAAAAAATAACATCCTGTCTCTGGCAGAGTTCCAGATCCTTGCAAACAAAGCAACGATCGCAGAGGCGGATACTGAAAATATCGTATGGAAAAGCACCGCACTGCACAGCAATTACAGTCAGGACACCTTGAATCGCATTGTTGACGGAAATTTAAGCAATACCTGGAGTGCAGACCAGTATCCGGCATATGTGGATTTTGATCTCGGAGCAGAGTATGATCTGTCAAGGATTGAAGTTTACACCCCGAAAAACGGCTATTCCCAGTATTCTCTGTACTACAGCAACGATGGTCAGAATTACAGCAAACTTGCGGAGAAAACCGGCACCGATGCCTGTCCGGATGGAGGAGAGGTTTATCAGGCAGAAGGAAAGAAAGCAAGCAGTGTGCGTATCCTGCTTTCCTACAATTCTGCAAGTTCCAAAGCCGTTCTGAATGAAGTTCGTATCCTCGGAACAAAGAGCGGGGAAGCAAAAAAAGCCGCATTTCAGGCACCGGTTTCCTATGTAGAATCCGCATACAATACAGAAGTTACCACGCAGGATACGATCGATGAAGTTTATGGTATTGTCAGCCGTAACCTTGGTAAGCAGTACAAAAACTGGTTTACCTTTGAAGTAAAAGACAAGGCAGAAGGTGCAGCCGATTATTATGAGATCGAAGATGTGGACGGTAAAGTGAAGATCACCGGCAACAGCGGTGTGACGATCGCAAACGGTTTGAACTATTATCTGAAATATTACTGCAAGGTGAGCATCACCCAGGTCGGTGATCAGGTAACGATGCCAAAAAGTATTGTAAAAGTCGGATCAAAAGTACATAAAGAATGCAAAGTGGCACTGCGTTATGCGTACAACTACTGTCCTACTCGATGGCATTCTGGGGCGAGGATGAGTGGAGAAAAGAACTTGACTGGCTGGCACTCAATGGTGTCAACATCGTTCTGGATATCACCGGACAGGAAGAAGTCTGGAGAGAATTTTTAAGTACACTTGGCTATACGCATGAAGAGATCAAAGATTATATCGCAGGACCTGCCTACTATGCATGGGCATATATGGCAAACCTTTCCGGATACGGCGGACCGGTCCATGACTCCTGGTTTACCAAGAGAACGGAGCTTGCAAGAAAGAACCAGCTGATCATGCGGAAACTCGGCATGCAGCCGATCCTTCAGGGATACAGCGGCATGGTTCCGGTTGATGTGCAGAGCAAGGCAAAAGGAGCGTATGCACTGACAGACAACGATGTGATCCCACAGGGAACCTGGTGCTCTTTCCAGCGTCCGTACATGCTGCGTACCACCACAGCGGCATACGATAAATATGCAAAATTATTTTATGAGTGTCAGAAAAATGTCTATGGAGATGTAACACATTATTATGCGACAGATCCATTCCATGAGGGCGGAAATACCGGTGACATGTCCACAAGTGATGTAAGTTCAGAAGTGTTAAATTCCATGCTGGAGTTTAACAAGGATGCAGTCTGGGTGATCCAGGCATGGCAGGGCAACCCGAGTGCCGGACTGATAAACGGACTGAACGGAAGAAAAGAGCACGCACTTGTGCTGGATCTTTATGCAGAGAAGGACACACACTGGAACGACAGCAGTTACTCCGGCGGAAAAGAGTTTCAGAAGACACCGTGGGTTTACTGTATGCTGAACAACTTCGGCGGACGTATGGGACTGCACGGACATATGGACAATATTGTCAGCGGCGTTGTTGATGCGGCAAACAACAGTGAAATGCTGACCGGTATCGGTATTACACCGGAAGGTTCTCAGAACAACCCGGTCCTTTATGATTTATTATTTGAAACGGTATGGTGTGACGATGCAACAAAAACGCTGACAGAGATCGACACCGACCAGTGGCTCAAAGATTATGTGACAAGACGTTACGGAGCCAAGAGTGAATCTGCGTATGAGGCAATGAAGATCCTCGAAAACACCGTTTACAAGGCATCACTGAACATGCGTGGTCAGGGTGCACCGGAGTCCTACATCAATGCACGCCCGGCAGAAAGTATCGGTGCGGCATCAACCTGGGGAAATGCAGTGATCGGCTACGATATGGAAGAGCTGGAAAAAGCAGCAGAGCTGCTGCTTGAAGATTACGATACCCTGAAAAAGAGCGACGGTTATCTCTATGATCTGGCAGATATTCTCAAACAGGTACTGTCAAACTCTTCCCAGAAATATCACAGAGAGATGGTAAGTGCTTATCGGTCCGGTGATATTGCGAAATTTAACGAGGCATCCGATCAGTTTTTAAGCCTGATCGACAAAGTGGAAGAAGTGCTCGGAACCAGAAAAGAATTCCTGTTCGGAACCTGGACAGAACAGGCGAAGAAACTGGCAGAGGGTGACGATGACTTCACAAAAGATATCTACGAACTGAATGCAAAATCGCTGGTAACTACTTGGGCTTCTTATCCGCAGGCAGAGAGCGGCGGACTGAAAGACTACTCCAACCGTCAGTGGGCAGGTCTTACACAGGACTTCTACAAACAGCGTTGGACGATGTGGATCAATCAGAAAAAGGCAGAAATGAAAGGCGAAAGCACACAGAACATCAACTGGTTTGCTTTTGAGTGGGCATTTGCAAGAAGTCACACAGAATACACGACAGAGGCATCCGGCAAAAACTTAAAAGAACTCGGGGAAGATATCCTGAAAAATTACAGTTCCAAAGATCCGGCAGCAAATGGTGCAAACGATTACACCGGAAAAGTGACTGTAACAGCAGGT
>OGRC01001993.1_pt1 | contig 12023 bp, 14 predicted proteins | sample 1553431 | NCBI WGS metagenome assembly OGRC01 (sample SAMEA2580064, study PRJEB22360) | human gut metagenome | biome: human gut; feature: human-associated habitat; material: faeces | place: Denmark | collected 2008/2010
GGGGCTGAGGACGCGGCCGGCGTCCTGCCATGCGGCGTTCGGGTTGCCGACGGCGTAGATGTGCAGGTTTTTCATGATGGCCCACATCATGGCTAACATGTGTTCGGAGACGCTTTGTCCGTAGGCTCCGGTGGCGTTGGTGAGCATGGAGCCGGGGTGGAGCACGCCAGGCCGCTGGTATTTGTCGACGCCGGCGCTCCAGGTCTGCAGCCATTCGAGTCTGGGGCATTGCGCGCATGTTTCGGGCGTGATGTTGCCGATGACCGCGGTTGCATACACTTTGAGTTCGTCCGGTATTTCGGCGGTCCAGTTCATGGAGCCTCGTTGTGCCGGGTCGCCGACGAATTCCTGCGGCATGCCTTTTGCGGCGCGTGTGAACTGCGCGCGTTCGGCCTCGGTCAGCGGCAGGCAGTTGACGACCAGTTTGCGGTCATTCTCTATTCCCATGCGGTTAACCCTATGTCAACCATCAGATATGCGGCGCGGTTCAGATGCCGAGCTCGTCGGTGTCGAAAATGATGGTGACCGGACCATCGTTGGTAAGGCTTACGCGCATGTGGGCGCCGAATCTGCCTTCTTTGACGTCGAGTCCCTGCGCGCGCAACGCGTCGTTGAACGCATGCCATACCTGTTCGGCATGGTCGGGCGCGCCTGCTTTCACGAAGCTTGGCCGGTTGCCTTTGCGTACGTCCGCATACAGCGTGAACTGGGATATCGACAGCACGCTGCCGTCCACGTCGTGGATGGAACGGTTCATTTTGCCGTTCTCGTCTTCGAAAACGCGCAGGTTGGCGATTTTGTGGGCGAGCCAGTCGATTTGTTTCGCTCCGTCCGTATCTTCCACTCCGACAAGCAGCACATAGCCGATGCCTATATGCTGTGGTTCGAATGTGGTGTCGACTTCTCCGCTTGTCTCGTCGACCACGTCGACGGATCCTTCGCTGACCTTCTGCAATACGATGCGCATATTCCGTCTCGTTCTTTTCAGCCGGCGTAGTCGACGATGGCCTGCGTGACCTGTTTCAGATAGTCGAGCGATGTCTGCCAATCGTCCGGCACTTCGATGGAATGATTGGCACCAGCATACGTGCGCACATGGTCGGTGAGCAGATGCGCTTTGGCGTCATCGTAGTATGGGTCGGCGTCACCTGCGCAGATTAGCGGCATCGGGCTGCCGGCAGTTCCCGGCAGCGGCGCGGGAATGACCGACTTGTGCTTGTCGAATGGCGGCGGATTGAGTACCGGGGTGAGCAGCACCACGCGCAATCCTAGCTTTGCGGAATGCGGATATGAGAGTGTGGAGAGCGATTTGGTGACGACCAGCAAATGCGGCTCCTCACCCGATTCGGCAGCATGTTCGAGCGCCGCCTTGCGCCATTCGTCGACCACGCGTTCCATGCAGGCGATCATTTCCGGAAACTCGACGCTTTCCGTCAGTTTCAGGTCGAGCCGATCCACGAACCATCCGTTGGCCGCAAGCGCCTGCGCTGCCCAGTACAGCAGCGGTCGGTCTACGGTGTATCCAATGCCCGGCATGATGAGCACGTGCTTGCCGGTTTCGGTGTTCTTAACACGGTTCTTACCCCATGGTGTGACCGCTGGTGTGACGTTTTTCGTTGTTGGTTGCGTGCCGTTCTTGCCCATGCTGTGTTTGATTCGCCTTTTCGTGTGTTCCGTCCGTCTTGGCCGGTCGTTGTGGCCGGCGTCGTTTTCCGTATTGCATGCTAGGCGGCGCCGACTACAATCGTTTCCGTCAGTTCACCATACATTGGTTGTTGTGGATTTTCGTGACCATGTCGTTCGTTTCGGCGTCGTAGATGTTCCAGTTAGGTTTTCTCATCCCATATTTCATGGCGGCCTCTTTTCGGATGACTACGTTCATTGTATGAAGCATTGAACGCACAGCAGTCGAAACGGCCAAAACATCAGCCGAGCAGCTCATACACATTGCGCATGGCGAGCAGCCCGTCCGTCATCCACCGGTAGGCTTCCGTCCTGTCACCGGAGAAATCCACATCATGCCGTACCCAAAGATGCCGGTTTTTCTTGTCGGCTTCCGACTCGTCCCACATCACCTTGCCCAGATTTGCCAGTATCCGTTCAACGGAATCCCTCATGGTGTAGAGCTTCGCGTACTGGAACGTGTCGGTGAAGTACAGGTCGACGTAATATAGCCGCCACGGATATTCAGCGTCCCATCTGGGTGGCAGATTTCCGAACCCACGCCGAAACTTGTCCATGTGTCGCTGTTTGTCTTGCGGCCGGATGGATCGCCATACACGTCGACAAAATCAGCCCGTGTTGCGGCATATTCGTACAACCCATTCCAGAAACTACGCCGCAGCGAGATATTACTGCCGACTTACCGCAATTCGTTCAAAGTTCTGCCGTCCGCGACTTTCCACACTGTCCACCCGTTGACTTGCTTGTCCTCGCCGGTTTCGAGCATTCTGGCACGGCGAAACGCGCCGGATGGACTGTCGAATATCTCGCCGTTGGCCAAGCGGATGCGATGGTCTTCGGTTACGGTAGCCGTGACGGTTACGCCAGCGTATCGGCTTTCCAGCACATCTCCGGCCGCGAGGACTCCGCGTTTGCACAAATCGGCGAAATCAACGGCATTCTGTTCACGTTCCCCTTGGCGCGCGTTCCGATTACGCAAAGTCCACATAACCTGTTCCCCCGCCGTGGGCCGTACCCACACCTGCAGTGCGAGATCGGCAAGTCTGGCTCCGCGCTGCGCGATCTTCTGTTCGTTCCATTGCGAAGCATCGTGCAGTTCCGTGGAAATGGATAGGTATTCGCTATCGTATCCGCCGACCGCACGGTTCTTCTTCTGTTCGAACGTTCCGTCGGAAAGCTCCGAATTGTATGCGGTCAGTGTCAGATTACCCAGACTGTTCACCAATAGCGGGAATCGGTCGAGGTCTGCGAGCATATTGCACCATTCGGCGTGCGCCATGGCGTTCTGCGGCATGATGTGTTCGATGGTGTATTCGCTGAAGGACCGCGGATCCTTGGGGTGGTTATAGTTCTCCAAGCCGGCAAGCAGATACTTGCATCGCCAGGCCGGCCGGTACAGGTTCTCGCCGAGCAACGCCTGTCTGAATTCACTGTCCGTAGGCATGCGTGTGGCTTTGGCGTCTCGGTGATGAGTAGTGCGGCGAAGGTTTCGGCCAAATCATCTTCAGCCGAATCAAGTCTGACGATCAGCGACGGAACGAGCTTGTTCAATCCGTTGCTGGATACCGAGCAGATCATTCTGCGGAACAGATACGATTCAAGATCCGCAAGCATGCGCAGCAGTCCATCACAACTTACGCGATCACGCTTCCATGCCGCGAACATGTACATAACCAACGGGTCCGTAACCGTGCTGCCCAGTTTTTGAATTGATTCGAGACGGCGGTCCACGTTCATATCGCCGCTGCCAGCGGCGGCAACGCCTTTGATAGCGGCATAATATTTGGCGTATTCCAGCATGTTCGCCAGAAGATTACGCGTGCGTTCCATGCGCAGCAAGGAACTGTCGGCCGCGAAACGTTTGAATTCCGCGTACATGACGCAGCCTTTGAGCACGGGCTTTTTTTTCAACAAATATTAACTAATAATGTCTGTTACCGAGTTAATAAACCACATATTTTTACCCGGTAACAGACATTATATGTAGCATCAAATCCTCTCCAATTGAATAAATATCGGTATGAATACGTAACGAAGCTACTACTGAACGGAATCGCTCACCACTATCAGCCCATCGCCTTTCAGTCGTCTATCTCGATCGCATGAATCGTGACTTCGTCATTTTCCAAGGCATTGGCTTTCTTGAATTCCGGGCGAAGTTCCATGCCGATCTCATCGAACTCACCGTTCAGATTGCGTACCAGCACATCAGCCAATCGGCCACCCATGGGTCTAAACGTCGCATAGGTTATCGCCCCGGAAATGGCACCGCCAACAACGGGCACAACCTTGGCAACGGCCTTGCCAACCGACTCCTTCACCACCCGTTTGCCAACCATCGCGCCGATTTTCTTGAGCAGTGGATACCAGGTCGTTTTCGTCAAAGCCTGTTGCGTGATCTTCTTGCCCATGTTTTTGCCGACTTCCCTGGCAAGCTTTCCTACCAACATCGCCGAACCTGACGCGCCGAGCATCACACCCAAATACGCAAGGACTCGGACTTTGGCACCTTCGTTCAATTCCGACTCGTCGGTGAACAAATCATCCTCTCCGAAGAGATAGGCGATTTTCTGTGCCAAGTTAATCGCGAAACCAAAGTATTGGGCCACATCGGCACCTCCAGCGGCAACGGCGGCAGGTCCGCCGGGGATTCCTGCCACGAAGGCGGCAAGAGTGGTCTGATTCGTCGACTTCTTAATCAGCTCATCCGCTTTTCTTCGCAACGACTCCGCCGTATACACATGCTGCGGGCCATGCTCCAGAATCTCATCGAGATATTCCGAACCGGCGAATTGCTGTCGCAGAAACGCTTCCCTATCAACCCTGATAACCGGAAGCTTCGCAACGCTTCCGATCATAGTTATCGCCACATCGTAAAGCTCTTCGTCGGTTTTCTTGGCCATGTTCTCTCTACTCTGATAAGACACACTGTGCTTAATGCCCATGGTATCTGCTCCTTTATTTGTTCGATGGATAACATGCGGGCGATCCGCATTCACCATGAGCCATGTTTTCTTCGCGAGCGCGACGGGGGTTCAACAGATAGAGAGTACATTAAAAGCAGCAGCCTGTTAAAACAGATTCGAGCACTTTTCTCGCGCATTTTCACGCACTTGCACGCACCCAGATTCCAATCACATATACTTCACGCTCATGCGGGATGGGTTCAACGTAATCGCCAAGGAAATCAACGATGCCCCATGAAGCTCCTTGGCAGCAAGACACCCAACAAGGTATGGAACCGGGGAATAAGCAAGATACAATCGCGTCATCAGAAACCGAATCCCGTCGTAATCCCGTCATAATCGCGTCGCAATCGGGTAGTGTCCGAAAACCATAACCGTAATGAAAAAGATTCTTCCAACACCATGAGCCGGCAGACACCACACTGCTAAGGCATACTTCAAGTTACAATTAACCCTTATGACTTTGGCGAATAGGGGTGCAATGAAAACACTGGATGAACTTATGCAGCATCTGTGTGATAACGGCATTGCATGTTCTGGTGAATTGCAAAAAAGAGAATTGAAAAACCTGGGGTATTATCACGGCTATAAGGGGTACCGATTCGCTGGCATTGCAAAGAATCGTCTTCACTTGCAGTCCTTCAAGCAGATTTCATCATTGAATTCTTTTGATATGGCGTTGAAATCTTCAATTTACCCTCGGATTATCGCCGTGGAAACCGCTTTGAAGAATTACACATTGGAGGAAGTTCTTCAAGATGCAGAGTCACCATTTCTTGATCAGATTTTTGCTCAAAGTCTGAATGCATATAAAGAATGCCGTGGCGCTAAGAAGCAATACAAAATAGAGCTGCTGCGCCGATTGAGATTGAGGAATGAGATGGACAGTCTCCTGTCTCAACGTTATAAAAGCTCCGTGCCGGTTATTCAACATTTTTTTGACGCTGATAAGCAAGTACCGATTTGGTCAATTTTCGAGGTGATTACCCTCGGAACTTTCGGAGCGTTCTACAAATGTTTGGATTCGCGTGTAAAGCAAGCGATTGTTCAAGAACTGAACATGCCAAGCAACTTTAACTCGGCTTCACTTCTTGGCGATATTATTTTCACCCTTAAGGATCTGCGTAATGCTGTTGCCCATAATGGGATAGTGGTAGACGTCCGTTTCAAAAGCAATTCAGTTAACCAAGGTATCGGTAAGCTGCTAAATGGAGATTCGAACATAACCGGCATCAATTTCAACGAAATAACAGACTACATTGTATTGCTGGCCTATTTGTTGACGAAACTTCAATTTGCTAGGGCAGACAGAACCAAATTTCTAGATGATTTTCTTGCAATTTTGAAGGAATACAGAGCCTCGCTTCCTCAACCAATTTTCAGCAAACTCGTAAGTTCACAGGCTGTGAGGAAGATCCAGGAGGCGAGGAAGTTTTCAGATGGGAACGATTGAAAACTATTCTATCGGCGTGTGGCATTTGTTTTCATGCTAAATTAGTTAGTTAATTGCGGTGGAAGCCTTCGGGCGACACCTAGGAGGAGCCGATGCGTCGGCTCCTCTTTTTAATATCTTCCAGCCCATCGGTTTTTTCAATCGTCTATCACAATCGCGCGAATCGCGACTTCGCCATCTTCCGAGAACTCGGCTTTTCTGAATTCCAGGCGGAGTTCCATGCCGGTCTCGTCAAATTCACCGTTCAGATTACGTACCAGCGCATCGACCAATCAGCCGCTAGAGCTCTCAGCCATATTCTCCCTACTCCGATAGACGTACTATGCTTAACGCCCATGGTGTTCGCTCCTTTGTTTGCTCAATGAATGACATGCGACAAATCCGCATTCACCATGAGCCATGTTTTCTCCGCGAGCGCGACGGGGTTCCAACAGATAGAGCCTGCATCCAGGTTAGCAATCCGCCAGAACGTGTTCGCGCACTCTCGCGCACTTTCATGCACTTTCATGCACTTTCGCGCATCTACGCCTTGATTGCATATTTTGCCATTCATGTGGCATGTTCAATTGCCCACTGATGTACAGTACTGTGCATCAGTGCCCACCCAAGGCTACGTTTACGTCCTGAAATGCAGTGGGCCTCTTTTCTATCTCATTGCTGCTACGAGTAGTAGCAACAGCTTCCAAGCCTCTTAGCAATGCTCAAATCCAGAGTCTCTTCCTTTTGCCAAGCCGCATAGGCATGTATAAATCAACCAATACCCGCCTTCTCTGAACTACACTGTTCCTAGAAGAGTTTCCGTGTTGAAAGGGGTAACCGATGACGCGCAAAGGTGGGTTTCTGAAGGGGATCGTCACATCGGCGGCGACCTATGCCGTCAAAACGGCGGTCGATATCGCGGTCAACCCGGAGAACATGCAGAAGGTGGCGCAGCTTGTCAGCGAGCAACAGGTAGGCAGCAAACTCAAGCAGGCCGCCGCGAACATGCATCTGCCTGCCGCGCTTAGCCCATCAGCAAGAGTCACCAAGCAACTCGACACCATTGAGGAGACACTGGAGCAATACGCCGACCGATTTCCCGTAAACGCACCAGTCGAACAATGGAAGAGCACCCTGCAAAGCCTTCGTCTTATGGACACCATGAACAGATCCACAACCGGCAGCGAGCATAAGATCCGCTTGGAAAAGCTCCAGGCACAGACCGAGGCCCTGTTCAACGAGATCTTCCAGTCCCTTGACTCGGGCGATGCCCAGATCGAAGACTGACCACTTCCCCACCGCTTTTATACCTGTCTCCCGCCACTCCCAAGCGCACCGACGCGTCTGCCGGTCGTATACTACTGCCAAGTGGATTTGAAGGGAAGAACCATGATCGACGACGATTCCAACGAACTCATCCCATTCGAAGGCGGAGACGGTGATGCCGATGCCAACACCGGGAACAACAATCCAGACGACACGCAAAGCGTCACCATCATCCAAGACGAACAAGGCATCGTCTTCCTCGGCGACGCCGGTACCATAGATCTCTGGCTCAAGGATGAGGGCTTCGATTCCAAAGCATTCACAGCCAAAGCCGTGCAGACCATCTCATCGGCCAGCAAAGGCGCACAGGCAGCCGGCAATGCCATGGCCGAAAGCGGACGTTGGGTAAAACTCACCAAGGAATCGGCCGAACTGGTCGCCAAATACGGCAAGAACTGTAAGAAGGGACCGTTCCAAGCCGGTGTTGTACGGCAACCGAACGGGCGCATCATCAAACATTTGAAATTCACCCAGCCTGGGCAACTCAACCCCGCTTTACTCACCGGTATCAGCGGCGTCATGGCACAGATGGCACTGGAACAGGCCGTCTCCGAAATCACCGATTACCTGAAGGAAATCGATGCGAAGCTCGACGACCTGCTACGCGATCAGAAGGATCAGACCGTCAGCAAGCTCGCCGGGATATCCCACATGATCGACGAGACCATGTTCATCTACCAACAGGTCGGTTCGATCAGCGCAACCACATGGTCCAAGATGTCAGGCTGCCCGCAAGACATCGCCACCATCCAAGCGTACGCAATCGCCAAAATCAAGGGCCTCACCGAGAAGGTGGAACGCGAGCAGGATCCCAAGCAGGTTCGCCCGCTGACCCAGCAGATTCGTCAGGAGATCCACCAGTGGCTGGGCATGCTCGCATCCGCAGTCAGGATGCAGGATCAGGTCTCCTGCATCGAGCTCGCGCGCGTATGCCAAGAGGAGCCTGAACAGCTCGAAGCATACAAGAAGGGCATCGTGCTTGCCAGGAACAAGCGTCTTGCGGAAATCGAGCAGTCACTCAACGCATTGGGCAGGCAACTGGAGACGAAGGCTGGAATCGTAAGTGGGAAGGTGCTGCTGAACCCATACAGTTCACCTCATGCCATTGCCAACATCGAAAGCATCACCAGTGATCTCAATGCATTCGCCAGCACATTGCAACTTGAGCACATTCATCTGCGTGTCGAAGACGGGCCTACTTGGATCGAGGCCGCGGGCAAAGTCGTAGACGACACCGGCAAGACCCTGCAGAATGCCGGGCAGAAGACCGCGCACGCCGTCCAAGACGCCGGCAATGCGATAGCGAAGGGCGCGCAGGACACCGGCGCCGCCGTCGCCAAGGGAATGCAGGACGCCGGAAACCAGGCCGCGCACATCGCGCAGGATGCGGGCAACGCCATCGCGAAAGGCGCTCAGGACGCGGGTGCCGGAATAGCCGACGGAGTGCAGCAGCTTGGCAAAGGAATAGCAGACGGATTGAAACAGCTCCCGGAGATCAAACTGCCCAAGTTCGGGTGGGGCAAGAAATAGGTTGGAGAATCACGGCGTGAGCTAGGAGTATGTCCGACTTAAGAGACATGTTTCCAGTTCACCTTTTAATGTTCTACATGCCCTTCAGTCAGTAGCTTCGTTCTTTGTTATCCGTAGTCGTCCTCATCGACACATCATGAGCGAAATCCGAAGCCTCCCGCTCATTCTCGAACGGCTCTACGACCCGGCGTGATGACTGCAATCGCGCATTTAGTCCTTTTCAATGCGATAATCTCCAAGAAAACGTCCACAACCCCAATGCTCAGTAGTGGTCGCGCACGGACAGGATGCACAGGTCACCACCATCGACCATGTACACCAAACGGTTCGCGGAATCGATGCGCCGGCTCCACGCGCCCTGCAATTCCCATTTGAGCGGCTCAGGCTTACCGAGGCCCGTGAACGGGGAACACATCGTATCACGTATCAACACGTTGACGCGTCTGAGAGTCTTCTTGCTCTGGGTCTGCCAATACAGATACTCGTCCCACGCATCCTCGGTCCAACGCAGCACCGCTCACTCCCCGACCAGATCGTGCGTGGCGGTACCACCGGAACGCACCTGGGCCATTCCACGGCGGACCTTGTCGAACAATCCGGGATTCTGATAGACGCGCAGCGTTTCCATGAGCGACTCGTAATCGTCGGCACTCATCACCACCACGTTGTCGTGTGGGTCCTTGTTGGTGACCAGAAGCATGTCTGCATCATCATTCACGCGACGCAGATACGATTTCAGATCCTTACGGAAATTGGTGTACGCAACCGCCGTGACCATGGCAATCTCCTCTTCAATCCGACAACATATGTACAGAAAACGGTACAGCAAAAGCCGAGGAGACTCAATCCCAAGATTCGCCACGGGAGACGTTCGCCATCCCCTCACAGCCCCACGTGTGCCGCATGATCGCGAACCGTGCCCTCCTCATCCAGACTGACAGACGGGAAACCACTCGAATCATCAAGAAAGTCACAGATCAGCCGCCACTGGCACCGGCTTATGCCAATACGCTCGTCCGGCCTCACCATGAGCACCGGCGCCGCAGGCTCCAGCGACTCGATCTGCGTTTTCGACGTGGGATAACACTCCTCGTCATCAATCCAGACAATCGGCAACGGCTCCTGCTGTCGCCGTTCGAACCGAACGCGCGACATGATCTTCGCAAGCTTGCCGGTCAACCTTCTCTCATTGGTGACCGGATCGTACCAGACAACAGTCCGTTCAATTCTCGGATCCCAGCCAAGCATGGGATCAAGTACTCTCGAACAGTACGGTTGCCATGTGGTCAGCCAGTTCAATTCGACGGTGCCGGAAAGGGCCAGGTCATGCATCATGCCGGCAAGTTCACGCGACCAGTGCACACGGAAGCGCCCATGCCCTGTACGCACCTGCTCGTTGCCCGTCAGGGGAAACGCACGCACGGAATCATACAGTTCCTTACGCGGGTCACCTTCCTTCAGCCATTGCGTATGGCCGACCCCTCCCCGCCGAAGCACCTTGTCATCGGGGAACGCGTTCAGCACACCGTCGAAATCCGTGTAGATCACCGCCCGAACCATTGCGCCTCCTGGTAAGCCTTAATCCTGCCGCGTCATGTAATTATTCACCACTATCTACCGGACAAACCAAACCGGTACGGCCCATTTTCGCTAGTTGCTTTGTTTGTGGCACTCGAACGCCGAAACCCGAAGTATGAGCGTTGGAATTCCAACGCTCATACTCGCCATAATCGCCAAACAGTGCCACAAACAAGCCAACAAGCGTTTTTGGGGAGGGTCATTCGCGTGATGTTGCGCTCTATCATTGATAAAAACATCCAGCAACCGCATACCGTAAGGAATCACATGCGTTATTTCACTTCGGACACGCATTTCGGCCACCCTCTGGTCACCGCACTGCGCGGATTCCTGAACAATGGCAGGCTCCGCACCGAATACCGTGATGTCTGGCAGGCGCAGGGTCGCGCCGCCGCGCACGCATGGATCAAACAATACGTACGCGACAATCAGACGTCGTTCAAAGCAATCTGCGACATCACACGCCATGAGAACACCATCATCGGCAACATCAACGAGACCGTCGGGCGTGATGACGAGCTATGGATTCTCGGTGACCTCTCCTACCGTTGCACCGTCGAGCACACGCTCGACTGCCTGCGCCGCATCAACTGCCGCCATCTGCATCTAATCATCGGCAACCATGACCGCAACTTCCGTCTCCGATCCAATGACGCGCTATACGAGAACGTGTTCGAGACCATCGACGACTACCGTGAAATCGACATGGAACTTCCCGTCCTCGACGGAACCGGCAAGCCGACGGCCGCAACCACACGGCAGACCATAGGCATGAGCCACTTCCCCAGGCTCTCGGCATTGGCCGAAGAACACGGCAACTGGCCGGAAAACTGGAACAAGTTCGCCGATGTGGCGCCTACCACCGAAGGTTGGCTGCTCTACGGCCACACGCATCAAGGCATTCCAGACGGCACCGATCCGCTCAGCGTGAACGTGGGGCTCGACGCATGGGATTTCAAGCCAGTCAGCGAGCAACAGATCCTCGCCTGGTTCACATTCCGGCACGCCGACCAATCAAAGTAAATTCCCCCGAGCATGCGTCATCGTCCGGAGGCGAAGCGGGTGAGGACTCCCGACTTGGCCAAGGCTCGGTAGAGGATCCACGAGCCGAACCCGGCGAATACGGCCGCGCTTAGCAGTTCGCATGCGGTGCCGATGAGTCCGCGCGGGCTGAAGAACGAGAACGCCTGGTAGTAGAAGAGCAACAGGTAGAAGTTGTATACAATGCCGATCGCCACGGCCGACAGCAACGTGACGCCAAGCGTCCAACGACGGTAGCGGAACACCGCGAACACCGCTTCGGCGGCAAGCGCCTGCGTATGCCCCTCCTGGTTTCCGAATACGGCTATGGCATCGGAGTCGCCGCTGGGAGAACCGTTATGTGCTGCGACACCTCCATGTTTGGCCCGTACCTGTACACGGACGGGACAGAGCAGATCGACTATTATTTCCTCTGCGGAGGGGCTTATGAGGCGATACTGGAGCTGTATAAGAAAATTAACGTTTAA
>OGRC01001998.1_pt1 | contig 12008 bp, 6 predicted proteins | sample 1553431 | NCBI WGS metagenome assembly OGRC01 (sample SAMEA2580064, study PRJEB22360) | human gut metagenome | biome: human gut; feature: human-associated habitat; material: faeces | place: Denmark | collected 2008/2010
AAAACTGTGATGTGGATTGCAACGATGATAATATTTGTATTAAGGCAGGGCGTGACGCCGACGGACTGCGTGTGAATCGTCCCACGGAGAATGTGGTGGTTCGTAACTGTATTGCCCGTAAAGGTGCAGGGTTACTGACTTGCGGAAGTGAGACTTCCGGTTCTATTCGTAATGTACTGGCTCATGATCTGATAGCGTATGGCACAGGATCTGTATTACGGCTTAAATCGTCTATGAATCGTGGTGGGACAGTAGAGAATATTTATGTCACAGGAGTTGAGGCTGATAGTGTATCTAATGTATTGGAGGTGGATTTGAACTGGCATCCAAAATATAGTTATTCGAAATTACCTGTAGAATATGAAAGTAGGGAGATTCCTGCACATTGGAAAATAATGCTGACTCCAGTAGAACCTAAAGAAAAAGGGTATCCACACTTTCGCAATGTTTATTTCTCTCATGTAAGAGCGAAAAGATCTAAATGTTTCATTACAGCTTCGGGGTGGAATGATAGTTTACGTATTGAGAACTTCTATCTATTTAATATTCGAGCACAAGTGAAAACAGCGGGAAAGATAGTGTATGGAAAAAAAGTTCGATTAAGTGAAATTTATTTGGAAGTGGAAGATAAGAGTCAAGTAAGACAAGAATACAATATTGATAGTAAAATAGAAATCAGTTATCAGTAGGAATATTATGGACAGTGTCCAGAAATATATAGAATGAGGGTGTATCATTGATCACCCTCATTCTGTGGCTATTTGACTAGCGTTACTCCCATCAATCCTATCACGACTTCATTGGCTGTCGTCTCCAAAGATAATGATTTTAATTCTTTAACTGGATTGAGTGGCAGATCAAGCATTGTAGCCATACCACCATCAATAGATATCGGGTTGTTCGATATTGTTTTTCCAAGTTCGCCTGCATGATATTTGCTTACATCACCTGTTTTAAGGCGTACTCTCCACGGACGTGGATCTTTAGTGTTGAAAGCATATCCATCTACGAATATATCCTGATCTAAAGGAATTAAATTATCTGGTAATATAAGTTTCAGTACTTCTTTTTGTCCATCTGTATATTCTATTTTGATTTCGCCATTTACTATATGAGATTGCATATAATAAGTGGAAGCTGCAATGAGGAAATAGGCTTTAGAAGCTTTACCGTTTAGTGGTATATTAATGGAAGTCGGGTAGTTATCCCATAATGTGGTGAATGCAATATTATTATATTCTTTTTCTCCTGGAGTACTGAAAGGTATTCCTTGTGGCATAATGAATCTATTGTTATTTCTTGAAGCCTTATTTCTTATTCCACGGTCATCAATAACAGAAATACTTTGAGGATGACACCATTGTCCCATACCTTGGGTCGGAACTTGTAATGTGGTGTATTTCCATCTTGGGAACATATATTTTCCATAAGCGAATATATTACTTACTTTGTCATTAAATATTTTCTTCATGTCTACCGTCTTATAAACTGATTTTTCCGGTACAGAGATATTCCAATTGATGGCTCGAAAAGAGTAAGTGTCTTTTCCGGATTTGACTTTTATTCTATTAGTTCCTGAAGATGCAATGGGAATATCAAATTCATAGTTGTTTTTTCCATGAGCTTCTATATTGATGTTTTCATTCACCTTTTTACCATTGATATACAAATCACCTTTTATCACTTTATCCATATTGTTTTTCAAGGTAAAAATAAGAGAAGAAGATTCAGAATCACAAACGATATCAAGCGGATTGTTGACATTTATATCTATGGGAAGCCAATAATTCATATTTCCATTGGTGATATTGACAAATACAGTGCGATGTCCGTTTTGAGCGGTTATAGTGCCGGTTAGTATGTCATTCTTTAAGTTTGCATGACGCAGAACGTTTTGCGGGTCATATATTTTTCCTGATTTATAAGGAATATTTAGTCTGAACTGGCTGCCATTGGCTACATTGACAGATATCATGTCTCTGTTTATTTTTTCTCCGTCCCATTCTATCGTGATATCGTATTTGTCAGCTATTCCTGCCTCAAACTTAATTTCTGGAGATAAAATAGTGGTTGTAAGTAAAGTATAGGGTGTATCTTTTCCATTTACTTTGATAGATTTAATTTTGTTTCTTATAGCTTTTATTTCCATTGACAAGCTGACATCTTTTTTGAGTAAATTAGGAGTTATAGAATACCTTTCTATATTGCCTTTCCTTTCAAAAGTATATGCCATATTTTGAGTTTCAATTTCTGCAAAATTCCAATCATCGGGGGAATCCGGGTCTTATCGTTAGTCTATTATTAATAAGATCTGGCATGATACCGTACATACCCTGTACAAGAGCACGTACCCCTGTCGCTATTCCATCGGCAAAATCACGATATGTCTCTCTGCGGGCTGCGTCATAGAATGACAATTGTGTGACATTTCCCGGACCTGAACCAAGGTACATCGCATCCAGAACAGCTCCTTTGAACATTTTGAAAGCCTCTTCATAACGTCCTGTTTGCCAATAAGCAAGGGCGGTATGTGAGATTTCTCCGAAAGCGACATTGTTGATAGACCACATATAAGGTTGCCAGTTTGTTGTTGAAATCACATAATTGGCAGTATCCTTCAAACCTTTTCCCATGACGGGGATGTGGGGGATTTCCGTATCTATATATCGGGTTGCCTGATATGCCTTGAAGGGATCATGTATATCAGAATCTATTGCATGATAAATAGTCCATATGGCAGCGTTGTCATGTCGTATCCGGTTTCCCATATTATCTTTAAACTCCGCCCACCATCCTTTGTCTTTTATCCATAATTCTTTGTTTATGGCAGATAATATAAGTTCTGCTTCTTTTTTGTATATGCTTGGATCTTTTCCTAATTTTTCGGATATTTCTGCCATTATTTTATTTGCCCGGTAGTTATATGCAGTAGAATGTGTCACTTTACCGCCATTGTATTGTAATGCGTCTGAAGCCCAGATACAAGCATAGGCATCATATAACCCGTCGTTATCGGGGTCGAATAGTTTTTTTTCCCATGTAAAGTGACGTTGGAGGGCAGGATATATTTCTCGTGCGTAATCAAGATCTCCGGTCCATTTGAGATGCCACAACAGTTGGTCTATAAAGACTAGATTCATATCATAATGATGCATGACGTCTCTTCTATTAGGAACTCTTCCTATATAACCATTACTATACATGGGGGTTCCCCATATTTTTGCAGACCGTGCGAGGTTTAGGGCTGTGTCCTGAAGATGGGGTAATGTGACGGGAACATCTATAACTTGCGAATTAAGATAACCGTTAAAGTGAGTTTTTGCCCTATCTTCTAATCCCATCAAGTCTGCGAGATAAGCCCCTCTCCAACCGGTAAGAAGTAATTCGCGGAAACAGATGGCTCCATGTAGATACGATGGAGATTGCCATACAGCATCTTCCGCTCCAGAGAAGGTGCCTCCTAATGTGTTCAGAAATGGATCAGGTGTTTTTATTTTGATTCTGGAAGCTATTTGGGTTCTGAACTCAACACCTTTGTTGAAAACATTACTGAGATCATTATATTGAAACTCACTATGACTTTTAGGGTTGTGCAGTTCAATATAGAAAGGAATGGTACTAACCGGATATTTTGCTATGATAACCGGTTTGTTTGATTTGCGGGATGTGATAAGTTCGTCCAATTGGTCAATAAGGTTTCCATCCACTTCTTTTATATCAGTTCCGATAGGAAAGGTTCCTGCTATGGACATTACTTTATGTTGAGAGGCTCTGTTGCTGGTGTGGTGCCCGTATTGTATCGTAAATTTGTTTTGATTAATTTGATATATATTTCCGGAACAATTGTTGGCTTTAATGAAAAAACAATCGGCTGGGTCGGAATTCAAGTCTCCCTCACGTCCGAATTTCTGATTGTTGGCTCCCCCCATATATCCACAAGATTTTAGTGCCGGCAGGGATGTCTTTGGCTTTGTATCTTACTACTAATCCATCGCCATCGGACATAGCTACAGCATCAATTGTCAGACTGCCGTTTCCTAGATGTCTCCTGTCTCTCACAATGTAGGTGCGTTGCCCGGATTTAAAACGAGATTCAATGAATTCCATATCTTTTATCCAAGTAATATTTGAGGGGGTAGATATAGCCATATATACACTTCCACCGAGGTTAGGCATGTAAAGTCCGAATTCGGGGAAGTCACTGGTTTCAAAACGAAAGCCGGTATTAGTTCCATAAATAGCTCTAGTAAATCTTTTATTTCCATTGGTTATTACAAACTCTTCTCCTTCGGGTTTATATCGAAGAGTTCTTTCTTCTCCGTGCCAATAGGAGGAGTGAGGCAAGTCTTTTGCGTTTGCCGGGAATTGCAACAAGGTAAATAATATCAATATAATTTTTTTCATAACAGTTTTTTATAAGTGTACTTTAAGTTCTATGTTCGTTTATTCGGGCTTGATTTTAAAGACGAAACCTGAAGATGTTTCTGCTTTTCCCCCTTGGGAAGCCGTGAAAAGGTAAGCCGGTTTTCCATTTTTCATTAGTACTTGCAGGCGTTCGAAACGTCCATAACGTTTGAGATGTTTAGGAGCGGGTGGTTGTTTGATATAATGCTCTGCTCCAAACCAACCAATTTGAGGGTTTTGCCAGTTCAGCCCGTCTTTGGATTCGAAATAGAGCCCCACTGTATGGTCGTAGAACCCCATATCTCTCATTAACATTTTGAATATACCGTTTTCATACCAGATATACGCATCTTCTACTTGCCTGTTTTCTCCGAAACCGGAGAAATCGACGATCGGATTTTTTTCATATCGTCGATAAGGTCCTGTGATTTTATCTGCAAAAGCTACCCCATATTTCCGGTTACCTGAAATACCATTGATATGTTGGTTCACATATTCATTTTCATTACAAGATTTATAATAAAGCCAGTATTTTCCGTCCGGATGTTTTAAGAAAGCTGGATTAGTGGTAATATAATCATCCCATTCACCTGTATTTCCAGGCATTAATAATGGTTTTTCGCATCTTTCCCACGGTCCCCAAATAGAGTTTGCTACAGCGTATCCGATACGTTTCGTTCCAAATTTACCATTGGTTGCTCCCATGTAAAATAGCCAGTAACGACCGTCTATTTTATAAATGCTTGGATTGTGACATGTATTACCATCAAAATAGCCCGGGCGGGGGGACAGTACTGTTGATACATATTTGTATGGGCCTTCCGGTTGGTCGGCTACGGCGTGTGCAATTTCACAATGCCCCAGCCATCCTTTCATTTCATACTTTTTTTCCCAACGTGAATAAAATACATGTACTTTATTCTTTTCATCTATAATTGGTGCACAACACCACACATAATAATTATCGTCTTCCAAGATGCGTCCCATAGGTTCCAGACGTTCAGCAAAAGAAGAAATAGCATCTGCTGGATAGTTCTTCGGCTGGTCAAGACTTTGGGCTTGTGCCGACGCAATCTTTAAAATAAAGAATAATGCATAAAAAAGGATGTGTTTCATAATTTCTGTGATATTTATATATGATTAATAATTCTTTTAGACCTGTATGACAAAATTAGGTTGATTCTGCAAATAGCTATGATGAAAAAATTCCATTTTGTATGTAGTTTTATCCACAAATAGCGATATTATGGTTGTAAGGTATTAGATATGGAACTTTGTTACAAATACTTTTTCTTATAGTAGCGCACTCTTGACAAAGCCTTTTTAATTTTGTATATTTGCAAGCGGAAAGATTAATGGATAAAGAATTTAAAAAAGAATGAAAATAGAATAGTACAATATTATAACAATATATCAGAAGCTCCTTACAATAGTTAAGCTGTGAGAGTTACCGTATAAGCTAAAGGCTGCAAATCTTTATAAGGTTCGCAGTCTTTTTTGTTATGAAAAAGTACAGGGAGAACCTTAAAATCGAAATTTATAATTTATAATAAACTTGGATACCGTTTTTAATAAACTCCTCAATAGTTTATTAAAAACAGAAAGCTTGTCTATTAAAGATAAGTCATTTTTTTTCTTTATGTGAAGGAGGAGGATAATACTTATTATGATGTAAAATGACAGAAGTGAATTTAAGTGACATGATTGTAAAAACAATGGAGCATTGTACACAATTCAATGCTCCATATTACATCATAATGCAATAATAAAAATAGATTTTTATTGAGCTATCACACCTGCCCAACTGGAAGAGAAGCGGAAGTTACCGACATTTCCGGTCAAATCATCGCGGTTCCTAAATGAAATAGAACGAATCCCCCCTTTTAATTTGTTATTATCTTCGTCCCCCTTCGCTACCACATCGGGTTGAGGTTCTTCTGCTGTTAAGGCTGGGTCTACAAATAATGAAACCTCGTTCTTTTTATAATCCAGTTTGAGAACCAATAGATGCGTCTTATTAAGCGCATGGCTTTTGAAGGATTCTGCATTAACTCTTAACAGATTAGTCCCGAATCGGATATGTTCATCGTCTATCTTACCGACATATACTCTGGCACGCAGATTACCGCCAGTATGAACAGGGGAAAGAGCAATGAAATCGCCTAAGCGACTGGAAGCGACGGAGGAAAAGTTTGCCAAAAATGAAAGGTATAAAGTTCCCCTGCAATAGTCATTCTTTTCAGAAATGGAATATACGCTAAATCTTGAACCTTTCACATTTTCCGGGAGTTCTCCTATTTTGATAGATACTCCTTTTTCCGTATATCCCTCATAACTGAGCTCTTGTCCGGTAATGGGACTACCGGCATTCTTGTCAGTTTGGGAAGAGAATGCTTCACACCAGGTATCTATTTTTATCGGAGCATCAGCTTTATTATATGTAGCTTTTTCCAATTTATCACCTTGTTTATATCCATTTAGCAGATTGCTTTTTAATACTTGTGCGTTGCTTGATAATACAAAGGCTGCCAGGCTTAAAATTAATACTGATCTTTTCATAATGCTATAATTAAATGTGTTGATAATTTTTTCTGAGACAAAATTAGTCTGAACTTTTTATTCCGACTAGTGAAAAAATTCCATTAAACATGTACATATGTTCACAAACACATAAATATATTTATTAATCTTCGTTTATTTCTGTTTCTCTTATGCCCTCTTGGTATCTTTTCTGATAACTGGAAGGAGAGATGCCAAATTGAGCCTTAAAACATCTGCTGAAATAGAACGGGTCATTGATGCCGACCATATAAGTTACTTCAGATACGGTATATTTCTTGGTTGACAACAATTCAGCAGCTTTCTTCATTCGCATGATACGAAGATATTCTTTGGGAGTATATCCGGTCACTCCACGCACTTTACGGTAAAAGATGGTGCGACCCAGTGACATCATAGAAGCAAAATCATCGGCAGTAAATTCAGGGTTAGTCAGTTGTTCTTCCACTATCTTGGTCAGATTTTCGACAAACTCCTTGTCTTTATCCGATGTACACATCACAGGACGTTTGGCTGACAAGTCATTGGAAAACTTCTCCTTTAGTTTGTCACGCTGTTCTATCAGTTTGAATATGCTTGCCAGTAACAGTTTGGTACTGAAAGGTTTTGTTATGTAAGAGTCTGCACCGCTTTTCACTCCTTCCAGATGGCTTTCCGCTGCATTCAGGGCTGTAAGTAGGATTATAGGAATATGACTGGTACTAAAGTCACTTTTTAGTTTACGGGTTATCTCGAAACCATTATATCCAGGCATCATGACATCGCTGATAATGAGGTCTATATCATTATTATGGGCATACTCCAGACCATTTTTTCCATCCGCTTCGGCAGCAACCTCGAAATATGGGGTCAGTTCTTCTTTCAAGAATTCCCGTACGTCATTGTCATCCTCGATAATAAGTATTTTCCGTTTGTTTAGAGGACCCTCTTGATCAGATGCGTTCAGTTCTGTTTTTAGTTCTTTCTCTATATTTTCTACTTCTTTATCTATTTCTTCTTCTGATTCAGAGTGAGCATTTTCCTCATTAAGAGCAGAAAGCGAAGGATGGTTTTGTGCTTCTTCTTTTAATATGGCATTTTCAGGAATAAGGAAGTCGTTAGATTGATAAATGGAAGAATCAGTAGGTAAAGTTACAATGAAAATAGAACCACCTGACGGATTTTCTTCATAGCAGATGTTCCCTTTGTGAACATGAACCAGTTCATGGGTAAGATGTAAACCTACTCCTATACTGTCGCTAGAAAAACTGCTTTGCATGAAACGTTTAAACAGCTCATTACGTTTTTCTTTGGGTATGCCTACACCTGTATCCGTTACTTTCATGATTAATAGCTGTTTCTGTTTATCAATATAAATGCTGAATTCTATCTTTCCACCGGAAGGAGTATATTTGAAAGCATTTGATAAAAGATTGTAGGCGATTTTGTCGATATTACCTTTATCAATATACATTTTGTATGAATTGACGGATGGTATAAATTTGAAATCCATATTCTTGGATTCGGCTGTATCCTGAAAGCTTAGGTAGATTTCATATAAGAAAGCGATAACGTCAGTTTCTTCAAGTGAAAGGGCGAGTTTGTTGTTCTGCATTTTCCGGAATTCAAGTAATTGGTTGATCAGACGCAGCATACGCTGGGTACTTTTGTCCATTAGTTTGATAGAGTAACGTATCTCCTTGGGGATATTGTGGGTACGGTGGATTCTGTCCAAAGCCCCTTGTATTAGTGTAAGCGGAGTTCTGAATTCATGTGAGATATTGGTGAAAAATACTAACTTGTATTCTGTTAATTGCTTTTCTACTTTAATTTTATTCCGCAAGTTGTTAATATTCCTGATAGTACGATATACAAAATACATGATAATGCCTGCAATGAGTATGTAAACAAAGAAAGCCCATCCGGTTGCCCAAAAAGGGGGAGTTACTTTGATTTCAAGTGTCTCCTCGTTATCACTCCATATACCTGATACGCTGCAGGCTTTGACATGTAGATAGTAGGTACCTGCCGGTAAGTTTTTATAAGCTGCAAAGTTTAATGTAGAAGGAATACTCCAGTCATCGTCATATCCTTCAAGTTTGTAGCTGAACCTTGTATTAGTCGAAATGGGATAGTCAAAAGTGGAGAAGTCTATGACAAAGGAACTTTGGTAATATTTCAGACTGATGGCATCTGTATATGCCAGAGCGGCTGTCAATGGAGAGTCCATATCGGCAGGACGGACTGATATTCCGTTTAACTTTAAGTCTGTAAATGTAACGGACGGAATTTTCTCTTTGTTTTTAATTTGCTTAGTATTGAGTATTATAAGTCCGTGGTTGGTGCCGAAAGCCAAACGACCATCTTTTAATTTGGCACATCCTTCTGTATATACATTCCCCAATATATCATTAGAAAAGAAGTAATTGTTGAATATTTTGTTTTCCGGGTTAAAACAAGAAATCCCATATTCGGTGGATACCCAGATATTTCCTTCATCATCTTCAATGAAAGCTTGTACTACACTGTGGACAAGTCCATCATTGACCGTATAGTGAGTAAAGGATATATCTTTATAATCATTCTTTATATTGGCTACGCAAAATCCGATACCTGATTCGGCAATCCATATCCTGCCTTTCTTATCTTGTATAATTGATTTTATTTCATTGCTTTTCAGGGCATGGTTATCCAGATTGTATTGGTAAAAATCGTTCGGGTCTTTTATAATACGGTCAGGATCGAATACAAAAACACCTTCACTGGTTCCTACCCATATCCATCCGTTACGGTCTTCGCAGATAGTGCGGATTTCCTTTTGGCCATAAGTCTTATTGAAAAAATGCCGGAATATGTATTTGTCTTTTTTAGGAACAGCGAGATCAAGTCCTCCGCCGAACGTTCCTATCCACATACGTTGTTTGCGGTCTTGCAAAATGCAGAATACTGGATCGGCAGCTAAGGAATTTGTATCGGTTGCCTGATGTATATAGTGTTGGTCGTCTCCGACTTGGAGCCCTTTCCCGCGTGTTCCCAACCATATATTACCTTTACTATCCTCACATGCAGAATAGATATTTATATCATAATACTTTTTGCTTTTCTGTTTTGTTAGTTTATTATCGTAGATATATAATCCGCCTGCACGCGTTGTTATCCATACTTCGTCATCTTGCATGTGGGATATGAAGCGGATGGCATTTGCCCTGTCGATATTTAATTCACCTTCGGGATATACTTTTGCAGCCCCTTTATTTATGATTTCAATTTGGGATATACCGGAATATTCGCTACTTGTCCATAAATTGCCCGAGTGATCTTCTATTATATATTGAAGATAGTTTGAGGCGATGGGATTTGTATGATTGGCGGTTGCGGTAAAATGTTCCAGTTCTTTAGTAGTAGGATTATAGGCAAAAAGTCCGTTCCCATAAGTCGTTATCCATATAATGTCTCTGGAGTCATGATAGACATGATAGCGTTCGTAATCAATGAAATATGGAAGCTTTGACGATCTTACATCAATCTTTTTGACACTACCGGATTCTTTTTGAATATAGTTAATGTATCCAGTCTGATTATGAACCCAGTAGTTGTTGCGGTTATCTTTCACTACCAATCCATTACGGATATTGAGCTCTTCCGGAGCAATTCTGGTTGTATTGGTCTTGGGATTGAATAAGATTCCGCCTTGTTTGGTAAATAACAGCCATTCGTTACGTAATACAATATTGCCTGTTAGCAAAAAATCAGTTGATGTGGCAGTATTGGCAACTTTCGTGAGGTGCTGCTGGTTGTATTTCCAAATAAATCCCTCTGATGTTATGAAATAAATAGTATTATCAATGACTGCGCTTTGAAGGAAGTAGTGAGTCGAATCTATACATTCGAGCGTGTTATCTTTAAGTAAATACAGCCCTTTTCCTGTACCAATCCAAATGGAATTTGAATCAAATACACTAAGAAAACGTATATTGTCGGATTTTAGTTTATGGTTGTCGGTAGAATATGTTTCCGAACTGAATTTGTTGTTTTTATAAGTAATTTTCCGGCAGCCTTGCACCCTTCCCCAAAGCCATATATCCTTATTAGGGAGGATTGTGACTTCATTATAACGGTCTTTCATTTCTCCTTTGCCGGTGAAATCTACAAAACAGTCTTTTTTCGAATCATAACAACTGATTTGTTCCGCGGAAGTTGTAATCCATAGGAATCCGTCAGAGTCTTCCTGTACACTTCTGATACGATGATCCGCTAATGACAGTTCTTCACCGCTCTGGGGACGGAAAGTAACAAATGAATTTCCATCATAACGGCTCAGGCCATTTAAAGTAGAAAACCAAATGAATCCTTTGCTGTCTTGATAGATATGCCTGATAGAATTATTGGCTAATCCGTCAGTGGCAGTCAGATTCCTAGCATGTATTTCTATGGAGGCGTTTGCCGGATATATAATACATGTACATATAAAAAAGAAAATTGTAGCTTTAATGAAGAATCTCATACTTGTATAGTGATAATAATGATTGTGTTTTTTTAGATTTGCGGTAAAGATAGATAAATAGCACGTAATTTTAAAGTTTAAATTCAGACTTTTGCATTGAATTTCTTGAATAACCTGAAAAAAAGAAAGAGGGACTATATAAGAATGTTCAGGTGGACAAATGTGCATGGTATATGGAGAAAAATGCATGAGCAGCTTCATGTATGCCGCTATATTTGCTGTTGAATTGATAACTGGATTTTGTATTACCATGGTTTATGAGATTGTATAAAACTAATATTATTAAATGAAAACTAGAATGTATGAAAAGCACTGTTTGTGAGATTAGCTGTTGGAGAAGAAAATATATATTTTTCTTCTTGATGATGATTTCGGCTCTCCATTCGGTCACAGTATTTGCACAAAAACGTACCATATCCGGTACGGTGGTTGATGAACGAAATGAACCGTTGATCGGGGCAACTATTGTAGCAGAAGGGAAGTCTGGAATGACAATTACCAATGTGGGTAAGCGTCTCCGCGATTCTATATAGTTTGCTAAAATAAAAAGGCTAATGCTCCC
>OGRC01002006.1_pt1 | contig 11981 bp, 12 predicted proteins | sample 1553431 | NCBI WGS metagenome assembly OGRC01 (sample SAMEA2580064, study PRJEB22360) | human gut metagenome | biome: human gut; feature: human-associated habitat; material: faeces | place: Denmark | collected 2008/2010
GGAAAGCCGGCAAGCTTTGATCTTTTCTTCATCGGTTAAAAGACATGTCTCGATGATGACTTTTACGATCGCCGGTTTGGATGCTTCCACAACTGCGCGGATGTCCTCTCTTACAAAATTCCAGTCTTTATCTTTCACAGCGCCGACATTGATCACCATATCTACTTCCTGCGCGCCGGTTTTGACTGCTTCTGCCGCTTCAAATGCCTTAGCGGATGTGAGCATTGCGCCAAGCGGGAAACCGACAACGCAGCAGGTCTTTACATTGCTTCCTTTCAATTCAGATGCAACGAGTGCGGTGTGGCAGGTGTTGACGCAAACGGAAGCAAATCCGTATTCCTTTGCTTCCTTACAGTAGCGGATGACGGTTTCTTTCGTAGCGTCCGCTTTTAATACGGTATGGTCGATTCTTTCTGCGATGTTCATAATGTACCTCCTAATAAAAATGATGGATTAAAAAGATAGAATATGTAAAGAATGAGTTTCTTCTTTACTTGATATTGCAATTATAGCATAGGTTATCCTAAAATACAATTGAAACCGGTTTGATAAATAAAAAACGAAAATATATGTGCGAAATGCACTAAAAATATATGAAAAAGATGGTGAAATTGACGTTTTGATCACAAAAGAAATAAAAAAGATTGACTATCGGAAAAAGCAGTGCTATTGTGAGATTAGAAAATATGAAAGCGGTTTTATAAAAAGTTTCATAAATTTTGTCGGTTATAAATAAAACGACCGACGAAAGAAGAGACGGAGCAGACAGGAGGAAAAGAAAATGGGCAAAGTTGTTGTATTTGGTAGCTTTGTAGTCGATCTGATGGCAAGAAGCCCGCATCTTCCGGTGCCGGGAGAGACTGTAAAAGGTTCGATGTTCAAGATGGGACCGGGAGGAAAAGGGTTCAACCAATGTGTTGCGGCGCACAAGGCAGGCGCGGATGTTGTGATGGTGACAAAACTCGGAAAAGACAGTTTTGCAAATGTTGCAACGGATGCGATGGATGAGTTGGGTATGCCGAAAGACAGTCTCTTTTTTACGGAGGAGACGGAGACCGGCATCGCGTTGATCCTTGTAGATGAGAATACAAGTCAGAATGAGATCATCATCGTTCCGGGTGCCTGCAATACGATCACGGATGCGGAAGTTGACAGCATCGAGGAACAGATCAAAGAAAGCGAATACGTACTGCTTCAATTAGAAGTAAATCAGGACGCCAATGAACGGGTTGTGGATATGGCAAATCGTTACGGATGTAAGGTGATCGTCAATACCGCGCCATATTCCAAAATATCCGATGAATTTCTCTCCAAGGTTTATATGGTGACGCCGAATGAAGTGGAGGCGGAGGAACTGACCGGAGTCCATGTGGAAGATCTGGAATCCGCACACAAAGCGGCGGAATATTTCTACAAAAAAGGTGTGGAAAAAGTGATCATCACACTGGGATCCAGAGGCGTGTTTGTTTCCTCGGACGGTAAGGAAGAGATCGTTCCGGCATTTAAAGTGGATGCGGTGGATACGACCGGAGCAGGAGACGCATTCAACGGCGGTCTGCTGGCGGCATTGTCGAAAGGAAAAGATATATGGGAAGCGGTTCGGTTTGCAAACGGACTGGCGGCGCTCTCGGTACAAAAATTAGGAACAACGCCGTCGATGCCGAAACTGGAAGAGATCGAAGCATTTTTGGAAGAGCACAAATAGAAAATAAAGTCGGCGGACTTTAGAATAAAAAGAAAGGGGAAAAAGAGATGTTAAAAGGAATACCTACAAGAATCGGATCGGATCTGTTGAAAGCGCTTGCGGATATGGGGCACGGAGATCTGATCATCATCGCGGATGATTTTTATCCGCCGGTCACAAAGACTCCGGGAGGGATCAGTATTCAGGCGAAAGGAAACACTGCGGCGGAGATGATCGACGCGATCCTGCAGTTGATGCCGCTGGATGCCGATTACTGCGAACATCCGGTAGAGTATATGGTTCCGGATAAAGACGCGGGGATCACGATCGAACGTCCGAAAGTGTGGGATGATGCGATCGCAGCGGTGGAGAAAAATGGTTACAGCGTCAAACAGGTCGGAGAGATCGAGCGGACAAAATTTTATGAAAAAGCAGGAAAAGCATATGTGACGGTATGTACAAGCGAAAGACAGCCGTATGGATGCTTTATCATGCAGAAAGGCGTTTTATAAACAAAGAAAAACAAAAAGGAGGAAAGATTATGAAGATGAAAAAAGTGTTGGCAGCGGTACTTGCAGGAACGATGGTGCTCTCTCTTGCAGCATGCAGCAAAGGCGGCGATTCCGGTGAAGCTCCTGAAAAAGGCGGCGAGGGCGGAAAAGGCGAGAAGTATACGATCGTATATCTGACGCCGTCCACAGCGTCACAGTTCTGGACCTACGTAGGGATCGGAATTGAAAATGCGATGAAAGATATGGAAGAAGAACATGGCGTTACCATTGATTTTTCAACCGTAGGACCGGCAGAAGAGAGCCAGACGGAAGAGTATGTAACCGCATTTGAGCAGTGTATCGCAAAACAGCCGGATGCGATCGTGACAGCGACGCTGGCGATCGATGCAACCGTGCCGAAAGCACAGGAAGCGACTAATGCAGGGATTGTACTGAACTTCGTAAACTGCGGTCTCGGCGTTGGCGATGACGGTGCAAATGAAGAAACTTATAACCAGTTCTATTACTGCTCCAACGATACGATCGGCGAGATGGCAGCGGAAGCGTTCCTTGAAATCGCAGAGCAAAAAGGAATTTCCACAGACTCGGGTGTGCTTGGTATGAATACAAACGTAGAAAATGAAGCGTTGAACCATCGTGTAGACAGTTTCCGTTCCTATATGGAAAAGAATGCGCCGGGACTGGAACTGACCGATACATATTATAATGGAAACGTTGTTGAGACGGCACAGTCCAATGCGGAAAATATCATTTCTACATACGGCGACAAGCTGATGGGAATGTATTCCGGAAATAACATCACAGGCGACGGCGTGTGCCTGGCAGTGCAGGGATCCGGAATTGCGGACAAGATCGTGAACGTGGCTGTTGACTCCGATGATACAGAGATCACCGCGCTCCGCGACGGATACCTGGATGCGATCGTTGTACAGGACGCATATGCACAGGGATATAAATGTATGGAAAATGCAATCCTTACACTGATCAACGGAGAGAATCCGGAGAGTGAAAAACAGGTGAACTGCCCGCCGGTTGTCATTACAAAAGACAATATGGACGACGTCGAGATGCAGGATCTGTTAGATCCGACACGTCTGAAAAAATAGAACAGAGGAAAGTGTTGAAAAGAGAGTTTGAGTGAGACTTAAACGGGAGGCTGCAGGAGAGTTGTAAGATTTGCCGCGCCTCCCGTTGTCAATCAGAGAGGATGGAATTATGAGCGAGACAATTATGAAAATTGACCACATCAGCAAATTTTATCCTGGCGTCACTGCATTAAACGATGTGAGTTTTGAGATCAAGAAAGGCGAAGTTCATGCACTGTGCGGTGAAAACGGAGCCGGAAAATCAACGCTCATCAAGTGTATCATGGGAGTTGAAAAGCCGGATAAAGGAAAAGTGCAGATGAATTACAACGGCGAGTGGATCGTCAACGCCAATGCGCTTGAAGCACAGAGCCATGGTGTGTTTGCGAATTATCAGCATGTAAATATCGCACAGGACTTGAGCATTGCGGAAAATTATTTCCTGGGCAGACAGCCGAAGACGAAGCTGGGACTTGTGGACTGGAAAAAGATGCAGGACGATACCCGGAAGATCATTGATAAATTTGAGATGAATGTCAATCCGAACGAAAAGATCAAGACACTTCCGATCGCAATGCAGGCGATGGTTACGATCAGTAAGATTTCGGTCAATGACGATATCCGTGTAGTGATCTTTGATGAGCCGACGGCTCTTCTGGAAAATGAAAAAGTAGAGATTCTCTTTAAGTTTATAGCGGAACTGAAAGAAAAAGGCGTCAGCATTATTTATATTTCTCACCGTCTGGAAGAGGTGATGGACATCTGCGACACAGTAACCGTATTGAAAGACGGTACTTATGTCGATACGAAACCGATCAGCGCGGTGACGAAAGATTCCCTGATCGCGATGATGGTAGGACGTGAGATGTCGGATATTTACAATATCGGACACCAAAAACCGGGAGAAGAAGTGCTGAGGGTGGAAAATTTCAGCGACAGTTCTCATTTTAAAGACATTAACTTCAATCTGAAAAAAGGAGAGATCTTAGGGTTTGTCGGGCTTGTCGGAGCCGGAAGAAGCGAAGTGATGCGGGCGATGTGCGGCGTGGAAAAACGTTTGACGGGCGATGTGTACGTCAAAGGCGAGAAAGTCAATATCAAAAATCCGAGCGACGCCATGCGGTACGGGATCAGCTTTTTGACCGAGGACCGCAGAACGGACGGACTTGCGCTTCAGCTTCCGATCAAGACGAATATCAATATGAATTCTTATGCGATGATCAGCAAGGGCGGCGTGATCTCTCTGAAAGCGGAACAGGACCGCGCAGTGGATTATTCAAAGCGGGTCAATGTAAAGACGCCGAGCGTGATGCAGCTTGTGGGTAATCTTTCCGGAGGAAATCAGCAGAAAGTCGTTATCGCAAAATTGTTATGCTGCGATCCGGATGTTCTGATCTTCGATGAACCGACAGTCGGCGTGGACGTTGGGGCAAAAGAGGAGATATACAAGATCATGGAAGAACTGACGGCACAGGGTAAATCGATCATACTGATCTCCTCATATCTGCCGGAAGTGATGGGACTGTCCGATCGGCTGATCGTGATGGCGCAGGGAAAGATCACTGGAGAATTTGCATCGGAAGAACTGAAAAACCTGAGAGAAGAAGATGTTCTGAAACGGGCGTCTATTGAAAGTTAGGAGGGACATTATGAATCAGGCAAAAAAAGGAAAAAATGGTTCGTTGACCAGCGTATTCCAACAGACGGAATTTACGCTCGGCATTATCATTGTGGCACTGTTTATCGTTGCATCCGTGGGAACCGATAACTTTTGTACCGTATACAACATCACAAACCTGATGAAACAGTGTGCGATCATCGGTGTTCTGGCGGTAGCGCAGACGATGGTGATCATCACCGGAGGGATTGATATCAGCTGCGGTGCGATCACGGGATTGTCCTGTATGGTACTGGCGCTTTTGCAGAGAGATACCAATGTGAATTTTTATCTGACGCTTGTAATTGCGGTAGTCGTTTCCGTATTGTGCGGTCTGCTCAACGGCATTATCGTTCATGAGTTCCGTGTTCCTGCGATGATCGCGACACTCGGAACACAGACGATCATTTATGGAATCGTAAAGATCATCAGCGGCGCGCTTACAGTCAGCGGACTGGATCAGCGGCTTTTGGATATGGGAAATACCAACATCGGAGGTTTGTTCCCGGTATTGGCGATCTTTTGGATCATCGTGTCGGTCGTGATCTTCCTTGTGTTGAAATTTACGATCTTCGGAAGAAACTTATATGTGATCGGAAGCGGTGTGGAAGTAGCGAAGCTTTGCGGTATCAAAGTACGGGCGATGTTCTATTCGGTTTACGCATTTGCAGGTCTGCTGTATGGTATTGCGGGTATCATGCTGGCAGCCCGTGTACAGAGTGCGCTTCCGACCGGCGGCGAGGGATACGAAATGAATGCGATCGCGGCAGCGGTTATCGGCGGTGCATCTCTGACAGGAGGACGCGGAGCTGTAGCCGGAACGATCCTTGGAACTATTTTGATGACGCTGATCAACAATGCCGGCGTACAGTTCGGACTGAACACACATGTGCTCGAGATCACAAGCGGTGTCCTGATCATTTTTGCGGTGACGATGGATATGCTCAAAGCAAGAAAGAAAGGTTGACATCTCTGCAAATTGTTGCTACCATTCTGAAAGATTATCCGTGTAGGAACTACGGAAAGAAAGAGGAATGTCATGAATATTTATGATGTAGCAAAAGAAGCGGGGGTTTCCCCATCAACCGTGTCCAGAGTGCTGAACAACAAGTCCAATGTGAAGAGCTCGACGCGGGAAAAAGTCATGCGTGTGATCGAGGGGACTTCGTATAAGCCAAATGCGCTCGCCCGGGAACTGAGTGTGGGAAAATCCAGAAATATCGCGTTTCTTGTGCCGGATATTGAGAATCCTTTTTTCAGCAAAATTCTGCATGGCATTTCAGATTGTGCGATTGAAAATGATTACAATGTATTTATGTTCGGAACAGATGATGATCTGGAACGGGAACATAAGATTTTGCGGAATCTGGAGAACAGCATCGTACGCGGTGTGATCATCACACCGATTTCAGAGGAAGACGACGCGACATTGCAGCTGCTCCGGCAGTTTGAACAGGATGGGATCCCTGTCGTGCTGATCGACCGTGATGTCCGTGAGCATCAGTTTGACGGAGTGTTTTCCAACGATATCGAGGGGGCGTGCGAAGCGGTGGAATGTCTGATCCAAGAGGGACATGAGCGGATCGGCGTGATCACCGGACCGAGTACGTCCAAACCGGGAAACGACCGGTGCATCGGTTATCGGCGGGCGCTGGAGAAACATGGGATCAAGGTGGATGAAAGTTACATTGTAAGCGGCAGATTCAAAGAGGAGGGTTCTTATCAGGCGATGAGGACGCTGATGGAACGGAAAGATCCGCCGACGGCAGTATTTACCTGCAACAATATGACGACGCTTGGATGTCTTCGGTATATGCAGGAACATCATCTGAAAGTATCTAAGGATATTGCGCTTGTCTGTTTTGATGATATCAAAGAACTGGAATATGCGGACATGCATCTGACTTCGGTTCTGCGGCCGATCTACGAGATGGGGTATGAGGCGATGAATATTCTGGAGAGACGGTTCGAGGATAAGGAGAGAAGCGGGACGATCCGGCATATCACGCGCAGACATTATGTGAATCCCTGGCTGGAAGTGAGAGGATCGGAAAAATTAATACAGCAAGAAAAATGAATAGGTTAAGAAGAACAAGAGACAGGAGGTTTTGACATGCCCCTGTCTCTTTTCTATTGCGTTGGATGCGGTCTCTGCATTTACAGGAATGTGATCTTACGGCAGTTCCGGGTGGATCACGATCTTCTGAACGGAAATGCTCTCGAGATATTCCCGAAGCTGAGGCTGGAAAGTCTCGTCGCGAAGTTTTTCCTGAATGGCAACGTAAGTGGCGTCGTCCGGCGTCGCAAAATAATATTTTGTGATTTCCGCCAGATTGTAGTCCGTCGTCGGAAACATACCGACCTTGTCGCGGATCACCTTGCCGTCGGCGTCGAGCATAACGCTTTGGACGCTGTCGAACGCTTCGTAACCGGGCTGGATCTTCGCTTCGTCATACCCAAGACGGAACGTTGCTTCATAAGGGGTGACGACAAGCGACTGAACGACTTCTCCGTTCGGACCGCTCTCATTGATCTCGGTGATCGCCGTATTGCTTAAATCCATGGCGACGTCGGTCTCAAACGTCCATGGACCGGTGAGGGATTCGCTGTGAGTTGCGAGTTCGTCAACCGTCAGTTTCCAGTGGAAAGATTCCGGGGTTTCTGTTTCCAGAGCCAGCGGATAAAGATTAAAGTCCACGCGGAAAGAGCCGATAAACGTGGAGTCGTCCGTAAATTCACCGCGCAGGGCAACCGGCGTCCATTGGAAGTGATCGGGATCTTCATTGTCGATCTCGTATTCGGCAGGCGTTTTTAAGAAATCATATTCCTGTGAGTTTGCAAGATAAAATTCGTGGACGATCCCCTCTCCGGTATCCTGTTCCGTCCCTTTTTTGAGTTCTTCGGAAAACGGTTTCGCTGATTCGAGCATGACGGAGACGTACAGGGCCTGCGTATCACAGTATACTTCGGAGAGCGTGACTGTGACATCGTTTGCGGTGCAGACGTTTCCGTTTGTCAGCGGCTCGGCGACTTCGTCAAAGTTTCCGGTATAGCGCTGTTCGTCCTGTACTTCTTTAAAAATACTTCCGATCAGCGGGATTTTGGAAGCAAGCACGGGATTGGAAATGCAGAATGCGGAAAATGCGGTGATCAGTACAGCCGCCGCAGCGCCGCTTGCAAAAATCCGGTGTTGTTTCTTTTTGCGGGACTGTTTTTTGATCGCGTCGAGATTTTCGGAGACGATGTTGTCTAATTTATCGGATGGGATTGGGATTTCATCAAAATTAATTAGCATAAAGATAGTCCTCCTTTAATATATTTTTCAGTTCACTTCGGGCGCGGCTTAAGTAGGCTTTTACCGAACCCTCCGGAATATTCATGACAAATGCGATTTCCCGGACGGAAAAGCCGCTGAAATATTTTAAAACGATCACGGTCTGGTAACGTTCGGAGAGTTGGTCGATGGCAGAGTACAGATCGTGCTTTTCTTCCAGTGAAACGCCGTTGTACCGCTCGGAAATCTGGATTTCGTCTGCGGAATCAAAATAGATGACTTTCTTCAATTCGTCCTGTGCGGTGCGGATCAATATTTTCGTGATCCATGTCTTGAACCAATCCGGATTTTTCAGCGTGTGGATGTTCTGAAATCCTTTTAAAATGGTTGTTCCTACAATGTCCAGCGCATCCTGTTCGTTTTTCATATATAAGTACGCCATTTTGTAGAGATATTCTTTGTATTCGGTGATGAGCGCGCCGTAAGCATCCGGATTTTTCCGGATCGCTTTCCTGGCAAGCTTTCTTTTTTTTGATGGATCCATAGATCGGATTCCCCCTTTCGTTTCAAACATGCTGCATGTACTGTAAACCAGCTTACACTGATTAGACGGAAATTCACAGAGAAAGGTTACAATTTTGTTTGAGTTGTTTGTAAACATATGATAAAATAATCCGGTTACTACGAAAAAGAGGAAAGATAGGATTGAGGAGAGAAAACAAGAGATGAACGATATTCTTACAAAACTGAATGATTTTATGTACACTTATGTGCTGATCATCATGCTCGTGGCAGTAGGCGTATATTTTACCATCCGGACAAGAGGCGTGCAGATCCGTCTGTTAAAAGACGGGATCAAAAGCCTGATGGAAAAGAATACCGAGGAAGAGAACGGAAAGAAAAAAGTGTCGTCTTTTCAGGCGCTGATGATTTCAACAGCTTCCCGTGTCGGGACAGGAAATATTGCGGGAATTGCGACTGCGATCGCCGCAGGAGGACCGGGCGCGGTATTTTGGATGTGGCTGATGGCTGTGATCGGCGGAGCTTCGGCATTTGCAGAGAGTACACTGGCGCAGGTTTATAAGGTGAAAGAGAACGGGGAGTTCCGCGGAGGACCGTCCTACTATATGGAACGGGCGCTCGGCAAACGTTGGATGGGAGTTTTGTTTTCAGTACTTCTGATCATCTGTTTCGCATATGGATTCAACGGACTGCAGTCGTATAATATGTCTTCGGCGCTGGAATATTATATTCCGAACTATACGGAGTCGATCTGGCCGATGATAGTCGGACTTGTTCTGGCGGCGGCAACCGCGGTCGTGATCTGGGGCGGATCCCACCGGATCGGTGTGATCACATCGGTGATCGTTCCGATCATGGCAATCTCTTATATTTTGATCGGAATCGTGACGATGATCATGAATGTGTCCGAACTGCCGAAAGTCTTCGCGCTGATTTTTGAAAATGCGTTTGATTTTCAGGCGATGGCAGGAGGATTGGCAGGAAGCGCGGTCGTGATCGGAATCAAGCGAGGACTGTTTTCTAATGAAGCCGGAATGGGTAGCGCGCCGAATGCATCGGCGTCGGCAGATGTGGCACATCCGGTCAATCAGGGACTTGTACAGACGATCTCCGTATTTATCGATACACTTTTGATCTGTTCCAGTACGGCGATGATGCTGCTTGTGTCCGGCGTGGAGGGAAAGGGCGGCGTTCTCGACGGGATCCCGTATGTGCAGGCGGCGATCAGTTCCAATGTGGGACAGTGGGGAATCCATTTTATTACGTTTTCTATTTTTGCGTTTGCGTTCAGCAGCCTTGTAGGAAATTATTTCTACGCAGAATCTAATATTTTGTTCATTAAGAATAATAAGACACTGTTGTTCGTATTTCGGATCACCTGTATCGTGGCGATCTTCCTCGGCGCGCAGGCAGACTTTTCGCTTGTGTGGAATCTGGCGGACGTGACGATGGGACTGATGGCGATCGTAAATATCATCGCGATCTTCCTGCTTAGCGGAACGGTCGTCAAGGTACTCACTGATTATGAGAAACAGAAAAAGCAAGGGATCAAACCGGTGTTCCATGAGAAAAATGTGGGAATCAAAAATACAGTCTGGAAGTAAGGCGTTCCTTGATTGAAATAACGGGAAATATATGATAAAATTAGGAAGATTTAGAGATCCTTTTCTCATTTTTACCGGAAAAGGCGGCGGTGAGGAGGAATCTCTTAAGAATCGAACAGCCTGATGATGTAACAGTGGTGCAGCGGAGAGTGAAAAGAAAAAGGCTTGAAAAAGCCTGTAAATACAGGAGGTTTTAAGAAGATGGAAGCTTACAAGCAGGAATTTATTGAATTTATGGTGGAAAGCGACGTGCTGAAATTCGGCGAGTTTACGCTGAAAAGCGGAAGAAAGTCTCCGTTTTTCATGAACGCGGGTGCATATGTGACCGGAACACAGTTGAAAAAGCTGGGCGAGTATTACGCAAAAGCGATCCACAGCACTTACGGAGATGATTTTGACGTCCTGTTCGGACCGGCGTACAAAGGAATCCCGCTTGCGGTCGTGACGGCAATGGCATACAGCGAATTATACGGAAAAGAGATCCGTTACTGTTCGGACCGGAAAGAGGAAAAAGATCACGGTGCAGATAAGGGAAGCTTCCTTGGAAGTAAGTTGAAAGACGGAGACCGTGTTGTGATGATCGAAGACGTTACGACGTCCGGAAAATCCATGGAAGAGACCGTTCCGAAAGTAAAAGGAGCGGCAGACGTGGAGATCGTAGGACTGATGGTGTCCCTGAACCGTATGGAAGTCGGAAAAGGCGGGGAGAAATGCGCGCTGGATGAAGTGAAAGATCTGTATGGATTCGAGACGGCGGCGATCGTGACGATGGAAGATGTTGTAGAGTGTCTGTACAACAAAGAATGCAACGGAAAAGTTGTGATCGACGATACATTGAAACAGGCGATCGACGCATATTATGAAACATACGGTGCAAAGCAGAACTAAGTTTTTCGGGCGGAAACGGAGTGGATGTAGATGGAAAAGGCATATAAGACAATGACAGCTTCCGGTGCGATCGGGATCGTCGTGGGAGTGATCATGGTTGTGACAGGCGTTGCAGCGGGGATCCTTTCGATCGTAGGCGGAGCGCGTCTTTTGAAAAACAGAAATGTAATTACATTTTAAATGTGAAACGGGAATCAGATGAGAAGCGGAAAATTTATGCGGATCTGCTTCTCGTTTTCCGTTTTTTGAGCAAAGTAAGGGGTAATGATTTGAATCAGAAACAAGTGAGAAAAGTCCGGATGCTCGGGAAAATATTGTTTGTATTGTACATTGTTTTTCTCGTATATTTTCTGTGCTTTTCCGAGTTGTATGGACGTACCGGTACTGTGGAAGAATATCGGTATAATCTTGTACTTTTTAAGGAGATAAGCCGCTTTATCGAATACCGCGAGGAGCTGGGAACATTTGCGGTATTTGCCAATTTATTCGGAAATATATTGATCTTTGTGCCATATGGATTTTTTATATCCGTGGCGAGCCACAGCAGAGGCTTTTTGAAAACGGTATTCTACAGTTTTGTACTCTGCTTCGGGGTGGAGATATTCCAGCTTTTTACAAGAGTCGGAAGCTTTGATGTGGATGATATGCTGCTCAACACCCTGGGGGCAGCCGCAGGTTATCTGTGTTACCGCCTGGTACAATGGACCCGGTGCAAATTGAGAAAAAGGAGGCTTTCCCGTTGAGGCAGATTGGCG
>OGRC01002010.1_pt1 | contig 11955 bp, 8 predicted proteins | sample 1553431 | NCBI WGS metagenome assembly OGRC01 (sample SAMEA2580064, study PRJEB22360) | human gut metagenome | biome: human gut; feature: human-associated habitat; material: faeces | place: Denmark | collected 2008/2010
CATGGGCGTCGGAACAGGTACTCGCTTCGGAGCACCTTCCATTTTCGTTCTTCCTTGTCGTTTTCCATATGTTCGGTCATTGATGTTGTCCGGACGGGGAGAGCGTCCTCTTCCATCGTTCCCGCTCGCCCGGACGTCCGCAGGAAAGAGCCCCGTCGTGGTCATAGCCCGGAAGCTCCTGTACGAACCGTGCACCCGGCGGGCCATTCGGGAACAAGAATAATCAAAAATAGCGGTTCGTCCAAACGGTCCGGCATGCTCGGCTGATTCCGTCTTCGTCTGTCCGATCGCGTGAGGGTTTCGGTCGGACGCACGACATGGGAAAATTCCGGTAAAGAAACCCTGTCCCGTTTGTCTGACGGGGGGCAGGAAGCATCGGGCGCGGCTTCTCCGTATTGTTAGCCGGAGCGGTTTCCGACGCACCGATTCCGATCGGTCCGGGTTTCCTGAAAAATGACGCGCCGGGCCTCGGCAATCGCTCTGCGGAGCATATTCCCGGACCGTGTCCGGTACAGCTCGCCGGAGGGGAAGCCGAAAAACGGGCGGCCGGCACGTTATTCCGTTTATTTGGCGTATATTTGCACCGATTTATGATTTGTCACTTGTATCGGGCAATTCGCCGTTCCGGCGCCGAAGACCTCGGCTTTTACACGTCGGTCATATTCGAACACCAATCCATTCACACATGACTCAAACAAAAGAATTCAGCGCCCTCGGGCTGACCGACCGGACGCTCGAGGCGATTCGCTCGAAAGGCTTCGAGACCCCGTCGCCCATACAGAGGCTGACGATTCCCGCGCTGCTCGACACCGAAAAGACGAACGACATCATCGCGCAGGCCCAGACCGGGACCGGCAAGACCGCCGCGTTCGGCCTGCCGATTCTCGAACGGCTCCGTCCGCTCAAGGGCGCGACTCAGGCCCTGATCCTGGTTCCTACGCGCGAGCTGGCGCTGCAAGTGACCGAAGAACTGCTGTCGCTGAACGGCCGCAGCAAGCTGTCGATCTCGGCCATCTACGGCGGCGCTTCGATGAGCGAGCAGCTCCGCAGACTGTCCAAGGGCGTCGACGTGGTCGTCGGAACGCCGGGCCGGATACTCGACCACTTGCACCGGGGAACGCTTGACATCAGGGAACTCCAGTACCTGATCCTCGACGAGGCCGACGAAATGCTGAACATGGGCTTCATCGAGGATATCGAGGAAATCCTCTCCCATGCGAACGACCGGCGACGCATTCTGCTCTTTTCGGCCACGATGCCCGAGCGGATCATCCGTCTTTCGGAGGCTTACATGCGCAATACGGAGGTGCTGCGCGTGGAGTCGCAGCACCTGACGGCCGACCTCACGAACCAGATCTATTTCGAGGTGCGCGAAGCCGACAAGTTCGACGCCCTGACCCGCATCATCGACGTCGAGCCCGAATTCTACGGCATCATCTTCGCCCGCACCAAGATCGGGGCCGACGAAACCGCATCGCGGCTCGCCGCCCGCGGCTATGCCGCCGAGGTGCTGCACGGCGACGTCTCGCAGGCCCAGCGCGAAAAGATACTCCGCAAGTTCCGCGACCGCTCGGTCAATATCCTCGTCGCCACCGACGTGGCGGCGCGCGGCATCGACGTGGGCAATCTGACCCACGTCATCAACTACTCGCTGCCGCAGGACTCCGAGAGCTACGTGCACCGCATCGGCCGCACGGGCCGCGCCGGCAAGCAGGGCACGGCCATCACCTTCGTCTCGCCCTCCGAATTCCGGGGACTGAACAACCTGATGCGCGACATCAAGGTCGAGATCAAGCGCGAAACCCTCCCCTCGCCGCAGGACATCGTCGAGATGAAACGGCTGAAGATCAAGGATGAGATGCAGGAGATCGTCGAAAACGAAAGTTACGACGGCTACCGGGAGTTCGCCGAAGAACTGCTGGCCGAATACACGCCCGACGTAGCGCTGGGCGCCCTATTGCGTCTGGCGTTCCGCAGCGAACTCGACCAGAGCAACTACCCCGAAATCCGTTCGTTCTCGGTGGACCGCAAAGGCACGGCGCGGCTGTTCCTCGCCGTGGGCAGACGCGACGGCTACACGGCGCGCAAGCTGGTCGATATGCTCAAGTTCAAGTGCGCCCTGCGCGACAAATACATCAACGACGTCCAGATCTCGGACAACTTCTCGTTCGTGAGCGTGCCGTTCCACGATGCCGAAGAGATCGTCCGCAAGCTCAACCGCTTGAACCGGGGCCGCCGGCCGATAGCCGAAATCGCCCGCGACGGCGAGGAAGCCGCAGCCCGCAAACCCCGGCGCGCGAAAACGGCCGACGCCGGCGGAGAGGAATACGCTCCGGCCCCGAAAAAATCCGTCCGCAGGGAGAAACCGGCCGCCCCGGCACAAACCGCCCCGGCTGCCGGCGACGAATCCACCGCGCCGCGCCGCAAGCTGAAAACCAAGGTCCAAACCGAACCCCGTCCGGAAATCCCCGATTTCAGCAAAATGTCGAACGAAGGTTTCGACTGGTCGGCCTTCATGAAATTCGACGACGGCACGGCATGGGGCCGCGACGAGAACGGCAAAGGCAAGGGCACCAAAAGCGTCCGCAAGACACCCAAACGGACCGTCACGGCCGCCCAGCGAATCGCCGCCAAAGGCAAGAAACGCAAATAACCGCAATAGAACAAGCCCCGGAATCCGGGGCTTGTTCATCCCCCCCTCCGAATTGAAACATATAAAAAAAGAGTGCAACCTAAATTGTCGCACTCTTCCTTGGCGGAAAGAGAGGGATTCGAACCTCTCTTATATCACACAATATATCAAGCTATTACACACAGCTTCAATTTGAGTACACCGAATAGCCCACAGCTTATTTACATCGTTTTATTCTGTGTTGCACTTGGTTAGGTAAAAATACAAAATTTATCGCAAAAAATCAAATTTTTTGTATCCATATTTATTAAGCGGACTGGAGCGGTCAAGGACGGACATCGATATCGGAAAATTCCATGTGATATTAACTTGCGGCTTTCATAATCACCCGCTTAAATATATCATTATGGATTGCATGCTTATTGAAACGAGCGCTTATAACGATCTTCAAGCGCATATACAACGGCTATTGGAACGTATCTCCAATTTGCACGCGCTGTCTGAAAAATCACAAAACGCCCGCTGGCTGACGACAGACGATGTTTGCAAGGCTTTAAGCATAACCAAACGAGCCCTGCAATATTATCGTTCCTGCGGCATAATACCCTACACTGCCATCGGCAACAAAGTAGTATTCCGGGAAGAAGATATCCGCTGCTTGCTGGAAAAGAATCTGATAAAAACTGAATAGAGCCATGTACGAAGACATCATCACACGTGACAGCAGCGAATTCAAAGAGCTGCGCCGTAACATCGTTCGGGCTATTCAAGCCGTAGATATATTGATCGACACACACCGTCCGTCCATCGGGAAGGAGGTCTACCTCACCAGCGAGGAGGTTCGCAGTATCTTCGGTTTGAGTAAGCGATCTTTGCAAAACTACCGCGACAACCGCCAGATACCCTACACTTCCATCGGCGGCAAGATTCTATATCCCCAATCGGCAATTTATAAATTGTTGGAGAGCCGCTACGTCAGAGCTCTGAGATGATGAAACGGGCAGGAGAAATAACCTCCTGCCCGTTCCACTGATAATAGTCTTGCAGTAAAAAAGAATTCCCAGAAATACCATTATCAGCCTTTCATATTCAAGTCATCTACCCTTCCATTTACGACTTTCAATATCGTAATTTGGAAAGGCATGGCGAACGCTAGCCACCAGCAAAATTTTCCGTTAAAATGAGTCTAGCCCATATATTGTATCGTAATGGTTATAAGTCGTACTGCCAGCCGTGTCATAGATTATGTTAATGGCGATGAATTAAAAAGAGATTTCAGTATTTGACTCACATCTTCATTGAAACTTGTGTTCTCCGCAAAGGTAGCTGTTTTTATAAAAACAAAAGGCATATAGAAAGAAAAATATACCTAACCAAATATAGGTTACTCTGATTTAACATATATTAGGCTAATGCACAAACTAAACTGAATTTTCAACGTATTTTCACTATCTGACTATTCGCAAAATATACAGTCCAAATAGAAGATAAAGCCACTGTATATTTTTTCGCTACATTTTCCATTTATACCATTTTCCAACATAAGCCAAAGTCGCAAGTATGCGCTCAATGAGGTAGAAAAGAGATGAAGATAAAGATTATCCTGCTTCTGTTTCTAAAACGCTATGCGACAAAAATACAGACGCCGTGCGTTACAGCCCATGCCGAAATGTTATAATACAACTGTGTCATACGGAAATCGTCTGAAGAGTAGGCATTTGTCATACATGTCATGATATTATTTTTGTTAAAGTCCAGCTTAAACATTGAGCGTTGCAACAAATCCAGTAGATCATGTCCTTGACAGACATGTAGATAATCTTCCGATACCAGACCTTTATCCCGTACTGTCTGCTCGAACTGCTCCCGTGTGAATTGGGTATGACAATGTTCCAGAAATTTTCGTACTAATATCTCCTCCCAATCGGGCGCCGGAGCGTGTTCACAATCCTGCCAGCACACGCTTATCTTAACCTTTCTTTTAAAACGACATCCCAACTTGTAAATATGATTACAGATACGGAGATAGCCCATATAACGAGCGATAGGCAGACATTCTATAAGTTTTGCTGGAAATTCGGGATTCCAATTCACTAAAGCAGTTGTAACGGACGGTGCCGAAAAGAGCATCATTTCCACATCTCGGAAATCCGTATGAAATATTGCAGGAGGAAACTGGTGTACCGTATCTTCATATCGTGTGTAATCCGTATCCCGTATTCCAAAAATCCGGGTAGTCAGTCCTTGACGCAGTATATCCGTAACAATTGTTTCCACGTGCTCAAAACCTTTACGTCCTTCCTCGTCCTCCGCAGGTAATACATTGACGATATCCGTATCGAAGAAACGCTTATAAACATTCATGTCGTCCGTATCCTCGACAAGCACCCATACGCGTTCAGCTTCTAGCGGCGAACGCAAAGCCGATTCGATTATTCCTTTCGTATAGGTTGGCTGCAATCGAGCAGTTGTAGTTTGTAACGATGCCGGTCCCATATCGATCAAGAGAACGATTTTGACTGTGTATACAAATCAACGGACAAGTCCCAATCGTTATTAAATACCTGGGGTGAATGTGTTCCAATGATACTTTGAATCTGCCGCTCCTCCACGATCGTCTGCATATTGCGGAGAAAATCTATTTGCCATGCCAGATGAAATGATAATTCGGGCTCATCCATGAGTACCAATGATTTATCCTCCGCCCGGAAAAGCAATTCATAAGTCTGTATTAGGATATGTTGCTCTCCAGAGGAGAGTTTATCAAGAGGAAGAATTGTAGCTTTATCATCGCTTATCACGAACCGATAACCGAACTCAGGACCGATCTCCACATGCTTATGAGCAAATTGGCACCGTTTAATGATCTTTTCGAAAATTCTTAACTTATGTAGAAGCGGACGGTAAACCATGGCTTTGTCTTCCATAAGCATAAAATAAATCAATTGGGGAATGTTTTTCCCTGAATTATAGTCGGGAATCTGGTATTGCTTGCTAAATCCATAATGATGCAAGTCATCAAAAAGCGGCTGAAGTTGGCGCCTTTTCTGCTCGTATTTATCTTTATTAAAGTACCCCATCTTATCAAACTCTTCCAAAAGAGAATGAGGCTCGGATAATAATTCGTCTTGTTGTCCCATTCTTTTCGCAAGATCATCCGCATTGTCTTGAACTGCTGAAACTGTCATTTGAATCGTACCTGCACTCTCTCCAGGGCGGGTACCTTTATGGAGCAACCGCTGATCCCGAATGTAATAACATGGCAATCCATGAAGATATAACCTCAAATTCTGACCTTTCTGTTCCCATTCAGCTGGATTGTTAGCATTCAATGTGAAACGCTCGATCTCCTCATTCCCTGCTTCCGAAACGTTCAAATTACGCAGGAACACGAATGTTAACTCGACATCCGTCAACTTTGTTTCGTCAGATCCCGCATCCTGCGGAAGAAAAGATGGCTGCCGTTGGATATGTACGGATTCGCTTTCGAAGTCGAACAACAACTCTCCGAATGGAATATCCATAAACGCCTTGAAATCACATGTATAAAGCGCATATATCAATGATAATACGGTAGTTTTACCGTAACCATTCGGTCCAGTAATGAATTTTATGGTGCTGCCGTCCCGGTTTGTAAAATCCAATTCATAGGTATACAAACCAAACAGGGATTTTACTGTCAGTGTTTTCAGCATAACTCTATTTGATTTCGTATTTTCTCAGCCGTTCACGTATCTCATTATTGACTGTAAGTCTTCTGACTGATTGAATATTTTTTGCACCATCTGCAATAACAACCGCCGTATAAGATGGATAGTCATCACCTTTGCTGGCGTTGTTTTGATGCTGCAGTGCGCGCAGATTATCTGCTGTATCAGGCCCTCCTTTGCTTATCGGTAGGATATGATCAATCTCCCAACCGAAGCCGTTGTCGCGATTGCCGTATTGGTTCCAAATGATCCAAGCGCCACAAGCATCCTGCCGGAACATGGTGTTATCGTAACCCTCGATTTTACGGGCGTGCTCCCATGCATATCTCTTTTTCTCTTCTTCCGTCATCATTGTGCCAACTGACCAGCTTTTAGCGAATATTACCCGTAAATTTACGTTACGAAATTAACAATTATTTCTCAATATTTGCTTCCGGATATAATTATTCTGCAAAAGTAATGATTTTTCAGTCAATTCTGTCTATTTGAGTTTTAATCCAACAGCACATTACCTCCTTGCATATGGAAAATCATGCAAAAACAGAGACTTTGCCTTAGTTGCCTCTTGTCTAAACGGAGCAATATAATATGGCGTGTTTGCAATTATGATTCCTAATTTAGGTTCTCTGGCAAATAAATATTGATGGATATGGTTCCGGCTGATGTCGCTGTATTGACAACAAGGATTGATAATCAACTCAAATAATCATTATTTCCATACAATCGGTTCATCCACATGGCAAACAACTTGTCCGTCACGGAAAAGACCTTATTGATTTCTGTAATAATGTCTTTTTCGAGCAGTTTTTTCATTGCCGACTGAACGGAACTCGCCGATGTCAGGCTATGCCGTTTGATGAATGCTGCCGAGGTAATCCGCTCCGCTTCACCGTCTTTGGCGATGGCATAGAGCAACTCTTTCTGTTTTTCGGGGATGTTCGACAGTATTTCTCGAAAAATCGTATCGTTCGAGGCAACCATGTTGTCGATCGCCGCTCGAAGAGTTTCGAGCGTACACACCTCGCCTTCGGGAGTGTCAGCGAATGCCTCGTTGAACGTCTTCTGAACGTAATAGGTATGGCCTTTGTACAGATTGTAAATTCGCTCTGCATCGTCGGAAGCAATTCGTCGGTTACGTTTCTCAAAATGGCCGACGATGAACGGAATATAAATTTCCGGAACAATCGCTTTCAATTCCAGCATATCCGCGCTATGGTAGAACGGACGTACCGCCGACGTGAACATCTCCTGCATCATGTGGCGCTCGCTTCCGGCGAAGATGAAGTTGCAGTTACGCAACTTTTGAATGTGTGTTCGCAGCTGCGCCTCGATATTTTTCTCCGGGTACTTGGCGATTTGCTGGAACTCGTCGATCGCCACGATGCATGGCTTATCTGCATGACCTAGATACTGGAAAATTTCATCCAGCGTATATTCCGGCCGGTCGATATCGCCCAATTCCACGTTGAAAGTCGGCATGCCCGTAATAGGATCGAAGCCGAATTTTCCGCTGATGGATTTGATGGTCTGAATAAACAGGTCGGCCATCTTGCGACTGCGGGGCAAAAGGGTTTCGTATATCTCGCGCCCTAACAGGTATGTGAACTCCCGTAAACTCGAAGTATGGAGAATATCGATGAAAAACGTATAATATTCGTCGGCTATTTCGGATTTGTCGTAGCAGAATTGAATCAATCCCGTTTTACCCATGCGGCGCGGAGAAATAATCACCAGATTGTTACCATTGGTAACGGATTTGATGAGCCGTGCGGATTCCGTCACACGATCACAGAAATACTCCGGTTCTATCTTACCTGTCACGATAAACGGGTTTACTACTTTCGCCATATGATGATCAATTTTCACAAAAGTAATTATTTAATACGAATTATGCAAATAAAATAATTTCAAAATATCAATTATCAGGCCATTCAAGCCGTCTTCCATTTTATTCATGGATGACGCGATACATTACCCAGTCGTTTCCTGTCGCCGCCCGAATATCGCACGGAAAGTCACTTGCACCGGCAATACGAGAGAATGTGATGCGTCGGAAACTACCCGAAAAACGAACGGCTGTGATTAAAAGTCACAGCCGTTCGTTCAATGGTTCAGGTTAGAGCAATCCTCCGGATCGGGATTGAAGCGTTAGCGCAGCCCAAGCCGTAAAGGCCGGACCGTGTGATTAAATTCGCAGTCCATAATGCTATGATTCGAAATACTTATCCCAGCCGGGAATTTCGATCGTATCGGTTTCGATTTCGGGACACCGAATAATTTCTATCTCTTCTTTTTCGTAAACGTTGCAACTGACGAATAAAGATGCCATGAGTATACCCCAGATCGCAGCGAGGATGCAATATAAGAGTATGTTTGCTATTTTTCGTTTCTTCATGTTGTTATTGTTTTAAGAGTTCTGCAATTTCGGGATCGAGGTTCCCGCGGTACTCCATACGTCCGTCCAAGCGGCATGCTTCGAGGAAATGGCGGAGGCCTTCCTCCTTGCGCCCCAGCCGCGAGCAGGCGATGGCCCGCAGGTACTCCGTCACGGCATCTTTGGGCATCGTGGCGAGCAGCTCCATCGCCCGCTCGTCATGTCCCAGCGACAAATGCGCTACGACCGTATTACGGTCGTTGTAATCGTTGAGAACGTACAAGGCTTTGGCATATTTGCGTTTCCGCAACAGCTCCACACCGCGGGTATAAGCCGTATCCAGCTCCGTAGTATGAATCGTATCCTTGACCATTCCTTTACGGCGCAGGCTGTAGCGGAAATTCACGGCCCGCAGCTGCGGATAGATCACCGAACGGACATAGGCATACTCTTGGGGAAACCGCAGCCGGATGATTTGTTCCCTGCGGTCGGGATTTTTCTCCGCAGCGATCAGTTCCAGAATGGCCTCGCGGTTTACGATCTCCCGGTCAGTTCGGATGCGGTTTGTCAGTTCCGTCCAGTCCTCGGCCACCCAACGCACGGTGAGCATCGTGTCAATGCTTCTGCCGTATCGACGGACGAGGTAGCGTTTCAATGCCTCGGCCCGTCCTTGCGAGAGCCTGTCGTTGAAGCGGTAATCGCCCTCCGGAGACGATGCTGCCGTCAGCGTGATGGTATCGACGTAAAACTCCTGCTGCTCGACGATCTGCCGCATCAAACCGGTGATCTTGTCCAGTTGCCGTCGGTTGTCGCCCAGCGTATCGACCACACGGGTATCGCCCACGAAGAACTGAATGTAGTTACGATCCTCTACGGTCACGAATTTGTCGATGACCTTGATACGGTAACGCGGCATAGTATCGACAAAGGAGAGCATCGAGGATACGACATAGCTCAATGTATCCGACGGCGGCAGGCTGTAGGCGCTGTCGTCCACGGCCAAGACCTGCCCCTGAAGCGTTACCAGCATCTTCTTCGAGGTCTCATCGGTCTTAATCGCTTGGGAATAGTAACACGTGACGGTGCTCCGCCCTTCGATCAGCGAATCGAGCCGGGCGTCTTCCGGATAAGGAAACTTCACGAAACGGTTGAAAGCCGCCTCGCGCCCCACGGTATCGGGACGGAATCGTTCGACGTAGGTCTCGTACTGCCAGTAGTCACGCTCTTGCAACAGCGAGAAGCGGCCGCCGCGGATCACCAGATCTTCGAGCGGTATGGATTCGTCGGGTTTGTGAAGTATCGGTGTGATTACGATGCTGCGGCTCTTGCCCAACAACTGTTTCGGAAGCGTCACGATGAAATCCAGTACGACACGCCCGTTGCGTTCCGGAATCGACCGCATGCGTGAGGTGACCGTTACCTGCTCGATCTGAAGGGCCATGACGCGCTCTCCGTCGGCAAGCGTATCGACCGGGGCGAGATAGAACGTATTGCTGTCGCGCTGAAGTTTTACAACCTGCGGGCGGCAGTCCTGCTGCTGCCGTTCGGCGCGGGTAAGCTGCGAGAGCGAAGCCGCGGCATGCCGCCGTTCCAGCCGCCCGGCCACCGAGCAGCCGAACATCGCATACAATACGCCGGTGAGGATTCCTGCCGATATAATTTTCCGTATGCTCATAATGGTTAGAAAATATAGGAAAACGACAATTCCATTTTAGAGGGCGCCAGCGTCCAGCGTCGGTAACGGTAGATGTATTCATCCTCCCAGTCCGAGACCGTGGGGTCGCGCCACGTGTCTTTCGTGCGGTAAAGTCCGACACCGGCTTCCAGAGCGATATTCCATCGTTTCGAGAGCATCCACGCATATCCGTAGCTGACACCAAAACCGTAGGCATGACCTTTATAGCGTTTTGTGCGGCTTCCGAGGTCGTAGCCGACATAGGTGAAGTGCTGACCGATAAAATGCCCGACGAAGGATTCGTAGAACCAGTAGCGGCCGCCGAGCTGCACAGCGTGGAAGTTCATCGAAAGGGATGCGGTTTTCACCGGATTCCAGTAGCCGGACAACTCCAGCGACCAGTTGTCCGTCAGGGCCGTTTCGGCCCCGACGTTCAGCGTCCCGCTGCATGCCGCAAGGGCGTTGGCTCTTACGGCGAAGATCTGTGCCGCAGCCTTGCGGGGTGCTCCCCACAGAGCCGCGGTCAGCAGCATGAACAGAATGATTCCTTGTTTTTTCATGGGAAGACGGCTTGCTTATTCTTTGATACATCGTACGGGATTGGCCGCATAGCGGTAATAATCCGTGGTGCCGATATAGGGTGCGCTTCCTGTCGAAAAACAGATCGAGGTACAGCTTATGTCGGAGAATACGGAGGAGTTGCTTTCCCATTTGTAGTGATAGGGATTGTTGGTATAAAGCCGCCCGGTCTGTCCGTTGGCCATGTACCTGCCCTCGGAAAAAGTGCCGCCCAGCGGAATGCGTGTCGTACCGCTTCCATCGTAACGGACCGTAACGTAGTAAGGCATCGTCTGACTTACCCGTTCTATTCCGAGAAAATCTTCGGCACAGGGGATTTTCCAGCCCGGAGGGCACGGATCGTAGATGAATTTATGGCTGGTCCGGCTGATATTGTTCATTCCGGTCGTCATGTTGCCCCAGAGGTTCGGACGGTGGTCGTAGAGCCAGTCCGCCGAGGAGGCCCACTCTTCCCAATCCTCGTAAAACACGCCGTTCATATAGGTCGTAGGATGCGACACCGACCATGCTAAGGACATCACCTCATACGGAGACGCCGCACTCCGGGGATCGTTCTCGGAATATTCGAATCCGTCGGCATAGACCGCATCGGCACGCTTGACAGTCTCCTGACAGGTCGCAGGATAGAGGAACGGGTCTTTGCGTCCCCACTGGTAGTAGAGCCCCCGCGATGCGGGCTGCGTGCAGTCGGTCGTCGACGCTCCGAGGTTGCGGTCCATAAAGACGGCTCCCGAAGCATAGGTCTGGGCCGTGGCCTCGATATCGTAATCCACCGACCAGATATGCCACGACCAGATACAATTCCTCAAAGCGTCGAAAAGGCCGATCACGGCGTTGCCGCGTGCGGAGCCGGTCGTGAAGACGATCCGTCCGTTTTCATAAACTGCATCCCTGATGACGGTCCTGCTCGATGTCCCCGTCTCCCACAATACGCGGGCTGCGACGCCCGACAGCGACGACGGCCAAAGGTTCGTCGTCGTACGGC